>Ga0247727_10000451_pt1 | contig 99745 bp, 94 predicted proteins | sample WisWelCaveWW1625_FD_202498 | JGI IMG/M metagenome (GOLD analysis project Ga0247727, IMG submission 202498) | Biofilm microbial communities from Wishing Well Cave, Virginia, United States - WW16-25 | ecosystem: Environmental > Aquatic > Deep subsurface > Groundwater > Cave microbial mat | place...
CCTGGAAGTGATTACAGAGTTAATTTATTTAGGGATGGTTTCGGAGTAGTGTACGACTCAGGGCTTATCACTGCTTCAGGTACAACAATAAATCTCCAAGTCCCTGGCTCAAGTCTTTCTGTTGTAGGTTTATACGAATTTACATCTTTTAGGCTTGGTAACATCTTTGAAGACTGTTCTGATCCGCCTCCTTTTAATGTTAGTCCGGCAGCATCTGGAATAGTTATCACTGTCACTGGACCAACAGGTGAAAATAATCTTAACCTACCCTCAGTTCAAGCAAAAAGTGAAATTTGGTATAACGTCACAGTAACTGGATTAGAGCCCAATACCGGATACCATCTTAAAATTTTCAGGGTTGATGGGTACTCACCTCCAGCAGAAGGACAGCATGCTGAAGGAACAGAATCACTCTGCGGATATCCGGACGATGCGTTTCATAAAGATGCAATTTCTGATGGCACAGGGGGAATAAACGAAAGGTTTGGTGACAGCTTGCTTCCAGACAATCCACCAACTGGTAATTTCATCTTTGAAGTGGCTACTTCAAAGATGGATTTTTTTGGTGGAGGATTTCTTAAAGATTGTGTCCGTGATCAATACGTTGCTCATATCCCAATAAGAATCGTCGACACTCCCCAAAATTACGTTCCCGGGGTTGGGCCAATCGATCTAATAAGCGGCCAAAACCCCTGCGCGGGTGGGGTCAGTTGCAATACAGCTTTAGGTACCATTGGCGCAACCCTTGGCGAATTTACTGGAAAGCTTCTTTTGCTCGGCATTGGCTTGGCCGGTGGTATTGCCCTAATTTTAATGGTAGTAGGTGCCATCCGCGTCTTAACTTCCTCCGGTGACCCCCAAAAATTAGGCAGCGGCCGAGAAATAATCATAGCCGCCTTGGTCGGTCTTCTATTCTTAATCTTTTCTGTTTTGATTCTTCGCTTCATCGGAGTCCAAATAATCGGCCTATGAAAAAAATATTGTTAATTTTTACAACCTTAATCACATTTGCGCTATCTTTACCTCTTGTTGTAACCCCTGTCAGCTCTGCCAACTGCGTCCTTAACGTGGTCTCACAAGGAGAACCAACTGTTAATAATCCGCTAAGTTTCTATATAGATAATGCTGTACCTGGAAGTATTTACGGAGTTAATTTATCTAGGAATGGTTTCGGATCAGTGTACAACTCAGGGAGTATCACTGCTTCAGGTACAACAATAAATCTTGAAGTCCCCGGCTCAAGTCTTTCTGTTGTAGGTTTATACGAATTTCAATCTTTTAGGCTTAGTGACCCCTTTGAAGACTGTTCTGATCCGCCTCCTTTTAATGTTGTAGCTTTGGGTGCCGGAAGCTCCTGTACCAGTTTCCTAAACTGTATCGGAACCTTAAACCCTGTAGCCTCAAAATACCCTACAGAAGAAGGGCTTGCTGCCAAATTGATAAGCGACCTCCTGCCGACAATTCTTGGCATTTTTGGTTTTCTGACAGTTATCATGATCGTCATTTCCGGCATTCAATTTATAACCTCAAGTGGCAATCCAGAAGGGGCAGCAGCCGCCCGTGGCCGCTTAACCTTTGCCCTTGTCGGCTTTATCGTTATTATCCTTGCTTTGGCAATTCTACAGATAATAGACAGAATATTTTTAGGAACACCAGTAGCTTAAATAATCGGAATACTCAGATGATCAGAATTTCAGATTTTCAAAAGTATTCAGAGTTTTCTGATCTGGCTTGAGTTTTCTGAAATCTGATACACTAAAAGTGCACCTGATGAAAATTGCCTCAAGGTTATTGAAGTTAATTGTTAATTGTCAATTGTCAATTGTATTTCTCGTTACCCTTCTTCTACTCACTACTCACTACTTACTACTTACTAACGAGTCGCGCGCCCAATCTGGTTGCACCTTTTCTGTTTCGCCAGTAGAAATCGCACCTCATGGATCATTTACTGTTACCGTTCAGAACTTAACAATAAGCACCGAATATATCATCATCTACGACTCCAGCAATTTTGCTACCATCTGGACCGCAATCTCAAACACTTTTACGACTACTGTCAGTGTCGACACAATTTTCGGTGCTTCATCTCCCCAAGCGGCAAACGGTACATTTTTAATAAACGTTGGCACTACCCATGCCCTTGGACATCCCGGAGCAGAAATTTGTTCCCCAACAGAAGGCATCCCAGTGACCGTCAACCCGAACCTACAACCGCCCCCATCACCGACACCCCCACCCCCACCACCATCTCCAACCCCAACTCCTACTCCAACACCACCTCCGCCACCTCCATCACCGACACCCACTCCAACTCCATCCCCATCTCCCCAACCATCAGGCAACATTGACGCCAATCCCGAAACCTGCCAAGTCCAAGTTGGTCAAACAGCCTGCCAGTCCACAATTACTTGGACTACCTCTAACGTTGCAAATCCTTCAATTTGCATTGCCGACGTTGCAGTAGGAAATAATGTACCTTTAGTAACCCTCACCGGAACTTCAGGAACCAGAACGATGTCATTTAATAGTGGTATAACTTACAGAATCAGTCTTTTTGCAAACAGCCCCTGCAATACCCTTTTAGATTCGACAACTGTAACTGCCCTTGCCCCTCCTTCACCAATCCCAACTCCACTAGAAACCCCGCCAACATCGCCGCCGGTAGAACCATCTTCAGCGCCAACTCCCCCACAAAACTTGGGTCCTGTGACTTTTCGAGTAATACCTCCAGAGCTCGGCGGCTGTTTTGACAACGCCACCAGTTTCTCGATAATAAACTGCTTCCACCCTGCCAAAATGCTTGCTGGCCTTGGTCACCCAGGTACCACTGGTATTGGCAAGTTAGCCAGTGACATTCTTTTGATTCTTGTTAGTATCGCCGCTTCCCTTTCCGTTATATTTATCGTCATTGCCGGCATCAAATTTGTCACCTCTGGCGGTGATTCCAAAAAACTGGCAAGCGCCTCCGGCACTTTAACCTATGCAATAATCGGCATAGTAGTTACAGTTTTGGCCTTTATAATTTTGCGAATTGTCCAGTTCTTTTTACAATCAAATGTACCAATTACTTAGAATGCAATACGCAAGACGACCAATGCCAAAATCCCAAATTCCAAATTTTGGAGTTTGGAGTTTGAAAATTGGAGTTTGAAGTAGTATGAAATTCTTAGCCCAAGTCGGCACAATTACCAATCCAGGTATCGTTCCAGATACTGGTGGCGACCCTACAAGTTTTGTCGCAGGCTTAGTCCGCGGCAGCATCCAATTCCTTTTAATCATCGCCTTCATTGTCGCCCTCATCTGGACAATTTTTGCCGGCTTTAAATTCATTTTTGCAGGTGGCGACGAAAAGGCAGTTTCCTCTGCCTGGAGCCAAATCTATTGGGGTCTAATCGGCATGGTTGTGGTCGTCGGTGCTTTTGCTATAATTAGGCTAGTTGAAATCTTTTTCAACATAAATATCGTCTCTGGTGGTTTTCAACTACCAACGAGATTAGAATGATAAAATTACCAAGGACCAAGCCCCAAATTCCAAATTTTGGAGTTTGGAGTTTGAAAATTGGAAATTTTTAAAGAGGGAGGTGAGAAAAACATGCAAAAAGTCAAGAAATTAATTAGCCCAATTATTCTCCAAGCAATGGCCTTGGCAGCACCTGCAGCAGCATTTGCGGCAAATCCTGAGCTAGTCCCAAGTGCTATTGCTCCTATCAACAACGCCGTTAACGTTGTTAAAGGAATCATTCAGTTTATTCTGGTTATCGCCTTCGTAGCCGCCTTTATTTTCTTACTAATCGGAGGTCTTCGTTGGATTACCGCCGGTGGCGACGAAAAGGCAGTTGCCTCAGCCAGGAACATGATTACAGCTGCCCTTATCGGTCTGGTTATCGTCTTGGTAGCTTACGCCATCATCCGCTTGGTCGAGATATTCTTTAACGTCAATATCATCACTGGCGGCGTTAGCATACCTAACATCGTCACATAATAAGAAGGCGGAGTTGAAGCTGTCTATGATTTTTTTCTTACTTGCCGTATATTTTGTGGTGGCAACAAGGCCAGCGTATGCCATAGCCAATGACCCCGCTAGGCTCTCCGACGTTGTCGGCATTATCAGAAATATCATTAGTATCCTGGCACCGGCCGCCGCTATCGCATTTTTTATAGTCATTTTAGTGGGAGGCTATCAGTTCTTAACTTCTGGTGGCGACCCAAAGGCAACTGGACAAGCCAGAAACACCCTAACTTATGGCATAATCGGCGTCATCCTCGTTGTTGCCGCTTGGCTTATCCTCACCGTTATAAAAAACATCACCGGCGTCGACGTCACTACCGTCAGATTCCCTACCTAACTTCATATCTCGGAAAACTCAAGCCAGATCAGAAAACTCTGAACACTCAGAAAGCCTGAAATTCTGATCATCCGAGTCTTCCGAGTATCCCGAAATGTTGCTATACTTAAATTGTAAGCCTGCCATATGGGTGATATTCAGCCTGTTTACCCCTCGAAGCCCCGCACTGCGGAGCGAAGTGGAGCCATGGAAAATCAGCCTGCACAAGGTCCAATCGCGTCGTACGTAGCCCCTGCCGCGCCAGCCTCTACAGGGTCCGACCCTGCACCAACTGCACCAATAAATACTAAACCAAAACCCCGCAAGAAAATATTCTTTTTGATCTTAATACTCCTCGTTCTATCAACATTAATCGGAGGATACCTTTACTGGTCAAAAACACAAAAGCCTGAATCCGAAGAACAACGCATGTCAGAAACAAGGGAAGGCAAATTCATCTCTATTAATTTTGGCCATTATAACCCGGGGGCTCTCATTCCGTATGCAGGTATAACAGACGAGGCCGAAAGAGAAAAAAGGCTCAAGGCTGAAAGAGAATATGCTGACAACCTCGCCCAGTCAATTTATTCAGATTTAAAGTCAGGTAGCTTAACTTTTGAAGCTGCTATAGAAAAAACGCTTAGTGACCCAAAAGTCGGCGCAAAGAGCGCATACCAGACTTCCTTGCAGAGCGGTTCTTTTTCGGCTCAAGATTATACAGAAAAAAAGGGTCTCCTTCACGGTGACTTTGTCAGAGAGAAAATTGATACAACCCCGGTCGGCCAATTCTCAGAACCATTTGTCCAGCAAGTAGATGTGTCCTTCTGTGAAGGTCCCGATTGCATATCTGAGTACGTAGATACCCGATGGTTAATTATAAAGATTGAGAAGGCAAACCAATGAACTATTTGTTTCGAAAATTCCTTTTCTTTATTGCAACAACTGTTGTGATCTTTTTAGTATCTGTTTTCTATTCTGCACAAAACGTAGAGGCTAGCCATTGCGAGAATCCAGGGATCAACACAGGATCAGATGGCAGCCCAGGGGCACTATGGCTCAAAACATTTGAGGCTAATGGTTCACCAGTTAATGTCGGCTGGACAATCACCTCCACACCTAACGTCTATAGCGTTGTGTCTCTTAACCCATTTGGGAACAACAGAGTATATCATAACTCGAATAGCTTCACTACCGGCGATGACATCAGATGTGATGGTTCAAATTTAGCGGTAGAAAATGCAGTAACTGGAAGCCATACTGGGGAATCAATTCTTGCGGGCGGAAGCACAGGTCAACTTGGAGGCGGTAATGGATGGGTGCTTTGGTGCCAACAGGTAGACTCGACAGGTGCATATTATTATGACAACAGTAAGAGTCCTCCTGTACCTTACACGGCATACTTCACCATTTCCGTTAACAATTTAAGAAATAACGGCGGTTATTGGTTTTTAACATATGCCAGTCAACCTGGCGGAGGAGGAAGCTGGAATAATAACTTCTGGGTTGGTAACGGCTATACAACACAATTTGATCTCAAATGGATAGATCCCCTACCTGCACCCCAAGGCACCATCCAAGGCTATAAGGTTATCATGCCTGGCAATCAAGCAATCGATCCAGCCAACTTCCAATTTGTCTGGCTAGATGCAGGTTCTCCATCAACACAAAGTAACCCTTACGTATTTCAAAATGTACCTGCTGGTAACCACTCTGTTCACGTAAGTATCCCCCCTGGCTACGGAGCCGGCTACACACTTTGTTACAACGCCACAGACTGTCATAACAATTCACCGAATGCACCAAATTACGCTCAATGCAACGCGACTACCTGCGCAGAAGCCTGGATCTCAGTTTCGGTTCCAGATGGTGGTTATGCAGATTTGTGGTGGCACTTTACCCCTAAAGGCCGACTCTTAGGAAGAGTCTTTGTCGACCCCAACGCAAACGGCGTCTTAGATTCTGGAGAAAAGTCTATAAGAGATCCTCAAGCAGATCCGCAGTTCCCAGAGTCAAGTTGCAATAACTTCCAAACAATTGAGGGGTTTCAAGTTAACATCGCCGGCCCCGAAAGTCGATCTGCTCAAACAGTCTACTGTGCAAATAACCCAGTAGCCAACGACTTTGCGCCCTATTGGGACGCCGGCGAATTCGTGCAGGGAAATTACAATGTTTGGGTCACACCAATTACTGGCTGGAAAGCAACCGGTGCGAGCAACCTCGCTCCAGGCTGGAATGTAGACCCCACAACCAAAGCTGTTAACGGCCATATTCGCGCAACAGACACCACCTACTGGCATCATGTTTGGTTTGGAGTAGGTAAACTCCCTTCATGTACAATCACAGCAACACCTCAAACAATCCCGCTTGGCGGAACAACTAGAATTCAGTGGACCTCTCAAGATGCGGACAGAGCCTTTATTGGCAACGTCACCAGTCAGCCCGACGAAACCTTGACGTCAGGTAATGAACTCCAAAGTCCAACCGCTACCACCATCATTGTTATTAGGGTAGAAAATGCGGTTGGTTCAAACATTTGCTTTGCAACCGTCATTGTCACCCAACCGCTTCCCTCCTGTACAATTTCAGCCACTCCTTCAACGATAAACGCTGGAGATCAAACAACTATTACCTGGACAAGCCAAAATGCCACCAGCGCAACTCTGGAAGTATCAGGCACTGGCGCCATAGTACCTATTCCCCTGAATGGCTCAAGTGTTCATAGTCCAAATGTAACCACAACCTATATCCTGACTGTCACAAATGGAAGAGGCGAGGGAACTTGTTCTGCAACAGTTACCGTCAACGCGGCCAGCCCGCCACCAGAAATACCGCCACTCCCATCTGCACCCCCAATTCCTCCAGAAGCTTACAAACCTCGACCTAACCCTTGCGAAGATTCCGTAGAAACAGCCAAGTTAACCGACAATTACATTACAGAAGAAACTGGAGAGGCACCAAGAACCAAAGATATTCAGGCAACAGGTACACTAGGACAAACCGTCACCATTTTTGTTCAGGAATCATTTGAGGTAGACTTTTCTCAACTCCAGGCGCTCTTCGGCTACACAAACTCGGATTACCTGGAAGGGGATTACCTAAAAGACAGCCACAGAAATGCTAACCTTTTCGGGTTCAAACCTAAAGAACTAAACGAATATCATGGACCTGTTCAAAAAACCAGTGTCAAAACTATGGCAGACGAACTTAAAAGGACATATGTTTCATATGTCTATAACAAGCCAACCATTGCTGAATCTGCAGACACTTTCGCTGATGTCAAAGGCCAAAATCCCCTTACTATTGCCGAGCTGGTTACAGCCTATGGACTGCCCAACCCCCCACATGCAGGATCCGACCGAACAGAATGGTTAAGCACCTGGGGAAAATACTGGGAAAAAATTCCAACTGCCTACAATGAGCTCTATCAAGGCAAACTGGAATTTGCAGTCACAGTTGGCGAAGAGCAATACTCACAACTGCAAGAAGGTAAGGCTTGTGCTCCATATGTTGCCAGAACAGTAAGGTTTAACGTCCCAGACTTTGGTAGAACCACACTGGTGACCGACGTTCTGAATCAAACCATAGTTCCATATCAAGCCCAATCATTCAGGGACCACAGAACCGATACTCAAGGTGTAGGTAGAGCTACAGCCAAAAACAACCAGAACGTTCTTGGTAAGGTAGTTGACTTCTGCAAAAAAGTAATTGTCAGTTACCCAGGTGACTTCGTAAAAAATCTCAAAAAAGCTGTCAAAACTTCATACAACTTTCTAGTGCCTGTAAAAAACGCTCACGCCCAAGAACCGAACGAACCACAAGAACCGCCGGCACCCCAAACGGGCTGCTACAAAATTGTGCCTCCAGGCAAAGAAGGCATTGCTCCTTATTGCGCACTGCCACCAAACCAACTCCAACCGGGCGATTTCTGCGCAAATAAAGTTAGCGAGAATAAGCTGAATGCGGACAATACAAATGTAGTCTGTACACTTAAAGTTACCTGGTTTTTAGAACACCCAATCGACCCCAACGACAAATTTTGGGATTCCTGTACCCTTGACGGTACAACCTATACGTGCAGTGCCAAGCTGCGTGTCTTCCCAAATTTTAGAATTCCCTGGCTTGCCGAAATTTGGAATAATACTCTCTATTCAGATGCCCAAGAAGGCGGCACAGGCCTTGTTCAAGGCACTAAATCACCACCAAATGAAGGACAAGTACTTTCTTCCCATGAGAAAGACTCCAGTATTAACTCACCACAAGTAACCGGTCGACCTGGTATCTATTCATTCTTCCTACCTAAAATTCTTCAAAAATACATATCAGCCAGAGCAAGTGGTGGAATCGAATTGACTCGAGCCGAAGTCGACCAGTTGACAAAAGATTGCGCAAGGTCCGGCTCTGCAAACCCGGACAATTTATTGGACAACGCAAGCTGCAAAAAATTACTAGAGCTTTACGATCAGCTTTCCAAAGGCGTTCCGAAGGCCCAAAACTGCGACCCAAGCCCGCGGCCAATCGACTTATTGCGCTGTTTTGGCTACGTTTACTTTAAATTACAGGACAGTGGAAAATATCTAGCCGGGCAAAGTCTCGACGAAGGTGGAACTGCACTAGGTTCCAGAGAACGCTTCATCGGTGCCACTGATTGCAGTAAACAATACGCTCGTGATCTCGCTTTAAAACCAGAGGCCCTACAAGATTATCTTAATATCTCCCAAAGCTGTGAGCTTTTTGCTAAACAAGCAATAACAACTCCTAGTGGTGGCCCCAGTGAATGTGGCTCTACCGGTTTTGACCAACTCATGCCAGCTTCAATTCCTGCAAGCGTCGGGCCAGTTTCTCCTTTACTCTTTAACCGTCTCAACGACGGTGTCATTATTAACGCCGCCAAAAATGCAGCGGGAGCAGGCACACCCGGTGTCGTCCCTTGTGAAGTCTTAATTGGCATCCACTATATAGAAGGCAGCTGGGGTTCGAATCAATCCTTCATCAGTGGCCGAACGATCGGCACTGCAGAACCAGACGTTCGTTCAGCCTCCGCCTGTACAAGTTATGGAGGAATAATGACCACCGGCGGATGTGTCTTTCCAGATCTGCAAAGTACCGCAGCCTATGCCCATGAATTAATAAAAGGCAAAGTCTCGATATTAACTGGCGAATTCCGGCCACCAGCTAACTTCGCGGAGTTGGTAGGGGCCTTCTCGTATTACAATGGTGGAGGAAATGCTAACTGCGGCGAAGGAGTTCCATACACTGGACCTTGCCCACCGCCCACAGGTATAGATGACCCGTATGCACTCAACCACTTTGACTCAGAACACGCCCGGATGTACTTAATATATTGTGCAGATTTTACCAAGTGTAACCCACCTAAATTACTTGCCAGAGACGGCGCTGCAACTGCAGCCAAGGAATTTTTTGTAAATTATAAGAAGCCATGACAAGTTGGAATTTAACTAAATTAAAGTCCTATTACAAAATAATTCTAGCTCTTATTGTTGCTGGATTAACTCTAATCATCTTTCTTGCAGTTTGGCCAATTATTAAACCTAAATCGCCTCCAGAAAGAGTTGATTATTTGCCTCTTCAAACCCAACCAGTCAAAGAGGGTAAATTTGATAACCAAGCACCCATTAGCAAACAGTCTAAGGGTTCTATCGACAAACTTAAGTCTAAATTACCTTATAGGAAAATTGTCGAAACCTCGACCGGCCAAAAAATCATCTTTGTAATAATAGCCTCAAGGATAGATCTCTACACATTAACTATTGAAGTTGTCGGTATTGACTTCCAATCAACCTACGACGACCCAAATCTTGCCAAAAATGTTCTCACTTTCCGCGAAACTGCACAAACAATCTTTGACTGGATGGAAGATCAGGGAGTTAAATCAAACGAAGTCTTCATAACTTGGGGCTCAAGGGCTTTCCAACAGCAAAGCGCCGAGGCATGGCTAAATGAATCGCCACAATATCCCAAAGTTATCAAACGTGAGAACCAGTTTGTTTTTGAAGTCGAACCCGACAAAAGCCAGACTCCAAGCCCTCAGCCTGGAGAAGAAACCACCCCTTGATTCAAAAATAGCTAAGTGCTACTTTTAATTAACAACTAAAATTCAGTGCGGGGAATCCGGTGACTTGTCCTTCCGAAGTCTTGACGAAGGAGGAGAATTCCGGAACTGTGCCGCAACGGTGTCTCACATACGTTTCTCTCATCATATTCGAGATAAACTTCAAGTTTACGGAGTTTACCCCGAAAGAATTGAGGGGAACACAGTGAGGAGTCCGAATACCGCATTGTTTATCCTCCAGAATTCGAAGCACGAGACGTATACGAATAGTATTAAGAAGTCGAGTGCTAAGAATCGGAGGGGGTAAATTAATCCCGAGCAGGATACCTGTCCAATAAGCAGCGCCAACCTTCTCGGATTTCATGAGGAGGTTTTTTTATGCCCGAGCGAGCACTTGCATACGATCCAAATTTTGATACAGTAAATCACTATCAACTTCAGATATCAGAAACAGAGATTTCACTGGAGGAGTTTACTAGACTTCAAGATCAGCTCAACTCCCGAATTAGACGCAATCTTGAGACCAACTTGGGCGAACGTTTTAACGTTGAATTGAGCCAAGTAAGTTATCAACTAGATCAAAACGGTAATCTCAAGAACCCTGACCATGACGAACCATTTTTAGAAATTGTCAAAAGAGGGCAAAGATATCGCCAAAGTATTGGCTCAAAAGAAACCGAAAGAGAAAAAGCAGAGGTTATCGGCTTCCAGCACGTCCAGGAACTTCTACAAACTACAGACGACAGACGACAGACTACGGTAATTGTAATTTCCCCGCGAGGATCAGAGAGTTCAGCATATCAGCATAACTTTTTCGACATCTATGAGAAAAGCCTTCCGCTAGACGAGGACAGTCCTTGCCTAATAACTATGACCAGGTTCACGTCCCAACTTTCTTACGAAGAATTTTGGAAAGTAGCCAAATACGTGGATCCATCTCTACCCCAGCCGCTGCGGCCAACTGATGCCTATTTTCTGTCTCATCCGCTAACAACTGACATGCCGCACGAGGAAATTTTGGGAAAATTTAATCCTAAAAAAGACACCATGCCACTTGGTGAGTACCAAAAATTAATCGAGGCTTGTACGCCTTTAATTATTACCTATATCAACGCTTTAGAAAATAATCCTAATTCCTCAGAAATTCGCCAAATCTACAACGCTATTCTCAACTTCGCGGATCATATTAGTTTATCAGGGTCCGACCCTGCAAACGAGGGCGATCCTCGTTTCACCTGTACCGTTAACGTCCAATCGACAATTAATCAGTTCGGTAGCCTACCAGTCCGCCAGGTAACCACAGGCTGTGGCATCCAATCCGGATTCTCACCAGTTACCAGTTACCAGTTACCAGTTACCGGCTTTTCCCCTTTCTCTGTTTCAGAATTCGGACTTACAATAGATGGTTGCAGCGAATGCGGCGGCTCAGCAAACCATTTCCACTGCCCTCAAGACAAAGGCGGTTGTGGTGGCAGAATTCCCTCGGGCCAAGGAATCACTAAATGTCCCAATTGCAGCCTAACTAAAGAACAAGCCGGCTCCAGATGTTGATAGTAGATTGTTAATTGTTAACTGCTTGCCCTTCGAAACTTTAGTGAAGGAGGGTCAGTGGTCAGTAGTCAGTCTTCAACCTCTTCGAGAGCCTGAGGGGCCCAGACCCGAATGGGTTGTCAGCTGTTAATCGTCGTGCTACTATGAAATTAGCCCGTCCGCCAACGACTGATGCCGTAGGCTATGTCGGGCGGAGCCTGTCATGCCACTGTTCAGTTTACGTACGTCTGCCGTTAATCGTTTAGCCTTAATCTTCGCAGCATTCTCCCTGTTAATTGTTACTGGTTACTTGTTAATTGTTGCGCGTCCCGTGCACGCCCAAGCTCAAAGCGTCTGTGGGCAACTCGGCCCAACCTCAACTCAAGTCGGCGTAGATACAATTAATAAATGCGCAATCGAAAAAGACATTTTCGACGACAAACTCTTTAACCTAAACCAAATGCTAGGAACTATCGACAGCCTCAACACAATGCTTTCTGGTGAATCTGCGCTGCACCCCGAAACAAATCAGATAACCAAAGGTCAGGGTGCTCTTGCTGCAGGCGGCAGTCTTGTTGCTTCTCTCTATAGCTCCCCACCAGTTTCGGGGGTTTCTTATGTGGCAGGAGAATTTCGCAAATTTAACCCTGTTCAACCCGCCTACGCGCAAGAAGGAATTGGTTTCGATGCATTAACGCCAGTTCAGGGCATCTGGAGGGTTTTCAGAAATGCTTCTTATGCTGGCTTTGTCATAGTCTTTGTAATTTTAGGTTTTATGATTATGTTTCGAGCCAAAATCGCCCCCCAAACAGTCGCTAATATTCAAGATTCTATCCCCCGTTTAGTCATCGCTTTAATTTTGGTTACCTTTAGCTACGCCATCGCCGGTTTTATGATCGACTTAATGTTTCTTCTCCTAAACATCGCTATTAATCTTCTTCAAGCATCAGGTCTCCTCTCAGACGCAGGTGACGTAGTCTTTAGGAAAAGTGTCTTTGGAATTGGTATCAGTATTTGGGATGATGTCGTAGCTACGGTATCAAAAACGGTCGACCAAGCCCTCGGAATAATTGTCAAGATTGACGTTATTAACTGGCTAATCACCAAAATTTTTGGCAGCCTAACTGGTATTATTTTTGGAATCGCCATCCTCTATATCATATTTAGAGTCTTCTTAATGCTTTTAATGGCCTACGTAATGATCATCATCTTAACCATGTTTGCCCCATTCTTTTTCCTAATCCAGGCGCTCCCCGGTAACAACGGTGCCAGAGGCTGGTTTCAACAAATGGCCGCCAATGTCGCAGTCTTTCCAGCTGTCGCCTTAATGTTCATCTTTGGCGGGATTTTAGGCGGTTTAACCCCACTTGGAGGCAGCGGTGACCCAATTTTTTCCACTCAACAAATAGGTCAGTTCCCGCTTTTTGCCGGAGATTTACCTGTAGACGTAATCGGCAAACTCATAGGTATGGGCTTTTTACTGATGACACCACAAGCTGCAGAATTGGTTAAAAGAGCCATCGGCGGTGCAGGTGGTGGGGGCGGAGGCGGCGCATTTGGCGGAGCAGCTCTAGGTGGAGCCATCGGCGGTGCCCTTGGTGCCGGAGCCGCACCCCTCGGAGCTGGTGCAAGAGCCGGCTGGAACATTGGCTATCCTGCTAGTCCGATTGGCCGATACTTCGGAGGCCTCCGTGCTAAACAGCAGGAAGCGATTCAAAAATCTAGTCATACTGGAATTTACTCAAAGCAGTACGAGAAGATTAGCACAAACCAAGCTGACGTCATTGCAGCAAAAATCAAAGAGAAAAAATAACATTCATAATAACTTTATTGTCTCTGCGTTTCCTTTGGAATTTGTTTGAAGAACTCTATAATCGCCACCCAAAGAGCCGCTACAGAAACCCCCGCGGGTAAGAATTTTGAATCCCACATACCCCTTCTAAAGAATTCAGAGAGTTGGCGCATTCTTCTAAAAGGCGCCGTGCCAAATAAATCACCAAAAGTTATCTCACCTACTACTGGTAAACCCCAAGAACCACCCAATTTCAATTCTTTATAACCTAAAAGGTTCCTTTCCTCTTTATCTCCTGCTTTTCGCTCCATATCACCCCTTGCAACAAGACCATCAATGAGTCGTTCTCCTTCAGCGGATGTTGCATTAGGGTCGTCAAACAATCTTAATCTATGTTTATTGGCTATCTCCCAATGAGCCCGCAGCGCCAAGGTCATCCATGGGAATTGTCTGGCAGCTCTCGTGGAATAAAACACCTTTTCCTTGTCATTTATATCTATAAATTTGCCATCAGTAGGGTTTGCTAAATACCCCTGAAAGGCTTGCGGCCCAGCATATTCTAAGTGTTTATTTCTATCTGCATAAACGTCAATCATCTCAAATTTTCTAAGTTTAGAGGCTATCTTGCTAAACCTAAAGTCTCCCTGACCAAAAACAAGCTCTCCGTTTTCTATCATATCCATAAGGGCTACCGACTTCATCCACCCTAGATATTCGTCGTGATACTTCTCGTTATCAAAATCCCAATCCTGCATCAATCTTTTTATTCTTTCACCTAAATCTTTTTGTTGTCCTTTAGTCATAAAATTGTCTGCCCATCTCACCATTAAGCTATTTTGAGGAAAAAGGTAATGATGCTTACCTGGTAAATATTGCTTCCAAATCCGGTTGACGTCATTTTCCTTGGCTCGACCTCGATTTTCATTTTCATCGTGATAAAACTCCCATATATGATCCACGTGTCTTGCATAGAAAAGATGGGTGCTTTGATGGAACACTATATCGTCAAAGTCATCATCCAAATGGCTTCTTGATTCCCGATTGTAAATGCGGATGTTATCGTAATTTGACCACTCAAACATCCAAGTTAAATTGTAAGAATTGTAATCAACCGACCCTAAAAACCCCAGCTGTTCAAGATCACCAAGATCAACCTCTCGAGGTTCTGCATCTACCCCGTCGCCAATTTTTACTTTTAGGCCTCCTAATCTTTTAATTAACTCTCGAAGATTTTGTTCTCGGCGAATAGCCAAAAATTCTGCGCCCAAAAAACGCTCTCTTCCCTCATTTTTGTCGGTAACCCCAAACTCCTCCATTAGATCTGGCAAGTCGTCTTCACCAACTCTCCAAAAAGCGCCATGGAGGGTTCTTTTTGTATGCCAATTGCCAATCAGTTCTTTCATCACTTTCGATTTCTTCTTTCCCCAATCGTCAACAGATATATCCTTGTCCTTGAGCTGTTTGTCATTGAGTTTTCTCACAAAATACTGTCTCAATTTTTCAAGCTCGTCCTCCCATTTGGCTTGCCACATCTTTGGCAATCTATTAAAACCAACGGCCCTTTTCATTTCAGAAATTGTCGCCCCCCCAAACTTGTTAGCAATTGAGTATTTGGTCATTTCCTCAACCATATTCATCAGTACCCTTTCGTCACGTAACCTTTCAGAGTAAATCTCAAATGAAACATCCAAAGGATTAATTTCCTGACCTTCTTTATCAACAAAAACTCTGCCTTGATTATCTGTCGAAAAACGCCTAGAAAATGTCACCCAAGTCTCGTCGCCAAAATAAGTTTGAAAAACTCCAATCATTTCCTTTGGATTCATGTCGTTTCTTTCCATGGTAATACGCATACTATGGAAAGCTCGAAACGCCTCCAAGTCTTTTACTAACCTCTCTCGTACCGCCCTACCCTCAGCTGTATCAGGGGCAATGTTTCTTATCATAATGATGGCTTGCTGAATGGTCGTTTGCATATCTTCAACAGAAAGATCGGTTGATTCAACAAAACTGTAGATTGCCCCAATTTTTTCAGGAACCTCCTCCCAAATAACAGGAGTTTCAAAAAGTTGGTTCACTCGTACAGCATTATCAAAACCCTCCGCAAGGTTAACTGCTCGCCACTCTCGAAGACCAGTAGGGTCATCACCAATCATTTCGCCTGCTAGAGTAAGCTCTTTTGCTTCTTCGATGGTAACCCCAAAACCAGAAACAATCTGCTTATAATAAGAGGTTGCTTGTCGTTCAATATCACCAACCAAATCATCTTGCTCCGACTTAGCCATTTCTGTGTACGCCTCTCTAAGTTTTCTGGAGATCCTAGCCAACGCCCCATCCTTTTCATCAACGAATCTCAAGAATCGTTCTCGAATATCGTCTGGGAGGCCGTCTTTGTATTCTGCGATAGCCCTTTTTACTGCTTTATGCGTAAAATAAACTTTTTTATATGAAGGTCTCTCAATATCAAGTTCGGACTCTGCCTGGCTGAGACGTTGATCCAACGCTAAATTTGACTGCTCCCATTGCGCTCCCGTAGTCTGCCCTTGCTTTTTTAGACTCATTAAGGAATCAACAGCCTCCTTTGTACGCTGTTCATCTTCCTGAATATGCTTACCACGCCTTCTTCTTGGCATTTCTACAACGTTATCCTCACCTGTGTCGTCAACCTCCTCTGCTCCTGGACCACCACCTTTTGCCTCGCGACCAAAAACTTCACCCTGAAAAGTCACGAGCTCATTTATTTTCTCTGGTGTCAGTATTTCTTCGTCCAAACTTTGCACCTTACCAATTACCTCTTTTGCCTCAGCTTCCTCTAATATTCGTTCTTGCTTGCCGCCATATTTGAAATCTGAATCTTTAGGCTCAGCAACCTTGACACTCAGTATTGCAAACTGAGTAGCCGCAACCAGCTCTTGGTGCTTCATTTCTAAAACTTCATCTTCACTTAATATTCCAGTGGCCATTACAATTCTCTTAAACTTCTCGATGTCATCAGTATTAATATGCAATTCTTTTTCGTCTCGAATTCTTGAAATTAACCTGGCCACATCAAGTGCATCGCTAAAGGTCACTTCTGGCATTTGTCTTTTCGCCTCAACTGCTGTTTCAGCGGATCTCAAAACATTTGACGACGAAGCACTATCTTGCTCAGAAATACCGAACAAGCTTTTCATTCTTTCTATGAATTGATTTTGTTGGGGAGCGTTGGTCTCAGATCCCAGATTACCCAGGACCGATACCGCTTTTTGCCGTTTATGCCCTCCGTGGCGTGGTTCCCGTTCAGTTAAATTACGTTCACTTGGTCGATTCTCTGGGTCACCAGAGCGGCCATCGGACATAGTAGAGGGATTATATCACAAAATAGCCCATAATTCGAACAGCGTGAGAATTTAGATAGTTACTACGCGAAAGCGGAACTATCGCGAGCTTTGCTTATATCAGGGGAGCATACTGAGTTTATCGAAGTGCGAACTGCTGATATAGTTGGAAGAACGTGTACTTTTAATCTCACTTCTGTGGTCTGTCTGAAGTCGGTTGGCTGTAGTCTGCATTCTGCAGAACCTCTTGCGCCTTCTGCTGTTGCATCTCAAGAACCTCCTCCGGCTTTGTAGTTACCAGAGCATGTTCATCCGGCGAAGCAACTACCCGCATTGCTACGTGATTTGGCCCAGCAAAGAAAATGCCCTCACCGATATCCGCTGCCAAGAGAAGATGTTTTTCACCTTCCGAAAGATAAAAAACATCTGCCACCTGGTCAATCGCCGCCGGTGATTGCTTAAGAAGAATTTGAATTGAAGAATTGGTCACAATCGCTTTACCGTAATCCGTTGCCAAAAAGTCCTCGACGTCCTGGGTAATCGTCGTCACCCCTAAAAAATATTTCCTGGCCCGCTTGGCAATTGAATACATAAAGGTGGCACTATCCGGGTATTGCATCAAGTACCAAGCCTCATCAACAATCAAAAGCCGTTTTCGCAAATCATTTTTAACCCTCGTCCAGATAAAGTCTAAAATTAAGTACATGGCAATTGGACGCAATTTATCTTCCAAATCCTTAATCGAAAAAACAGTAAAAGTGTTTCTTATATCCATATTTGATTGCTGATTAAATATTCCCATTAAAGAACCTTTTATAAAGCGCTCAAGTCTGTCTGCCAAACCCTTAGCCTCCGGCTCTTCCATCCCGAGAAGCGCTTTGTAAAGATCTTCCATTAAAGGTGGCTCGTTCTTCTGAGTTGCCGGATCTGGCGTGATTCCCTTTGCTTTATAAGCAGCCACCAGGGCTTTATCCAGAGTTGCATCTTCACTTGGTGCCAATTCCCCCATAATCACCCGTAAAAATCCATGAAGTGAAAGGATTTTTAAACCAAGCTCATTCTCGCCCTCCTCGTAAACTCCGGATAAATCGAAAGGGTTAATTTTGGCAGGACTATTAAAGCTAAAAGAAATATATTCGCCACCAATTGCCTGGCACAAGTTCTTATATTCTTCCTCAGGATCAATAACTAAAATCTCCGCCCCAAACATTAATGAACGTAGAGCCTCCAACTTTACCAAATAAGATTTTCCGGCACCGCTTTTGGCAAAAATTACCGAATTGGCGTTTTCCTGAGTAAACCTATCAAAAATAATCAAGGAGCCGTTATGTTCGTTAATTCCATACATAATGCCGGAATTCGAGGAAAGTGTGGAGGAAATAAAAGGAAAAGTCGTTGCCAGAGACGTCGTATCCATATTCCTTGTAATTACCAAATGATCTGTCCCTTGAGGCAGAGTTGTCTTAAAAGCTTCCTCTTGCTGTAGTGACGCATGTTTCGGAACTAAAAGCAAAGCCCCAACAGTTGATTCAACCTGTTTGGTAATATCATCCAGTTCCGTCAAAGAATCTGCGGGGATTGAAATGTAAAGCCCGAACTGGAAAAAGCGCTCAGCACCCTTAACCAATTCTTCCTGCAAAATCTGGGCGTCCTCCAAAGCCGCCTGCACAACCGGATCAATAACGTGGCCGTGCTGAATATCATTTGCAATTGTCGCCTCCATTTCAGTCACCTTACGTTTAAGATCATCAAGGACCCCTTTGGCGGCCACCGGGTAAGAAAACATAGAAATTTCAAGCGTATGTTCAAAGTTAATAAGGGGAGCCAGCCAGTTAGCTTGAACATATCTGGGGTACCCAACCACAAAAAGGGTCCGATAATAGGTCGAACCTACTTTAATGTGGTCAAAATCAACTTCAATCGCCGACGGAGCAATTATGTCTTTGACAGAAACAACGCCTGCAGAAATTGATTTTGCCCAACCCGCCTGCTGACTCGAAGGTTGATTCTGTTCTGGCTTACCTTTACCAAAACTAAATATGCCCATTATTGGTTTCCTGTCTTTTGATCCTGACTTAGACTGCTAACTTGGATATCTTGCGGTGCAGTTGGCAATGAACTAGACTGGGTCTTTTCCGGACTCGGTACCTCGACAGCCGGCTCAACAATTGGTGTTGTGTAACTAGTTGTATCTAGAATCACCCTTTGGGTTTCCGTTGGCGCCGGATTGTAAATATCATAATATAACTCAATTAATTCTTTCGTCGAAAGTTGGCGTGCCGTAAGACCAACCCTAGCCATTTGTTTATAAATATGGTCACGCCTTGGGAAAAGAGTCGTTCTGGCGCTCGATACCAACTGGGTTTTGCCTTTACTAGAAGTCACATCACGCCCACCGCCAAGTTTTAACTCCAAAGGCGAATAGTTAATTATTAAATAGAATCTTTTATCCAGAATCGATTTTTCATGAACTATAGACTGCAAAAAATCCTCGTATTTTTGAATTTGCCTTTTTAAATCTGGATTTGGTTGAGTCCTTTCCGCCTCTGCTAAACTGGCAAAGTAAGAGGTGATATCTGCCCTTTTAGACCTTACCAATACCTGCAACGGGAAAGTTAATGAATTAAGAAAAGCTGCGTATGCATAAATAGTCGCATCTTGTTCAGCTTCAGATAAAAGATCAAAATTCAAGGCCGTAACTGACATAACCAATGCAACCCAACCAGTTTTAAAAATAACCAAATCATCTACAATGTCCTCAATATCAAGATGCTCCTGAGTTGATGCTTTAGGTTTTGGTAAATTTTTTGCCATGTTAGCTCTCGCCTCGTAGTTCCATAGGCACCAGTATTTCACCTTTTAAGTTAATATTTACAGGTTGAAAATGAGAAGATTCACTCTCAATTTCTATTAAATATTGCCCGGCAGGCAAGGGAGTCGCCGAAAGAAACTGACCTAATTTATTTGTTTTTAATGCTCTCATAGGGATTCCGCTGGCGTCTCGTACAGTTAGAATTGCTCCAAAAATTGGCGTGCCATTTTTGTCGGAAACCAAACCAGAAAGTACATTCGGCTTATTTGTCAAAGGTACCATCTGGGCCTTACTAAGATTTGTGCTAGAAAGCGAACCTTCAACCGGTTTTTGAGAAGTAATTTGGATTTTGGAATCAATCATCTCTTTTTGTTGTGGCTTAAAAGAAACGTCTTCAGCCACCCCTAAAGTCGCTTGAGGTTTTGGTACAAGCTGCTTTCTATTTGGTAAACCGCCTGCAGTCTGCCCACTAGATTGTATCTGATTATTTGCAGTTTGAGGTTGCGACTGGCTAAATAAAGTATCTTCAAACTGATAACGCTTTTTTAACTCCTCGGAAATCTCAAACTTTCTCTCTCCTCTAATCGGTAACTTTGAAAGGTCAAACCCTTCAGGTGGCGCAAAATGTAATTTTCGAACCCGGGTTTTGCCGACAGAATGGACTAGTTTTATGTTTTTATCCGGCGTCCTAATTGCAATAACATTCTCTAGGGCAAAATTCGTATCAGAGGCTAGTTGTGCCTTTAAGGAAAATTTTTTAGGGGCAAGTTTTTTTTCGAGCCCCGAAAGTGCATACGGTTTTGCGTGTGAACTTATTTTAACCTGTCTGCCTCCTTCTGGGGCAGCAGCTACTATTCTGTCTCTATTATCAAAAGAAAGAGACTCCGCCCCTTCTTGAACACCCTCCAAGACCACTTCAACTTGAGGCAAAGAAGCTCTGTAGTTATAGGGCAACTCCATATCCTCAGTTGTTGGCCAAATAATTGGCGCCGGCAATTTACCTCCTATCAAGCTTTGAGGCAATGGAGTCAAACCTAGCCTCCCAACTGCCGTCTGTTCTTTAACATCGAGTGAGGAGAGTTTTTCTCTGGGCAAAGCCCTAATATAGGCAAGCAATTTCTCTCTGCTCTGACCAGTAATAACCTCGGGTACCTCCGATTTTGGGATTGTAGCTCTAGCAACCACATTGAGAAATTCTGGTATTTTCTCCTCTTTTATCCAAATCCTTTGAGTGGGCGAAAAAATAGCCTTTACAAAAGCAATCAACCACTTCTCAAATGGCCTGCCACTAACCGGAATTAAAGCAATAAAAAGCCCAAAAATACCGATAATCCCAGAAAGAGGCAACCTGACAAAAACGGGGATATTGGAAAAGAAAATGATCGTGGCAACCGACATCGGAATAGCCAAAGTCACAAATTGGCGCATTGTTAAGTTGCCAAAAAGCTTAAATTCAAAAGAAGCTATATGTTGCGGGACAGGATGTTGTTCCATAATTAGGTCATTGGGCTATTTGGTTTTTGGGTTATTAGATGGTTCTTTCTCCTAAAAGTAATAAGACTGTTTAATTGTTTTGCCAAAATCTCGTACTCTTCAATAATCTCGATTGCTTCCTGAAAAAGATTCGGATAAACGTCTCTTACAATCCTCATCTGACTTTGTACCTCCGCTGCAGAAGAACGAGCATCTACGAAAAAGTTTATCTTCGCAGGCTCTGTATACCTTGTCTCGCCCTCAGCAATATTTGATTCTACTGATACTGCCGCTCTTCTTGATTGTGGCTTCAGGACATAATCTTCATCTTTGGGCAGTTTTTTGGTCAGCGCATAGACCCTTATTGTCAGTTCGTGTGCCTTTTGCCAGACTTTTAATTTAGTAAAATCCCCCATACATTTAGGCTGTTAGGTTTTTAGGCTCTTAGGTCATTAGGATTATTTCTACTAGCCCAATAGCCTAATTACCTAATTACCCAACTGCCCAATAGCCTAGTTTAGCCTAAGGCTAATTCACCATAACATATGAAAAAAGCAACAAAAAGTAGATCAAAAGAAGTCAAAAACCAGCCTCTTTTCACACCGATCAGAAGACTCAGAACATTCAGAGCGTCAGAGTATCAGATTTTCAGATATATCGGACCCTCTGACCTTCCGATCCCCTGACTTTCTGATTTGGCTGAGTGTTCCGAACCTCTTCAATCTGCTATATTTGAATTAGGCCAGATTACCAATTTGGTTCGAGTTTCAGTTGCATGGCTTCTCAAGATCAGGACCTCAAAAACGCCGCCAACGCAGCAAAAGGCACCGTTGAAACAGCCCAAACAGCCAAGAAGGTTGTTAAAGTAGCCAAACTAGCCTCAACTGCAGCCAAGGGTGCCTCAGGGCCAGCTGGCTGGGTAATGTTGGCAATGGAGCTCAAACCCTACCTCGATAAAGCCAAAAGGTTTATGAGAAAAATGCAGCTCGCGGCTGGGGCTGGTCTACTTTACCTTCTGTTGCAATTACTACAATATGCTTTCAAATTCCTGGGTGCTTTAGCCGGTCTTACCTTTGGTGCAATCACCGGATTACCACTTTTAGTGATACCCGTTGTTGGTCCTTTTCTTTACGCGGGTTGGGTCGGATACTGGACCATCCGAGGATGGATCGACCCTGCAGCCACGATTCACCTTGCAACTCATCCCTGGGAAGCAATCACCCAACCTCTAAGTAAGGCTGCGAGCTTTGCAAACTCCGTCATTGCCACCCCAGTTAACGTCACTGTCGGAATCAGTAGTGCCGCAGCTGGCGCTGTAAGTTCGATCGGCAACTTCATTGCAGGTACAGCTTCAACTATTTGGAATGGCGCAGTTTCTATAGGTGGAGGACTCTTAAGCGGGGTGAGCAGTATTACAAGCTCTGTAATTTCCGGGCTTTCTAGTGCAACCCCTGCAATTGCTGGCAGTCTCGCATCAACAGGAGTCTACACCGGCCTCGGATTAACGATCGGAGGCGGCTATCTTATCTATCAAACAACTGCCGCAAGTTTCTTTTCCCCTCAAAAAGACGCTGCTATTGGCGGTTCAGGCGATAACGAATTTTTTACTATTCAAAAAACAGCTAGTGTCTCTAAAGTTCCCAATGCATTGCTTCCAGAAGATATTTCCTACACGATTACCTTAACGGCAAAAGCCAACTTAACAAATATTACCCTTACCGACAAAGTCCAGGTCCAAGGAGAAAACGGCAATTTTGACTTGACCCAAGACAAAAACGGCGATCCCCTGCCTCCGTGTCCTTCACCTCAAACCTTACTAAGTGGTCAAGAATGGACTTGCGAATTTACAATTACCGCTATAAGTAGTGGCGAAGGCGATTTCACAGACAGTGTTGTAACGAATCGTGTCTCAGCCACCGCTACTCCAGGAGGTCAAGCACCTTTTACGGACAGTTCTTTCGCGCTAACTGCAGTCGGCACGCCACCTACAGATTGTCCGAGTGGCTGGCCTATGGATCATGGTAGGATCACTCAAGGACCCTTGGGTGTAACTTCCCACCTTAGTTTAGTACAACGGTATGGAGAATCCGCAATCGATATCGGCGATAACCCACGGGGAACACCAACATTTGCTACTTTTGCTGGAGACGTAGCTTACGTGACAAACGATGATTGGGGTGGAGGATACGGGAAACATGTTGACGTACGAGGAGTATGCGGAGGAACTGTCTTCGTAGCCAGATGGGCGCATTTAAATAGCATCGACTCGTCAATGAGGGTCGGCTCAAGAATTCAGTTTGGGCAAAGAATCGGTGGCATAGACAGCACAGGCAAAAGTGGTGGCGACCACCTACACTATTCGCTACAAGGACTCAATATATCAGATTATGTACCAGTACCAATAGAGCCACTCTCGTGCGAGGAAGGAGTAGTAAGCTGCAATATAAGCTGGTAATATGGCAACCCTAACAAATACGGCCCAGTTGCTCAAAAAAATAGGCACTCCTATTAGCATTTTCTTATTGATCATTATTCTCTTTGGTGCAATTTATTGGCGCTACAAAATAAAAAACAATCAAACAAACGAAAAACCAGCTCCTAACCTTACCATTCAAGAAAATATCGACCAAAAACAACCAGGCAGAATTGACTTTTCAAATCTTGAAAAACAACAAATACCAAAAGAGTTACCTGATTTTGAAGCGCAGAATCTAAGTCTCTCGGATCAAACTGCCCAGGAAATTGCAGCTGCATTTGGGGTAACCAACCAAACATTTCTCGTAGAAGAAAATACGCTAGATGGCAGACAATATAATTGGCAACAAAACAATATCGACCTCTCATTGAGCCAATCAAGAATGCTTTTTAAGAAAAACGGGACATCACAACCCGTCTCGATTTCGCAGGCAGAACTTGAGGAAAGAGCTGTTGGCTATATAGCAAAAATTCCTTACCTGGAAAAAGATCTATCAATAATTAACCAAAAAACTAAATACCTTAAGGAAGGCAGCTGGGGCATAGAAAGCGTTAATAGCTTCGAGGCTGCTCAAATAATAGAGTTTTCGTTTGACAAAAAACTGCAAAACTTGCCAATAGTCACAAATAGCGCAGGAGTTAGTTATCTAACAGTTCGTCTTAACAGAAACGGGGAGGTAATTTATTTATCATCACGACTATTTAGTTCATTCGACCAGAAAAGTGTTTATAGGATTAAATCCCAAAAAGAAGCACAGCAGGAAATCAAAAATGGCCTCGGCAAAATAGTGTCAACAAAACTTTTAGATGAAAACGGCCAAGCGCTTGAACTTTTTAGAAATAAACCAGTAAACGTAAATCTAGCCGTCTTGACTAACCTTAGTCTCGCCTACTTACTCCCAGACAACCTTGGCGAATTTATTCAACCAATATATGTTGGCATCGGCCACTTTCAAGAAGGAAAGGACAATGGGGAAATTACAATCTACTTGCCAGCATTCAAAAGCCCTAATTAACCCTAAACTTTAACCCGGAAACCAACTTTTTCCCAAAACTCTTGTTAATATCATTTATCAGCCCATCAGAACGCATTTTAAGCTCTGAAGAGACAAGAGGTGAGGAAACCTTAAGGGTCAAAATCCCCCGCTTAAATGTCACTGGTTTTATGACCCCAATAGTACCCTTTGGAAGGTCACCGCTAAGTTTTTTTAAACAATCTAGCGCCACCTGTCTGACCTGGAGTGCAATAATGGCCCCGGATGTTCGTGGTCGACTAGGAATGCCCTTGATCAGTGAGCCGATGGAGTTAAACACTAACTTAGTTTACAGTTAATAGTTGGCAGTTAACAATTAGTTCGTAAATTAAGTTAACTGTTAATTGTCAAATGTTAAATGTCACCCTTGAAGCCTGACCGGCATTATTATGTGGAAAAAATCGTCTTTGTCGTCAAAACCCGTAATTCTACCAGGGCTTAAGCTTTCAATCATTTCAAAAATTAAATCCTCGCTGTCAATCACCGAAAAAGCATCCTGCAAATATCGGTAGTTAAAAGCAATTTCTCCGCCCTTACCTGTCATTTCAGTGGTTTCTACTTTCGCCTCATTCGACCCAACTTGGCTGGTATTTGCCATCGTGGTCAAAGTTTTACCTTCAAATTTTAGCCTGACAATGTTACCCGCATCTCTTGCAAAAATCGAGGCTATTCTAATTTGTTTATTAAACACTGCTTTGGAAAGCCTAATCTTTGTCGTAAAAACACTTGGAATAATTTTTTGCCAATTAGGAAACTCTCCTTCAATAAGCCTTGAAGTAAATTCAATGTCACCAATTTTAAAGTTTACTTGATTAAGGTTGTCAGCAATCACCAGTGTTACATCTTGATCTTTGCCGCCTTCAAGATACTCGGCGATTATCTTGCCCACCTCACCTAAGGTTTTAGCCGGAATCACAAGTTTTAGTGGCTCCGCTACCCCGTTAAGAGTCGTGCTAACAAAACTCAATCTGTAACCATCGGTTGAAACCAGTGAGAGCTTCTTCTTATCAATCTCTACCAAAACCCCACTTAAAATTGGCCTGCTTTCGTCCTGGGCAGCACAAAACTCAACTTTTTCTATGCATCGAATAAATTCATGTCCATCAATTTTTATTTGTCTTCCTTTTTCGATCTTGGGAATAGCCGGAAAGTCTTCCGGGTTCATGGTCGCAAACCTTGCTGTATCACTGCTTGCAGACACCAACATCTCTTCACCTAGTTTCTCGAGTGTTATCTCTCCCTCGGGTAACTGGGAAACCAGTTCCGAAAGAATTTTCCCGGGAAGCGTTATGCCGCCCTCCTGTTCCGCCTTGCAGGTTATATTTACTTTTGTTGCAGTTTCCAGATTTGTCGAAACCACCTCCAGTGTATTCTTCGACGCCACAAGAAGAACGTTCGCCAAAATCGGCAAGTTGGCCTTTGCGGGTAAGGACTTATCACACACCGAAAGGGCTTTGGAAAACTCTATCTGAGAAACTCTAAATTTCATTCAAAAAATGCTTGGGGCAGAAGCTTGTTTAGATTAGATAAGTAATACTGCTTAAGTTTAAATTTTTATCAACCCTTTTATTACTTTTTTCTCTTATTTTAAAAGTATTAGTCTTATTATTAGTGTGGGTTTCTTGAAAACAAGTACTCTTAATCTTACCAAAATTGTTGATTAAATGTTTATAAAAGGTTTATTTATGTAAAACAGCGCTTTATCATTGTCGAAAAAGAGATCGCACCCTTAAAATTTCATCAGAAAGGGTCCTGTTTGCCAAGATGGCATTTTCCACTTTTTCCACACCATGAATAACCGTCGAATGATCTCTACCCCCAACAACTTGACCAATCTGCTCAAGGGGCATCCCAATGTCTTTACGAAGCAGGTACATAAGAATTTGTCTTGCGAAGACAAGCCGGCTTTTTCTAGAAGCAGAAGCAAGGTCCATGGGTCTTAATTTAAAATGGCTGCAAACAGCCTTAGTTATTATTTCCTCTGTGGCCTCAGTTGTAAATGAGCTACTACCCTCTCCGATAATCCTCTTTACCTCGCTAAGCCCCACACTACTACTACCAAACCTGGTGGCAGCAAGGACCAAAGTTAATACCCCTTCAAGTTCTCTTGCTCCTCCGGAGCAAGCCTGGGCAATATAAGAAATAACTTCATCATTAACAACTAAACCTTTCCCGCTGCACTTATTCTTAAGTATAGCCACCCTCATCTCAAAGTCTGGTGTGCCAACATCAGCAACCATACCGCCCAAAAACCTGCTTATTAGTCGATCTTTTAGTTTGCCCAGCTTCTTGGGATGGCGATCCGAAACAATTACTACCTGTTTACCAGCCATCACCAAGTCGTTAAAAGTATAGAAAAATTCGTCTTGTGTGCTTTCTTTGCCTGCTAAAAACTGAATGTCGTCAATTAATAAAAGATCAACCCCGCGATATCTGCGCCGGAACTCTTCTTGGGCTTTATTTTTTAAAGACCCAATATAATCATTTGTAAACTTTTCGCACGAAACATAAAGGACCTTTGCGTCAATAGTCGACGAAATAACCGCACGACCAATCGCTTGAAGTAAGTGGGTCTTGCCTACTCCCGTTGGGCCATATAACAAGAGGGGGTTATAGATGGAACCAATTTGGCTGGCAACCTGTTTTGCCGCCAGAAAGGCAATGTTATTAGATGGCCCGACAACAAAATTTTCGAAGGTGAAGTTTAAGTTAAAAGTTTCGGTGTTTTTGTCGCGACTTACTACGCTTTGAGCTATACCTGAAAAAATCGGCACATTTTTAGTTGTTTCTTTAGTCTCTTTTTGTGAAACCACAAAAATTACTTCAATCGGGATACCGGCGTTTGAATTGCCAATTTTTTCAATTTCCCCAAAGTATCTTGTTTCAATTTGATTTTTTAGGAAGCTATTTTTTACAGCAACAATCAAGGTTCGCTTACCTTCACCCTCTTTAAAATCCAAAACATATGACCCACCAAACCATGTCTTGAGGGTTGAGGAAGAAACACGTTTCTTCAATTCAGAAAGAATATTTGTCCAGATTTTTTGGCCTTCCACGCTATATTTACACCTCTAACTAAAAATAGAGTTATTCGCAGACTAGAAAATTTAGAAGATCAGGCTGAATGAAGAATTTTCTTATCGTTCAACATCCATGATTGCAAAACTTTTCCACAGTTGTCAAGGACGCAAAATTATTGTTGAAAAGAATATGGAAAGTAGGGGTGAATGTTAAATTAGCGATTACATACTTCCGAGTTGTTGGGGGATAAAGCATGGGAGTTTTCTGCTGCTCTTGTAAACTTAAATAATAAACCCGAAGACTCTCAATCCTCGGAAGTTTATTGAAAATTTACCGATAACCTGCTAATCTAGCAACCTAGGACCCTAAATCATGCCCAAAAGAACATATCAACCAAAAAAGAGAAAGAGAGCTAAAACCCACGGTTTCAGGAAGAGAATGAGTACAACCGATGGAAGAAAAGTCCTAAAAAGGCGTCGAGCAAAAGGACGAAAAAAACTGACCGTTTGATGCTCCCTGCCAGGAATCGTGCCAACCCATCTCTTTATAGAAAAGGGAAAATCGAAGGAACAAAGATCGCTGATGACGATTTTCGTCTAACTTTTTTTAAAAAGCCACGAGTTTTTAAAGTAGCTGTAATTGTCTCAAAAAAAGTTGCCAAAAAAGCGGTCGATAGGAATAGAATAAAAAGATTAATTTACGAGGCTTTGCGAACCTCAGGGTTAATAGCAGGAGAACTTGTAATAAATGTTAATACAAATCTCTCGGCCGCCAAAAAGGTGCAAATTGAAGTAAAGCTTAGTAGGCTTTTAAAAAAATTAAATGAAAAAACTAACTAAAATTGCCTTTTTCCTTTATCATTTAATTTTTTCGTCCCCACTTGCCACCTGTCGTTTTAGTCCTACTTGTTCAGAATATTCTCTAGAGGTCATCGAGAAATACGGCATATGGAAAGGGCTTTGGCTTACCTCAAAAAGGATTCTATCTTGCCATCCGTTTTCAAAGAGAGCATTTTATGACCCCGCCTAATTTATGAACCCATTCGACGTCTTTTTGACCACACCAATCTTAAATCTCCTCATTGCTTTTTATAAGGTATTTGAATTTTTGCCCCTTCCAGGGGCGCTAAGCTTTGCAATTATTTTCTTGACGATTAGCATTAGACTTCTTCTTTGGCCGTTAACGACTGCTCAGTTAAAAAGTAGTCAGAAAATGGCCCAGCTCAAGCCACACCTTGATAGGATCAAGAAAGAGCATGGTCAAGACAAAACCAGGCACCAGCAAGAAGTAGGTAAACTCTATAAAGAACATGGTGTCAACCCGCTTGCCGGCTGCTTACCACTTCTTCTCCAAATACCTGTTTTTATCGCCCTTTACAACGTACTTTTAAAAATAGTTCAGTTTGATGGAGATTTTATTGCCGGAATCAACCAAAAGCTATACTATAAGTTTCTTTACCTTGACAAGCTGCCGAGCGTTTCATTTTTAGGTTTTAAGCTCTCCGATAAACCCAATGGTTGGCAAGAAATTGGTTTTCTTATACTAATGGTTCCATTAATAACCGGACTATTGCAATTTGTACAATCAAAAATGATAACCCCAGACTCTCCCAAAAAAGCCGAAACTGAAAGCAAAAAGGAGAGCTTAGAAGACAGTATGAGCCAAGTCCAATCACAGATGGTATTTATTATGCCTCTCATGATAGCCTTTTTTTCTTATGGCTTCCCGCTTGGACTTTCTCTGTATTGGAACACCTTCACCGTTGTAGGTATTGTTCAGCAATATATAATTTCCGGTCCTGGAAGTTTAGGTAAATATCTTCCTAAAAATTTCAAAGGTAAATCCCAAAATGGATAAATTGAAAACTACTAAAGTAAAAAAAACAAAACTGGACGAAAATTTAGTAGCCGAAAATATTAGACAAATTATCGAAAAATTAGCAGTTTCGGCAACCATAGAAGTCTCAAAGCACGAAAACTCCTTCTTTGTTGACATCTCCTCAGAAGACTCCGCACTTTTAATCGGGAAACACGGGCAAAATCTTGATGCACTTCAGTTTACTTTGGCGGTCAGGATCAAAACTCAGACCGGAAACGACGATTTTGAAATATTTGTCGATGTAAATGGTTGGCGCAAACAAAAAGAAGAAAGACTGGAACAGATGGCCCTTTCAATTGCTCAAAAAGTTTCAAATACCAAGCAGCCAGAATCAATTTATAATTTAAAATCCAGTGAACGTAGAGTAATCCATACAATCCTGACCTCTCACCCTGAAGTGGTTACTATTTCCGAAGGGGAAGGTCTCGATAGACACCTGATTGTGAAACCGAAATGAGACTGGCAATCTAGCCAACATCTCAATAGCCTAACAACCCAATCTATGTCCAAATCCGATTTCCTCTTCTTGGCAATTCTTGCCTGTATTCCGGTCCAACTTGGTAAATTTTTCTGGCCTAAGTTTTCCTATGTTTTAGGTATTCCCATAGATTATCTAGCCGTAACTGTATATTTGACTGACATTCTAATTACAGCTTACTTAATATTTTTTACCGTCGAAAACTTGCTTGCTAAGGGGCAAAGCCTTAAAAACCTAAATAAAAAGATTTTGAACCTTAAGAGTTTTCTAGTTGTGTTAATTCTGTTTAATTTTTATTTATTAATTTGGGCTTTGATAGCCAGATCCCCAGCTTCAGTTTACTTTAGTTTTAAATTCCTAGAGTTTAGCCTTCTTTCTCTATTTGCGGCTCTCACGCTAAGTAGTGATAAAGTTAGAAAATACTCAATCAAAATTTTTATCTTCTCAATTATTTGGCAGTCAGCGCTTATTTTTTTTCAATTTGTTACCCAAAGATCTTTGGGTCTCTGGATTTTAGGAGAAAGAAGTTTCGATTCTACAACCATAGGAATCGCTCATGCCCAGATTTTAGGGTCACAACTTTTGAGGCCTTACGGAACTTTCCCTCATCCCAACGTTGCTGGCGCCTTTCTGGTAATTGGTTTAATCATAATTGGCAGGCAGAAATTGTTAAAAATTATAACAATAACTGCTATTTTCTTAACTTTCTCAAAAGCAGCGGTTTTTAGCTTAGCTATTTACACTTTAAGCCTATTCCAGAGCTTTAAGCATCAACTTTTAGCTTTATTAATTCTAATTTTATTAGCCTTCTGGCTACTTACTTCTCTTCCAGATTCTCAAGTAGCAACAATTAGTGAACGTCTTTTATTGTCTCAAGCAGCCCTTGATATAGCTTTGGCAAATCCACTCTTTGGAGTAGGCAGCGGCAATTTTATTATTGAATTGTCAAAACTCAATCTAGTTTCTCTTTCAGAGGTAAGACTCCTACAGCCTGTTCACAACATTTTCCTCCTGATTCTTGCCGAAAACGGTTTGATAGGCCTTTTTCTCTTTGTCGTTCTTTTATTTGTAGTTGCCAAAAGTGCGACTTCAGGGACAAAATTAATTCTGCTTACCTTTATTTTGATTTATGCAAGCTTCGATCATTTTTTTCTAACCTTAAACCAGGGAAGATTGCTTTTTTGGCTCAGCATAAGTTTTATCATTAGTTCGTCAAAACCCACTTCTAGCTGATATATTGGAAAGCAATGTTTAGAAAGGTTTTTTACAATGCTGCCTCCCAAATTGTTGGCAAGTTTGTTACTGCCTCGGTAACTCTTGTAGTCACACTCTTAATTAGTAAGTCTTTAGGACCAAGCGGTTACGGAGAATTCACCAAAATCTTCGTTTTTGTAGCGTATTTTTATACGCTTTCTGATTTTGGTTTAAATTCGATTTTTGTTAAGATTACCGGCGCCAAAAACCAAATAAATAACCTTAGAGCCTTAGTAGGACTAAGATTAATGATTTCTCTTGTTTTGGTCTCGGTTGCAGTTTCCCTTGGGTTTTTACTTCCCTACGATTCAGAAAGCACCATAGGTTTTAGTCCGATAGTTAAAACTGGAATAGCTATTGCTTCTCTAACTATAATTACTCAGAGTCTCTTTACAACTGCTAACGCTTTTTTCCAAAAAAATTTAAGATATGATCTTTCGACAATTGCAGCAGCCGCAGGCTCATCAGCCATTTTTATTACAGCGGCAGTGGCGTCTAAATTTTACTCATCGATTACTCCTTTCGTTTTTGCTTACGTAATAGGCGGCCTTGTTTATTCTTTCGTAGCTTTCCTCATAATTTATCAGAGGGTCCATAAAATAATTTTCCCCAAATTTCAAGTTGCAACATTTAAAAGCTTAAGTAAACCAGCTTGGCCAGTAGGTTTAGCGTTAATTTTCAATCTTATTTACTTTCGAATTGACGTTTTTATCTTGGCTAATTTTCGCTCCACCCAAGAAGTTGGCTACTATGGACTAGCCTACCAGTTTTTTGAAGCCACCCTAGCAATTCCTATATTTTTTGTTAATGCAATCTATCCAGTACTTTTGCAAATTTATAAAAAAAGTCAAGAAAATTTCCAAAAAAAGCTGCTTGTTTGGCTTGTAGTTCTCGGTCTAATCTCAATTATTGTTATGATATTGCTTTTTATTGTTTCCTACTTAATTCCTATAGTTGACCAGAGATTTGCCCAGTCACAAATAGCCTTAAAAATATTAGCAGTAGGTATCCCGTTCTTTTTTATCAGTGCTCTCCTGTGGCATTTATTGATTATTTACGAAAAACAGAAATACTTAAGTTACATCTACGGTTTTGGTGCCTTATTCAACTTAGCTCTTAACCTTATTTTTATTCCTTCTTTTGGATACCTGGCCGCAGCAGTAATTACTGTCGTTTCCGAGGCCTTAATTTTGCTGCTTCTTGTACTTGTTTCAGTTAAAATAATCAGCAATGGTTCAAAGTCAACCCAAAATCATTGAAGTTTACTGTGACGGAGGTTCTCGAGGCAACCCTGGTCCCTCATCTTACGGTTTTGTCGTTAAACAAAAGGGCAACATCATTAAACAAGGACTTGGGTATATCGGCATTGAAACCAACAATTTTGCCGAGTATACTGCACTCATTGAAGCCTTGAATTGGCTTCAAACAAGTTTTCCGGGTGCTGATCTTGTGGCTTACCTTGATTCTAAGCTCGTCGTATCTCAACTCTCTGGTCTTTATAAAGTTAAAAGCTCAAAGATTCGAGATCTTGTTGTTAAAGTAAGACAACTTGAGCCAAGCTTTAATAAGATTCTTTATTCGCATATCAGTAGAGATAAGAATAAAGAGGCAGATAAGCTCGTTAATCAGGCTCTCGATAACCAAGAGGAATATGGATCTTAAAGAGTTCGCCAAAATAATAAAAAATAATACCCCCACCCTAGCTTTATTTGCAGTTATTGGCAGCCTAGTTGCTTTTTCGATAACCACAAAAATTAAAAGCAGCGTCGAGCTTGAGCAACTTTTTTATATAGAGACTACTTATGAGGCCCCGCAAGCTGAGTATCGTTTCGATGGTTACTATGCTCAAGAAAAAGCCAGAAATTTTACTGACACAGCAGTTGCAATCTTGTCTAGCTCTGGTTTTGTCGGAGAACTTAACACAGAAGGCACAATTACCGTCCGTAAGATGGCGCCTCAGGTTATAAGACTAAATGTTCAAAGCTCCAGTTCCCAAGCTGCTAACCAAAAATTAACAGAGGCGGTCTTACGATTTAACCAAAAAATGCTTGTGCTCCAGAAAGAAAACCCTCACCAGTTAAAGGCAATAAGTCTAAGTCCAAAATCAGTTTTTTCGGGACCTACCAAGAAAATTTCCGCTGTCCTAGGCTTTTTTCTGGGAGGAATTTTTGCCCTGCTTGTAGTAGGCCTTAAGGTTTATTTTAAAGTTTAGATGACTCATACCTCTGCCCAAAAGTCCGTACTTATAACCCATGCAGGGTCCTTTCTCGGAGTACACCTGGCAAAATCATTTCTTGGTAGAAATTGTTTAGTCTACGGTTTAGGTGATTCCTCCTTGCCGCAGGAGTTACTGCTGGAGCATAACTTTACCCTCCTCGAATTCGATTTTGCCCAACCGCTTCCTTCTCATTTACCTCAATTTGATATGATTTTTTACCTTGAGACTCAAATTAATAATAGGGAACAAGAGAACTTAGCTTCTCCTCAGGTTCCAACACTTATCACCAATCTCCTCTCTTTTGCTAAAAAAGGGAATTCGCAACTTTTTATTTGCGCTCATATTACTTCTGATACTAGATTATTTTCTCACCTTACTAGAGATAGCCATGTCAAGAATCTCCTAAAGCTTTTTCAAATTGGTGACCTTTATGGCCCAAATATGCCTCTCTCAAGACTTAACCCAAAAAGTCCCGAAATTAACGAAATAGCTTTATTAATTTCGCAAGCCCTAGACACAGATAAAATCGTCCTAAAAGAAGAGGGGTTAAAAATAGTTTATCCAACTTACATAACCGACGCCGTTTTTGCCATTAACAAACTCGCCTTTTGGCAGCACACTAAAGAAATTGAGACCATCGTTTCTGAAACTCCCCGAACCTCTCTTTCGGTTGCCTACGAAATCCAAAATATAGCAAGTGTTGTCTTAAATAAAGAACTCAGCTTATTTTTTGCTGGAGAAAAACCCAAAGAACAGGTTTCGCAAGAAGAAAAAAAAATTGACAACCTACACTTTGATCCCCAGACCAAACTTACCGAAGGCTTAAAAAACACACTTCAAGCGCTTGTAACCGCCAAAGTGCCAGGGGACCACAAAGATTTTGAGTCTCAAGATACCCACAAAAATCACCAACAGCTTTTAAAATCGATCCTGGAGTTAAAAAGTCAGGCCAGTCAAAAAACAAAGGAACAAATTCCATTGTCTTCAAAACTTCCGATAAAATTAATTAAATCTCGCGCGAAACTAATATTAATAGCAATCGTAGTCTTCTTCTCATTAACAATTTGCAAAACAGGCTTAGATCTTTATTTAGGAGTTACAAGTCTCAAAGCTAGTAGAGAGGCCGTATTTTCTGGCGACCTGGAAAAATCAAAAGAAAAAGCTGGGCACGCAGAAACCTCTTTCAGGCGTGCACATAAAAAAGTTAAGGTAATTGCCTTTCCTTTTTCTCTCATCTCAAAAAGAAAAGCTCCAAGTTATATAGCTCTTCTGGAATCTGCCTCAATCGGTTCCAGCTCTCTTAAGTATTTTGTACAGGGGAGCGAAGTTCTTATTAAGGACTTTTCAGTAATTCTCAAAAAGGATATTAAAAAAGAAGGATTCGATCTAGAGCAACCCGCTGCAAGCCTCAAAAGAGCATACTTTGAATCATCTCAAGCAAAAGAATTGGCAGCTCAGGCAAGACTGCTTAACCCAAATTCAGAAACAATTCAGAAAGCCCAAGATGCTCTAGGATCCTTAAACGAGCTATCCTCCTCAATGTTTGAGCTTACCAATCTTACAAATAACCTTACTGGACAAGACACCCCAAAAACTTATCTTGTTCTTCTCCAAAACAACACCGAGTTGAGGCCAGGCGGTGGTTTTATTGGCAATTTTGGACTTATTGAGTTTGACCAAGGCCGACTTCAAAACATTAGTGTCGAAGACATCTATACAATCGATGGCCAGCTCCAAGAAAAAATTGAGCCACCTAAAGAACTTAAAGAAAAACTTGGCGTCGATAAATTTTATTTAAGAGACTCCAATTGGAGCGGCGATTACAGCTTAAATGCCCAAACAGCTCGTGATTTTTACAAAAAAGAAACAGGCCAGAATGTCGATGGTGTAATTGCAGTTGACCTTACGTTTATCCAAGAGGTTCTTAAAAAGATTGGCCCAGTTATGGTTGACGATTATAACGAAAAGATAAGTGCAGAAAACCTGTTTGAAAGAGGTGAGTACTATAGTGAAGTCGGGTTTTTCCCAGGTTCAACCCAAAAAAGAGATTTCTTTGGCGCACTCTCCCGAGAACTTATAAATAAGATGTTCGCTGGGGACCAAGGTCTATGGTTTTCACTTTTTGTTGCCGCAAAAGAAGGAATAAGTCAAAAACACACCATGGTCGTCTTCGACGATACACAGCTATCATCATTCGTTCATACTCATGGTTGGGATCACCCATTACCTCCATATAGCTTTAATCCTCAAGACGATTCAGGGGCAACCCGCGACTTTTTGGCGATTGTCGAAGCAAATCTAGGTGCCAATAAGGTTAATCGATTTTTAGAAAGAAAGATTAGCTACGAGATGACAATTGGCAAAGACGCCGACTTAGTAGCCAAATTAAAAATTACCTATACCAATAAAAGTCAGGCAGAAACCTGGCCAGCCGGCAACTACACTAATTTCTTAAGGGTTTATGTTCCACCTTCTGCTGGTTTATTTGAGCACCAAAATGGTCAAGATACAGATATTAGCAAAGTAGAAGTTACAAACCAAACAAATCTAACGGCTTTTGCCACATTCGTCGAAGTTCCAATTAAGTCGACCAAAGAAGTAACTTTTACCTATAGAATTCCCAAAAATATAAATCTGGAAAAAGCCCCAACATACCAGCTTTACGTTCAAAAACAAGCTGGTACAGAAAAAGATCTATTTGAATTTACATTCAACCTACCAAACTACTTAAAAGAAAAAGATTCTGGCAAGCAAAATCTAAAAATTACAAGTGATCTCGCCACAGACAGGGAATTTGCTTTTGAATTAGTTAAAAAATAAATTGAATCCTAGCGGTAGTTTCTGGGTCGGGTAGCACCGAATCCTCCGGCTCCAATACCGGCCGCCCCGGCAGCTACTCCAAGCCCGGGTCCGACGGCAAGTGCGGCAACACCTGCAGTTCCGGCCAAAATAGCCAAAAGAAGCATCAACAAGCCGGGATTTTTCTTGGCAAAATCAAGAACCTTCTCCCAATTATTTGGGAAATTTTGCCTAAGAAACTCTCTGGAGCGGGCATCATTGGCGATCCCACTTGCAACAGCAACTCGCAGTTCTGGTTTTGACGCCAGAATTCTATTCAATTCTCCCATATTGAAATTTCCTCTGCCGTGCTGAGCCAATTCGCCGACAGTCAGCTTCGACCAGGCTGCCAGTTCTTCCTTGGTCACATTTTCTCCGGCAAGGAGTCTTGCGTTTATATCTTCCCTGTTATAATGGCTTATATCAAGCTCATCTGCCAACTTTACTAATTGTTCGGCTCTCCCGTCTGCATCCATAGCCCTGAACTCTTTATTGGATTTTGATATTTCGCCTTGATAAAGTTTGAGAACGACCTCCTCGCGCTGAAGGTTTTGGGTTGTATCATAAAGTTGATTTTGCAGGTCCCTTCTTTGGGCTGCTGTCAGAGCAGGGTTGTCTAATTGATCTCTGAGAAGTTCAACATTGACCCTTAGTTGATCTGCAGTTCCTTGCCTTATCGCAATCTCATCTAAAAGCTGTGTACTTGTTGCCCTCTCAGCAAAACTCTCCTCAGCAGTTTTTGCGACGCCTTTATCAATATCTTCAGTTGCCCTTGTTAGCTTATCTCCTAAAATCCTATCCGCTTCCCCATTTCTCTCTTGTGTTCTTATAATATCCTGATCAATTTCAGCAATCTCTTTTGCTCCTGCGCCGGCTGCAACACGGTCAACTCTCTTTACTTGAAGATCCGTCTCTTGTGACCCTAAACGAGTAATCTCCCCTCTTAAATCCCCGACATCCAAACCTTCAAGCTCTGCTCTTTGCTGTTTTAGCCGGGATTCCTCCGCATCTCTTTCTGCTTTTCCCTGTTCCGCAGCCGTTTTAGCTGCTGCCTCAACATTTGGCTGGTTGCGCTCATTGTAAATTTGCTCCGCCTCTTGCCTTAAACCTCTTGCTCTATTTCTTCCCGCTACAGCGTCACGGTATTCTTGGCTGGCACTCCCGTTTGTTCTTCTAGCTTCACGAACTGCGTCTTCTGCTTGTGTTTGCTTCATCGCCAAACCAGACACATCAGCAGAAAGTTCCTCTAGAGGTTTTTGGCGATAGTCAGTAATCTGGTCAGCGTGCACCTGTCGGTACGCACGTGGGATTGATGCTTCGAGTTGCTGATTACCCTTAATCTGCTTTTCCAGTCGGTCATATTCCTCTCGATCAACCTGCATTAGGCCGCCTCCTGCCTGCTTGTTTTGATCTAAAATGTTCCATCTTGCCTCCATTGTGGCCCTTCCGCTAGCTAGGTCTTGCAGTGCATCTTCTGGATTTTCGTGAGTCGAAAGGATATTCCTAAGCGCCATCTCTTGAGTATTAACTGGTTTCCCTTGTTGAACCGCTTGTTCTACCGAGACAGCTTGCTCGGAGCTTAGATGTTGCTTAAACTCGGCGCTGACGTTAGGGTTTGGGGGCATTTTGACTCTTCTCCTTTAGGGCTAATTGCTCAATCTTCCCGAACAATTTTTTCTGATTCTTAATCAAAAATTCTGTGAATTCTCCTCCATTTACCAATAAATCCTGGGTAGCAGGATCAAAAAGTTGTTCCAGATCATCTTTGCTTAATCCGGATTCTGTAAGCCTTTGTCCTATTGTTTTTGGGCTGTCTTCAAATGCGTTTATAAAATCCGCAGGGAGTTTTTCAGTGGGAATACCCTCATTATCTACTAGTTTTAGAGCATTGACCTGGAAGAATTTTAAAAAACTGGACCCATAGACTACTGTATCTAATAGTTCTTTGGGGAATTTTTTTTCAAGAGACTCTCTTGAAAAACCAACAATAATAAGACGGTCTCCAATGGAAAGAGCATCGTCACTGAACGCGTCAATTATGTCAGTTATTACCAGTTGTTTCATTGGCAGAATGCTTTATTGCTCCTGCAGCAATAATGTGTGCATCATCTAAATTACCCTGATCTAGAGCCACCAGGGCCCGTCTATGTTCTGAAAGTTCTCTAGTCTGAACAATCTCTGCCTTAACTCTAGTATATAAAAGATTGAAAATCGGGTATTTTACGGACAGATTCTTATAAAATTTTTCAATTGTTTCCTCGTGCTCATCCAGCATCTTTAGTGTCCCAAGCGTATCTTTAGCAATCTCTTGAGCTTTCGGGCTATCTATCTCTCCACTACTTAATCCGTCCATAATCGTTTCCAAAACTTCCTTTTCAACACGTTTTTTTACTGACAGTGCAGGCTGATCCATCTAACTTAACTATATTTCTTGAGGAATCTATTTGCAAGCTTACTCAATTGACCAAATTACAGAATTTTGCTACTATTCCCAAAATGGAACAGACACCCCTTACTGCTCAAAAAAGAACGGTCCTTGGGCGCAAGGTTAAAACTCTTAGACGCGAGGGGATAATCCCAGCGCATGTTTTTGGCCACAAAGTCAAAACTATCCATGTGCAGATTAAAGGCAGCGAGTTTTCAAAAGTTTTTGAAAAAGTTGGTGAAACCGGCATCATAGATTTGTCTATCGACAAAGAAAAGAGACCGGTTCTGGTAAGAAACATACAATTGCACCCAGTTTCGGATATTCCTCTGCATATAGATTTCTACCAAGTAAATCTCTCCGAGAAAGTAAAGGTTAATGTCCCATTAGAAATTATAGGTGAAGCACCTGCTGTTGAAAAGAAAATTGGGCTTCTACTAACCCCTGTTACCGAAGTTGAAATAGAAGCTCTACCCGCTGACATTCCAGAGAAAATTGAAGTTAATATTGAAAAGTTTGGAAGCGTTGGCGATGAGGTCAAAGTGAAAGACTTAAATTACGATAAACAAAAAATAGAAATTCACGAGGACCCTGAATTAGTTGTTGCCCAAATCGGTGAATTAGTCACCAAAGAAATGGAAGCTGTCGAGGCAGAGATAGAGGCCGAACAAGCAGAAACCGCAGCCGAGGCCGCCGAAGAAACAGAAGGCGCTAAAGCTGAAGCGGAGTCTGAAGCCGAAGAAAAAGCAGAAACCGAAGAAACCTCCGAGGCAGAGCAGCCTCCCGAAAAAAATCAGGACGAAAAAACACCTTCCTAGTTACCAGCCTAAGTTCAATTTTTTTGCAGTCTCTAGTGCTTGATTTGCAAGCTCATCTTCTTGGGTTTTTTGGTACAAAACAGAAAGTCTGAGCCACGCTGCTGCATAATCTGGCCTTATATGAAGAATTTCTCTAGTTTTACTTATTTGGTCAATTATTTCATGACTATTTTTTTCATCTAAAGTTGAGAGAAGACCCGCCGCATAAGGGTTGTTAGGTTCCAACTGAAGGGCGATTTGGATTTCTGATAGTGCAGCCGCAAGCTCACCCTCTTGTCCATTATTAGCAAAGTTCTGACTATGCTCGATTGCCTCCTTAAGATGCAAATTGGAATCGTTCAAATCTTTAGCCCCCATGATTGTAGATGTGCTCTCCCCTGAATTGGATTGCGAATGTCTTGGTAACCCGAATACTAGGATAGATGAAACAACAATTACCAATATCACAAAAACTCTCACCATTAAGCTAACTTGAATGCGGGAAAAAATGCGGAGATTATGCGTTAATTTCATTATGGTTTACCCTCCGATTTATCCTCCGAAACTTTAGTGAATGAGGAAGCTTTCTTGTCACCCATAGCTTTAGCGAAGGGTGAAGCGAAGGAAGGCCACGCCTCCAACATTATCGACTTCTTTTTATCGTCAAGTTTTTGATAAAGCTCCTCGGAAACAAATGGCATAAAAGGGTGAAGTAGAACGAGAGAATTCCTAAAAACTTTCTCTAAAGTTGGCTGGGCATCCTCTCTCCTGTTCTTGGATTTTTCTATATAGATATCAGCAAAATCGTGCCACAAGAAGTTATATATTTCAGAACTTGCCAAATGAAGCTCTAATTTATCAAGGTTCTTCGTGACATTTTTAGTAGTTGTCTGAAGCTTTTCCAAAATCGCAAGATCATCAGTGTGGATTGATTTAGAATCGTCTCCGTTTCCCTTCGCATCTTCTGGTTTTAAGTCAATAATAAACCTAGCAATGTTTCTGAGTTTTGTTGCAAAATTCCTAAAATTTTTAGCTCTTTCGTCAAGAATTCCCTTAGAAACTCGGCCATCACGTCCAGGGATACTGTACGAATATAAAGTCATTCTAGTAGCATCTACTCCCCACTTATCGACCAAGTAAGTTGGTTCTATCCCATTTCTCAATGATTTAGAAAATTTACGGCCTTGAAGATCTCGTAACATTCCGTGAAAGAACATCACTTTAAAAGGAACGCTTCCCGTAAAATAAACGCTTAGCATAATCATTCGGGCGATCCACAGGTATTTAATGTCGGGTGCGGATATTTCAAAGTCCCATGGGAAATATCTGGCAAACTCTTTGGTTTTTTTTGGCCAACCTAGGATAGACATTGGCCAAAGACCAGAGGAAAACCAGGTGTCTAAAACCTGCTCATCTTGTATCCATCCAGGCCCCGGTGATTCAAGAGAAACTCTCATCTCGGCAACTTGTCCTGAACGAGCGGAGCGAGTCGAAGAACTTGTCCTGAGCGAAGTCGAAGGATACCAAACTGGTATTCTGTGTCCCCACCATAAAGATCTAGAGATACACCAATCATGGATATTTTCAAGCCACTTTATAAGTATGTTTTCATAATTTCTTGGTAAAAACTTAATCTTGTTTTTCCCAATGACTTCTATCGCATCCCTTGCAAAACTATCAATTTTTACAAACCATTCCTCAGAAATAATCGGTTCAACCACGCTGTTGCAGCGTTCACAAACAGCGACTGAATGCTTATAATTTTTTTCTCCTGCAAGTGATCCAATTGATTTTAATTTTTCAACAACTTTTGGTTTTGCCTCAGAAACTTTAAGGCCGACAAATTCCCCCGCGAGCTCTGTTAACCTTCCCTCTTTACTGACAACTTGCTTAATTGGTAAATTTTTATCTTTACCAATTTGGTAATCCAAAATGTCGTGCCCGGGTGTAACTTTTAAAGCTCCAGTTCCAAAATCTTTTTCAATTCGCTCGTCTTCAAAAATTGGCATCTCATAGCTATTTAGGGGATTAATAGCTATCTCGCCGACAAACTCTTTGAATCTTGGGTGATTAGGGTAAAGCGCAATTCCCGTATCCGCAAAAATTGTTTCAGGTCGAGTTGTTGCGACTTCTATAAATCCGTCCCCGCTTGCGACCTTATACTTAACGTGATAAATCTTTTCATCCCTTTCCTCATATTCCATCTCAACATCTTCAATCGCCGTATTACATTTCGGGCACCATTGAACGATGTACGGACCTTTGTAAATAAACCCCTTATCGTAGAAAATTTTAAACTGTTCATAAACAGCACTTCTGGGTCCTTCGTCTAGGGTAAACACTTCCCGAGACCAATCCGCAGAAAGCCCCATCATCTTCCAACTTTCAGAAACAGCCCGGTAGATTTCTTCCTTAAACGTCCACGCCTCCTCAAGCCATCTTTCCCGACCCAAAGACTTTTTACTTTTGTTTTCCTTGGAAAGTTTTTTGTCAAGCGTTCCTTCGAATTGAATTCCGGCATGGTCAACGCCAGGTAAAAGAAGAACGTCATATCCACAAAGTCTTTTATAACGGGCAATTGCATCTAGAATTGAATGTTGCATTGCATGCCCTAGGTGCAACTCACCAGTAAGATTTGGTGGAGGAATTAAAAGCGAAAAAACTTTCTTCTTAGACGTCACTTTAGCGTCAAAAAAATTTTCTTTTTCCCAAAAACTATAAATTTCTGCTTCAGATTTCATTCTAATAAAATATGTCTGCAGCAATTAATATCAGAGGAGCGCCAACTGATATAAATTTCTGTTTCAGTAGTGAGTGTCGTTTTCTGAGTCATCTAAATTTGTTTCACGTGACGACTATTTTGAGCCCTGCTCCCACGTGCAAAATATTTCTCCCGAAATCTGAGTCGGCACACTAAGCATAAATATTAAAATGTGTCTGCTATATTAAATCAGAAAGGCAAGTGATTGGAAACTTTATAAAATCAAAAATATAATCCGGGAAGTGCTTGAGCAGCTGTAGCTTCTTGAGGGATAAAATTGAAATATGCGGCTGCCGCTATCATTGCAGCATTATCAACCGATAAATCAATTGACGGAAATTTCACCTTCATTCCTAATTGTAAACCGCGACCAGTCAACTCCGAACGCAATAATCTGTTGGCAGCGACCCCTCCTCCTACTAGAATTTCGCAAACTTCATATTTTTTTGCAGCCCTTATTGTTTTCTCAACCAATACATCAATAACTGCCCTTTGAAAACTTACTGCAATGTCTGCGCTTCTTGCAATCGTTAAAGGTTTATCACCATAAGAATTTATTAAACTAACAACAGCAGTTTTAAGTCCAGAAAAAGAAAAATCAAAACTGCCGTCCCTAAGCATTGGTCTTGGCAAATCTACTAACAATTTTCGACTTGCCAATTTCGATTTAAGAGCGATTCTTTCAATCTCTGGTCCTCCTGGGTATCCAAGTCCTAGTGTTCTGGCCACCTTATCAAACGCTTCACCGGCAGCATCGTCCAAAGTGCCGCCAAGCCATTGATATTTACCGTGATCTGTCATCAGAATTAAATCAGTATGCCCACCGGATACAATGAGAGCGACAACGGGAAATTTTGGAATTTCGGCTTTGGAATTTGGTAATTCGCTAACGAAGTTAGCGTAGACGTGTCCTATCAAGTGATTTACTAAAACAAGTGGTTTATCCCACGCAATAGCTAGAGCTTTAGCTGTCTCAACTCCAATTAAAAGCGACCCAACTAGACCTGGTCCATGGGAGACGGCTATAGCATCAATTTGGCTTGGTTTAACTTGTGCAGTTGACTCTCTCAGAACTGGGATTATAGATCTGATTTGCTCTCTGGCAGCGACTTCTGGAACTACCCCACCATACTTTCTGAAAAGCTTTGAAGAAGAAGCAATAGAACTTGAAAGAATCTTACGGCCGTTTTCCACCAAGGCCGCGGAAGTTTCGTCGCAAGTTGTCTCTATCCCAAGCACAATCATAAAAAGCTACAGCTCTAATTCTAGTAGGTCTCCTACTTCCAGACTGTGCAAGGAAGATAAACCTGCATTAACCTCAAGAATGTACAAAGAGGAACCTTCTGGTTTGTAAATATTAAGTTCATTATCTTTTTTCCCAGGTTCCGGCGCCACGTTTTGCTCAATGTCAATAATCTTCTTATTTTTGTCGACCCAGATAATATCTATTGCAAACTTCATATCTTTCATCCAGATTCCATATTGGCCTTCAGACTCAAAAACAAAAAGCATCCCCTCATTCAAGGGTAAGGAGTCTAGTTCTGATAGACCTTTTTTCCGTTCGCTAGCAATATCTGCAACCCGAGCTTGAATGGACAAAGACTTTACTTTTAAAGGTATTACCTCCTTTGAGGGCGGGCCATTACTCACTAAAGAATTATTCCTTGCGACAGGCGCCAGAGACGTATAGCCTTTTCCAAAAACTACAAGTAGTATTACCACCAAAAATAAACCTGCTATTAATGCTAAATCTTTCTTCATAGATAATTTACCCTCCTGTACCTACCAAAAAAATTGCCTGCCATGGCCTAAAATTTGATTTAAACGTGTCGTCGATTATTAGTCTATCACCCTTGTAAACTTTCCTTGTAAAAACTGCAGTTGCTCCTGAAGCAGAAAAATCAACTTGTTTTACAGTACCCTTTGGAAGTGTTGGGTCATCTTCGTACTTATCAGGCAGCGGCGGTTTCAAATTTGAAACAACAGGTTCAGTCATCGCTACTCGTCTGCCATCTCTTGTTCCATAAACGTCTATCTGCAAACTAGAGTTTACAGGATTCACTATTGCCTGTACTAAAAGGTGGTGGTCCGTATCGTTTTTGAACTGTAAGTCTACAGCCGGTGACCAAACTGTTGCATCAAGACCTGGCTTAAAGCCTCTTTGCTCATAGTAGGCCACTCTGTAAGCATGTGCGGTTCTCGTCAAAATTGGCAGTCCAGCTTCCAGAGCAGCTCTAAAAACTGTAGTCGAAACCTGACATATTCCTCCTCCGTCGTCCAAAATTGTTCTACCCTTGGAAATAACGTAAGCCTGCTTATATCCAGTTGCCCCTGAAACCTCCCCAACAGTTTTATTAAAAGAAAATACTTCCCCCGGTTTAACTAAAGTTCCGGTAATCCTTTTTGATCCCAAAGTTAAATTATGCACCCTATTAGGTATTGAGCCGGCAAAATAAGACACTCCTCTCCCTACCAGTTCTTTTATCCCCAAAGCGTTTATTTCCTCGCTGGCAATTTTTGCAGTCGCGATTGAAACCGGAAGCGCAATTACAATTGATTTTTCTTGTGACGGATTTTCGATAGAGACTTTCGAAAGGATAAGATCAACAGTTTTATTTGTATCAACTTTTCTGCCGTCGACAGCAGGAGTAAACTCCGTTACCCTATTACCGTCGAATTTGAGAGTAGCGTCAATAGTTGCAGTGTCAATAGTTTTTGCAATTTCCTCAACAAATTCCCTAAGACTCCCCCTGTCAAGGCTCAGATCGAGCAAAGGATCTCCAGAATCAACTAGTCTAAAAGATTTAACAAAAACAGGAGTCATTGAAAATTGAACAGAAAGAAAATATTCCCTCTCCTGGCCAGCTGGGTAAAATCTTAAGAGATCAAGAAGCTTATTTTCCGAAATTTCCCACTTATCTCTGCCCGAAGTCAAGACTATCTTTTGCCCAGCAAGCTCAGTCACTCTTTCTAGAGCCTTCTGAACTTGAGGAGTTTTCATTTTAGCTGATTCGTCGACCAGTAAAAGCTGTATTGGCTCATTTGACAAATTTTCAACACGCTCTCTTATATCTTCAAAAAGGTATCCTCTATTCACAACTTGACCAGCTTTCTCACCCTCTATTAAAAACTTGCCGCCTTTAAAAACAATTTTTGCATCCGAGGAGGAATTATCGTATTTAATGATTGAAGAATTTAATCTCGAAGATAACTTTTCAAAGTCAACACTATACCTAGGAACTAATCTTTTTTTCTTAAAGAGCCCAGATAGTGTCCATCGGTCATTTTTACTTGCCAAGCGCATTTCCTGCAGACTAGTCTCACGGTCAACCTTTACCCCGAGATCTAAAGCATTTACGGCAATTTCTTGGCCGTTAACGGTTAAAACTAGCGGTTGATTTTCAAAGCTATCGACTTTAGCAAGTATCAGCTGCTCTGCCTCGGGAAAATTTTTGTTTGAAAGCTCTATATTTGCAAACAAAGTATTGGGTAACACTCTGGAAGAAAACCACAAGTTGTGGAAGGTCGCCAGAAGAGCAAGCGACGCCACCACAATTAAAGTCAATTTTAAGCTAAATTTATCTAGCAAGCTTGGAGTCTTCAATCCACTTCTACTAAAATGCGCCAGCCTCATTCTCAATATAAGGTATGATATCATAGAATTTAGGCTAAACAGTTGGTAACTGCAAGTTATATTTCATGAACTTTATTGGGGTTTTTATAGCTATTTTTGTAACCATTTTTATTTCGGGATGTTCTTTAGTGCCAAAATTTCAAAAAGAAGGGTCAGCGACATTGAAGTACTGGGGTCTTTGGGAGTCAGCCTCAACAATGAATCAAATAATCAGCGACTATAAAAAAATTAAACCTAACGTAGATATAGTTTACGAGAAAAAGTCACCCCAACAGTACAGAGAAGCACTGGTTAATCAAACGCAATCTGGCCGGGGGCCGGACATTTTTAGGTTCCATAACACTTGGACGCCGATGCTAGAGAACATTTTGTCACCTGTGCCCTCAAGCGTCGTTTCCCAAAATGAATTTAAGAAAAATTATTACCCTACCGTTATTAACGATCTAAGGAATTCAAAGAAAGATTTCGTGGGAGTCCCCCTAGAAATTGACGGCTTAGCGCTTTATTGGAATGAAGACATTTTTAACGCCGCCGGAATCACTAAGGCTCCAACTACATGGCAAGAACTTTCTCAGGCAGCGATTAAATTAACAGTCCGTGACACTGCGGGCAATATCAAAACTGCAGGTATCGCCCTTGGAACTACTGCTAATGTTGACCATTTCTCCGATATTTTAGGGCTTATGATTCTGCAAAATGGAGGAGATCTCAAGCTTCCTACGGATAAAGCGTCGACAGATGCCTTAGAGTATTACACGAACTTCGCCAAAGGCGAAAATAGAGTGTGGGACGAAACTATGCCATCCTCAACTATTGCTTTTGTAGGCGGTAATCTGGCCATGTATTTTGGTCCGAGTTGGCGAGCTATTGAAATTAAAAACGCCAACCCTCTCCTCAAGTTCAAAGTTTCCCTAATTCCTCAACTAGAAGGGGGTCGCGTAGCTTGGGCAAGTTACTGGGTTGAGGGCGTTTCAGAAAAAAGTGCTAACAAGGATGAGGCCTGGGAGTTTGTCAAATATCTACAACAAGAAGAAACCCTAATTAAGCTCTACAGCGAAGCAGCTAAAAGTCCAGGTAGATTCTTTGGAGAGCCCTACCCCAAAATTTCTATGGCTGCCAAGCTGGCCGCTGACCCGATTATTGGTGCCTATATAGCCGATGCTCCGTATATGCGCTCGTTTCCCATGGCATCACGTACTTTTGATAATGGTCTCAACGATCAAATTATTAAAGCCTACGAAGACGCAGTAAATAGCGTCGCCAGAGGAGGGTCAGCCAAAGGTTCTCTCGATACAGCCTCAAAAAATATTGCGGCAATACTGGTAAGATTTACTAGTTCGCCACCCAAACAGCAATAGTCCAACTGTACTTGATTATTTACACTTTAACTTCTATTAGTATATATTCCTGAGAGATGACTCTTAAGTCGGCAATTCTGGCAACTCTTGCCTATCATGACATTTTCGACTACCCCCCAACGTTTCCACAGATTCAGAAGCTGTTAGTTGGCAAAACTTCAAATACAAATTCTCTTAGAAGAGGGCTTAAGGTGTTACTCAAAGATAAGAAAATAGGGGAGAAAGATGGCTATTATTTTCTAAAGAAGCGCAGACAAATAGTCACGACCAGAATTAAGAGAGCAAAATCCTCCAGGAAGAAATTAAATCGAGCGTACTTCTACTCGTCAGCTCTCAAGCTCGTGCCAACTATTAAATTTGTCGCCATCTCCGGTGCTCTAGCTATGGAGAACAGTGACAATAACGATGATATTGATCTTGTGGTCGTATCCTCAAAAGGATCGCTCTGGACGACACGATTTTTGGCTAATCTGGTTCTATGGCCGTTCAAGAGGAATCCTAATGGTGCAAAAGTCTCAGATAAAGCTTGCCTCAATCTTTTTCTGGACGAGTCGGCTTTAAAAATTCGCGATCAAAATATCTATATGGCCCACGAAATTTGTCAAATGCTACCTCTCTGGAATCGCCAAGGTACTTATCAACGATTCATCGAAGCAAACGCCTGGATTAAAAAGTATCTGCCGAATTGGGCTGTAAGTTCACAGTTTAAAGTTCACAGTTCACATAGGGAAAAACAGTCAACTACCAACCTGCAACTGTCAACCGTTGAAACTTTTCTTGAAAAGTTTCAACTCTGGTATATGCGCCCAAAAGTAACAACAGAAAAAATTGGCGGCAAACAGTTATTTTTCCATCCTAAACGCACTCAGGGTCAAGTTTTGGCCTCATTCCACAAAAAGATAAAAGCGCTTCGCATTCGCACTACTTAGCGATATTGACAAGTTCTGGGCTATTTTGAGAGAATTAAAGCGGGCACCCCTCGGGGTGCGTGTCCCCCGTAGCTTCACGCGAAGGGGGATTTTTTCATGACAAGACCAAAAATTATCTTTATCTCAGGCGGCGTAATTTCCGGAATCGGCAAAGGCGTAGCAACTAGTGCAATCGCTCTTCTTCTCAAATCTAGGGGTTTTTCGGTAACCGCAATTAAAGCAGATCCCTACTTAAATGTGGACGCAGGAACTCTTAATCCAATTGAACACGGTGAAGTATTTGTCTTGGATGACGGCATGGAATGTGATCAAGATTTAGGAAACTACGAAAGGTTTCTTGATCAAAATCTCAACAAGACCAACTACATGACCACCGGCCAAGTTTTCAAGTCAATCATAGATAGAGAGCGCGCCCTAGGTTTTGAAGGTAAAACCGTTGAGTTTTTCCAGGATCCGCCCCGCGAAATTATAGATCGAATTTTTACTTGTGCCAAGAAAAATCGTGCAGAATTTATTCTGTTTGAAGTCGGCGGCACAGTTGGGGAGTATCAAAACCTCCTGTTTTTGGAGGCAAACAGACTTATGAAGCTTAAAAACCCTCGCGATATTTTACATATTCACCTGACCTACTTACCAATCCCATCATCAATAGGAGAGATGAAGTCAAAGCCAGCACAAATGTCAATTCAACAATTAGCCTCGTCGGGGATCATAACTGATTTTGTTCTGGCAAGATCCCAAGTCGCGGTTGACGAAAAAAGAAAAGAAAAAATCGCCATTGCCTGCGGCCTAGATCCCGAAGCAATCATCTCAGCTCCAGACGTCGAGAATATTTATCAAGTTCCTCTTAACTTTGAAAACCAAGACCTTTCCGACAAAATCTTAAGAAAATTAAACGTGAAACCCAGAAAAAGTAATCTTTCAGATTGGAAAGTGATGGTAAACAAAGCCTTAACTGCCAAAAAAACAGCCAAAATTGCCATGGTTGGAAAATATTTTGCTACAGGAGACTTCACCCTTTCTGATGCCTATCTGTCAGTAATTGAATCCCTCAAGCATGCAGCAGCATTTTGCGACATTAAGCCAAGAATAAAGTGGATAGATTCGACAGAAATTGAAAAAGCCGGAACACGGATTTTGAAAGGTTTTAGTGGCATAGTCGTGCCGGGAGGTTACGGCTCTCGTGCGGTTGAGGGCATAGTCAGCTCAATTAAATTCGCTCGCGAAAATAACATTCCTTATTTTGGGCTCTGTTATGGAATGCAGCAGGCAGCTGTCGAATTTGCAAGAAATGTTCTTGGTTATAAAGACGCCAATACAACTGAAATCAACTCAACTACTAAACACCCCGTCATACACGAAATGGAAAGCCAAAGAGACTTACTTAAATACCATAATCTAGGCGGGACTCAAAGACTTGGCGCTTGGGAATGGAAAGCAAAAAAAGGCACAATTTTTGCTGACGCCTACAAATCTACCACAGGTTCAGAACGCCACCGTCATCGGTATGAGTTCAATAATAAATATAAAGTCGCTTTTGGAAAACACGGCATGATAATTTCTGCAACAACTAAAGACGGAGAGTTGGTAGAAGCTGTTGAACTTAAAAACCACACATTTTTCGTCGGGGTTCAATTTCACCCGGAGTTAAAATCCCGACCGCTAAAACCACATCCCCTCTATCACGCATTTATGAAAGCAGTTCAAGTAAGAGCAAGATAATTTTACAAGACTAAAATGGCCACAAAGATTACAAGGACAGTTACAATCAAAAAGTCAAAAGTTGAGGTCTTTGAAGCACTTTCCGATTTTAAAAAAATGGCTCAGTTCGGCTCCGGGGTTTCAGAAATAAAACATATTGGTGGCCCCAAGATCGGAGTAGGAGCAAAATACCACACCCGCGGAAAAATTTTGGGTCGCAGCGTTGAAGGGGACATGCAAATAACAGCGTTCAATCCTTCGAGTGCTATCACCATAAAAGGGATTTTTGCCCACGTTCCTTATGAAGACAGAATCACTCTCAAGTCGACAGGAGACAGCACCGAACTGACACTTTCAGATACAAGTTTCCCAACAGGTTTTTTCAAAACCTTTGATTTCATCTACAGGTCTATGCTTACCTGGTATATCACGCGTGATCTTGCGAGAATAAAAAAACATCTAGAACAAATCACAAGCTAAATATTTGAACACTTGACAAAAAGAAATTCCCTGTTAAAATATTAGCAGTCGCGAGCATCAACTGCTTAGCGACTTTGCTCTAAAACTGCCTAAACCTGTTTACGATTTATTATTAACAATTAACTTATGTTAAAACCATTAGCCGGATACGTTTTAATAGAACCTGCTCCTAAAGAAACAAAAACTGCAAGTGGCATTGTGCTTCCTGAATCTGCTGACGAAAAACCACAAGAGGGAAAAGTCCTAGCCTGTGGAGCAGATTTAGTCGAGGAAGAAAAGACAATTAAATGTCCGGTCAAAGTAGGGGACAAGGTCGTCTACAAAAAGTGGGGCGGCAACGAAATTAAACTAGACGGTAAAGAACTATTGCTTACTAAGTTTGAAGATCTAATGGCAATTATTTAAAATTTATGGCTAAACAACTACTCTATTCAGAAGAAGCAAGGACAAAATTAAAAGCAGGTGTAGATAAACTCGCCGATGCTGTTGCAACTACTTTGGGTCCAAAGGGCCGAAATGTGGCTTTAGACAAAAAGTGGGGGGCTCCGAACGTAGTCCACGATGGCGTCACAGTTGCCAAAGAGATAGAGCTTGAGGATCCGTTTGAAAACATGGGCGCTTCATTAGTCAAAGAAGCAGCTTCAAAAACAAACGATGTTGCAGGGGACGGTACAACTACGGCAACGGTTCTCGCCCAAGCAATCATTGAAGCCGGGCTTAAAAACGTGACAGCTGGGGCAAATCCAATGGTCATTAAAAAAGGTGTCGAAAAAGCAACGGAAGCAGTCGTTTCCGAACTTAAGAAAATGGCCAAAAAGGTAGCAGGGTCTGAAGAAATTGAAAAAATCGCAACGATTTCTGCTGCCGATACTCAAATCGGTAAAATGATCGCCGAGGCTCTTGCCAAAGTTGGGCCAGACGGCGTTGTCACAGTTGAAGAAAGTAAAGGCTTAGAAACCTCAGTCGACACTAAAGAGGGAATGGAATTCGATCGAGGCTATATTTCACCCTACTTTGTAACCGATCACGACAAAATGAAGGCTGTTGTTGAAGATGCTCACATCTTAATTACAGACCAGAAAATTGCCTCATTAAATGATCTTTTACAATTCTTGGAGAATTTCGTAAAGGTTTCTAAAAATTTAGTAATTATAGCCGATGAAGTTGAAGGGGAAGCCCTAGCTACATTGGTCGTAAATAAATTACGCGGAACGTTTAACGTTTTGGCGATTAAAGCGCCAGGATTTGGCGATCGCAGAAAAGAAATGCTGGAGGATATCGCAACTCTTACGGGAGGTGTTGTTATTTCTGAAGATATGGGAAGAAAATTAGAATCTGTAACTATAGAAGATTTAGGTAAATCTGAGCAGGTAATTTCCGATAAAGAAAACACCATAATTGTCGGCGGAAAAGGAGCAAAAACTGCAATCGAAGGTCGTATCAAGCAAATAAGAAATGAACTAATAACTACAGATTCCGACTTCGATAAAGAAAAACTAGAAGAGCGCCTCGCCAAACTTTCAGGAGGAGTTGCCGTTATTAGCGTAGGCGCGGCTACCGAAATAGAACTCAAAGAAAAGAAAGAACGAGTAGACGACGCAGTCCACGCAACTAAAGCTGCTGTTGAGGAAGGGTACGTAGTCGGCGGCGGAGTTTCCTTAATTCGCGCCAGAAAAGTTCTTGATAAACTTGCAACCACAGCTCAAGCAGATGAAAGAATTGGGATCGAAATTGTTTCAGAAGCCCTCAATAAGCCTTTGGCAAAAATTGCCCAAAACGCAGGCGTCGATGCTGGCTGGGCTGTTAAAGAAGTAGAAAAGGCCAAAGAGAATATTGGACTTAATGCTCAAACAGGAAAGTTCGAAGATTTAGTAACGGCTGGCGTTATCGATCCAGTTAAAGTAACTCGATCTGCACTCCAAAACGCAGCTTCAGTTGCTATGATGATTCTCTCAACTGAGGCCTTAATTACCGATCTCCCAGAAAAGACCTCTTCGCCAACTGGTGGAATGCCAGCAGGCGGTATGGGTGAATACTAATCCTATATCCCACCATCCTACTGGCCCAGTAGCCTACTTGAGTGTGATCTTAATACGCGCGTTATCAACATAAGCAGGGAAATTAGTAATATCTGTTTTAGCTTGAATTCTATACGTTTTGGCACCGTTTGGGATCGGAATCTTACCGGATGTTTTTAGAACTCCACTGGATGTATCGCTGGAAATTTGACTTTCAATAAACGGATTATTATCTGAAACATTGATCAGTTGTGCATGGGCCCTGCCGTTCCCGCCCTCGACCCTGAGCGATGCTTCAAAAGTTACTGTATCAATAGATGGATATTTATTGGTATCAATTGATACATCTGTTCCAGTAAGGTCCGTAAATTTATCTTTAGTAGTTGAACCAGAACCCATAGGTATAAAAATTTCTTTTTGAGCTGTTTGAACAATGGTTTGGGTTTGTTTTTCGACAGCAGTTTTAGCCTCCGTATTAGGCGAAGGTGATATCGAAGGAGTAGGTGGAGAATCAAGTTCTGGTGAAGGAGCTAAACCGACTGTATCAACTTTTCTGGTTTGTTCTAAACTTTGGTTTTTGACATTTGACTTTTGGCTTTCTAACACCCACCAATTAAGGTAAATAAGATCTATTAGGGCAATTGCAAAAATAGCCAGACCAATTTTAGTTAAAATTTTTTGAGATATACCCTGATCCATAGGCAGTTTAAATCAATTGTTATCCGCCATTTATTAAAAGTCAATCACACCCAAAGGGCTTGTCCTGGGTTAGTCGAAGGACTAAACTTAAATTAAAATGAGCTACAAAGCTCCGAGTAAGGGTCAAAAGAAAAAACTTGCGAGTTTCTTGAGTAAGGGAGAAGAAGTTGTCCTTGTAACCTCAATCGGTAGACGCTACTTTTGGATCAATTTTTTTACGCTTCTGCCGTTCGCATTTCTATTAATTGGTCTTCCTAAGTTAAGTCATTTAATAAGAACGAGACAATCTTATACTTATGCTTTAACCACAAGACGATTTTTGATAATAAGAGGCCTTTTTTCAAGGAAGATTGTTACAGCGCCCCTGACAGCAATTACGCACGTTACCATTGAACAATCTTTCATCCAGCGCTTTTTATTCAATACAGGTCATTTAGTAATAATTACCGCCGGTTTTGATCAAAGAGAAATTGTTATAGAAAATATCGGCAACCCAGTTGGATTTAAGATCATGATAGAAGAATTAACCGAGAAAATAGAAGAATCCTGGGAAGGTGACAAAGAATCAAAAGAACAACCGCTACGCTCTCTGCCTGCCTAAAGTTAAAAATTATTGCGTAAGCACACTTGCAGGGTTGATCAATTTATCGTTATCTAGAATCTCCAAATGAACGTGCGGTCCAGTTGTTCGACCTGTTAAACCCACTGTACCAATTGTTGTTTTTGCGTCAACCTGATTACCTACCCCCACATTAATAGCCCCCATGTGCGCATAGAGCGATTTCAGACCATCTCCGTGACTGATAACCACAACATTTCCCTTACCGTCAGCAACCCTGCCAGCAAACTCCACAACACCAGAACCTAAAGGATGGATAGGGGAGCCTAAAGCTGTGGCAATATCACTTGCCCTATGATAAGAGGTATAACCTTGAGAGATTTGGCCTTCAACGGGGTGTTGAAATTCAAATGGCGATCGTTTTGAGTTTACAGCCTGGCTGATTTCAGGTTCAGGCTCTTCATTTTCCTCAGTCTTCCCTGCAACTAGCACAGCCTGGCCATTAATTTTGACTTCGTCTTCGTTTGATTTGATAAAGTTAACTGCACGAGCTGAGGCCATATAACTAATCGACAAGGCTACAATAACCGCCATAAATAACCTTATCCTTGGCCTAATAGAGAGCTGGTACAGGAAGAACCTAGTTGTTATAAAGAGCGCCTTTTTAGCCTCCATTTTGGCAACCTTGCGCATTGCCTTCACGTGTCTATTTCTAGCTACAAATAGCTTTAAGGTTCGCTTTTGATTCTTCACAAACCTTAAGCCTTTAATAACGGCAACTCTTTTTAGTTTTTTGTATTTACTCATATAATTCTCCTCTATTTGATTTCGGCCATAGAAAGTCCATAAAAATTGTTTTAGGAATCTGGGCCGAAAGCCCATAGTGAAGAATTTACGAAGGCAAATTATAGCAAGTTAAGCATACAATGTCAAATCCTAATATAGACCGATAGTACACAAATCTTAATGTGAAAAAGAAAAGACTCTATCATATCTCTTTGAGGTGCTTGCACCGAACGAGAATTGAGGTGCTTGCACCGAACGAAGTGAGGTGTTAACTTAGTTCAATGCCCAATCTGAGGACAAAAATCAAGGGGCTAAGAGCAAATGCAAAAGTAGTCCTAAAATCCTTGTTACCTGTTACTTGTTACCTGTTACTTGTTACCATCCTTTCTGGCTGTAAAGTGGTTGGAGTAAATAAACCAGCTGCTCTTCAGGTCACTTCAGTTCCCGAATCTTCTGTGTTCTTAGACAGTAAACATGTTGGTAAAACCCCTTTTTTCTCTGATCAATTAAAAGCAGGGGAGTACACGCTTAAAGTTACAGTTTCCCAAGCAAGCTATGTAGACAAAATCACCCTAACAGAAGGCACTTTAACCGTTGTCAATCGAGAGCTAAATAACAATTTTTTAGCTCAATCAGGTGAAACTCTTGGGCTTAAGCCAGGCAAAAAGGGTATCCTCGTAGTTTCTATGCCAGATGAAGCAGAATTAACTATAGACGGCGCTTTAAAAGGCAAAACACCATATCTGTCAAACGATATCAAAGAAGGGGAGCATAAAATTAGTTTGACAAGGGATGGCTACGTTGAGCGTGAATTCTCAGTTAAAACTTCAAGTAAGTATCAATTAGTTGCAGATGTTACTTTAGCAAGTATTGCAGCCAAAGAGAGCAGCAACTCTAAAAATACGGATTCACAAGCTGAGACGAATAAGGTTGAGATTACAAAGTCACCCCAAGGGTTTCTAAGAGTAAGGAGCGAACCAGCACTTTCTGCACTTGAGGTAGGTCAAGTCAAAACCGGCGAAAAGCTTGAAGTAATTCAGGAAATAAAAGACTGGATTAAAATTAAATTTGAGGATAAGCTTGGCTGGATATCTACTCAATACACTAAAAAAGTAAGTTAAGACCACCACCACTCCAATCCCAATCTGATACACTTAATTTATAGCTTCTACTAAAAATGATCACAAAAAGTATCACTAAGCTTATTGACGAGGCTATTACTCCAGCTGTAACTTTAATAGTCGCAAAAATGCTTGGGATTTTTCTGACAATTTATCTTTTAAATTTGCCATTCACAATCGTAAAAGGCGGGATTCTTTATCTATTGCCATCTGTCCACTTTCAAAATTTATCTGACTATATTATTGCCGAAAACTACTCTAATTTAGCAATGTTTGTTGTCGCAAGTCTAGGCACGATTATCGTTTTAATTAAAGCCCACTGCTTGCATGAAAGCCACATAAGCCCAACTTTGCATGCTAAGCTTGTCTCTCTAAATCTCGAAAGGCTTGTAACTCCAAGCTATCACCTTTATCACCAAGCAGCAATCTGGCTTACTTTTTTATGGATAACAGTTACTTTCTTGATAATCTCCACACTGCTTAAAGTTACTTACCCCCAAATCACCATAATAGCTGCAGTTGTTGCTGCCAATTTTTCTTGGGTCTTTGCTGTCGATATCGAGAAAGAAGTCCAGATTAGTAGAGAAACATGAGGCGGCATTTACTGAGCTTCACTCTTAATTTCTTAGGTATAGCTTTGCTAATTACATTGATTGTTGCGCCCATTTATTTTGCCAGAAATTTTGCAAAAGTCGCTGGCGCCAAAAGCGAATCTAAATATCTTCTTATTTCTCAGGTGGATAAATTTCCTAATATGACATTTATCCAAGAGGGGGATAATTACCGAATCTCCTTCTCCAAAGTTGGCCCCCAACAAGCCTACCAGCAAGTTTTTATAGTTAACAATCCTACAGATTCACCTCAAACGTACTCTCTCGAGGTCACAAGTGGCGCTTCAAAGGTATTTTTCGGGGAAAACCTAGATAACCAGCTGACAAAAATCTCTCTTCCACAATCAGCCTCGGTCCCACTGGGTCTTTTTTCAGATGTAGGTGATCTTGAACAAAACCAGCAAGTGCAATTTAAAATTATTGTAAAAAGCGAATAAAACGAGCGGGTAAAAAGTCACTGCCGTAAATTACAAAGAATACTAAAAGCCCCCATACTAAAACAGAACCAAGAAGTGGAATATCAGACAAAAGTACTCTTTCCGGTGATTCGCCCTCTTTCTTTTCGTAAATTACATAGAGATACCTCATTACCCCATAAATCACAAAAGGGACAGTCATCATCAGCCATTTAGAAGCTAAAAAAGTTCTTGGCAGGAAATCTCCAAATAGGACAAGCACTTGGGGACCCGCAGAAGGCGGAGGCTGCAAAAAAGTAAACATCGTATAGGAAAACCAAGTGGCGGTTGCAAACATTACCGTCAAAGAATCAAGAAGTGTTTCTGGGTAGTGCAAAAGGATCGATCGCGTTCCCAGGTCTTTACCGTCAGAACCTAAAAGTAGGGTTCTTTCGGATCTTCTTTTTCCAATTGCCAAAAAAAGTGCTAGAGAGGCAACAGTTAAAATAAACCAAACAGTTACGTGAGCATCAATTAAAACCGCACCTGCATATATTCTCAGTAAAAATCCTGAAGCAATTGCCATTACATCAAGAAGAATAATTGATCTTAAAAGTAATGAATAAATAATTTGCAATGTCGCGTAAGAAACCAAAGCGAACATAAAAAAACCTGAAAGCTTTGACGCTAAAGCCAGTCCTACCCAAAAAATACCTACAGCAAAAAGTATTGCCAACGCTGGGTTTATTTTCCCAGCGGCAATTGGCCGACGCTTTTTAAATGGGTGAGACATGTCTTTTTTAATATCGATTACGTCGTTGATGATATAGGTGCTTGAGGTAATTACGGAAAAAATGAGGAAGGCATAAAGAGTTAAAAAAAGCTTGTCAGGATTAAAAAATTCTCCCTCAAAAATTAGAGGCGCAAAAAGTGCTAAGTTTTTTAGCCATTGACGGGGCCTTGAGGAGACTAAAAGCCAAAAGGGAAGCCAAATTATTTTTGGGCCTTTGGTGGTAAATTCATATTGAGCCAAACTAGTCCTCCTAGAGCGATTATGCTGATTACTATAGCAGCAAAAAGTTTACCTGTGCTATTTAAAGCGAGCGCAGTCGCCCCCAAAATAGCACACAATAGCCAATAAAACAAGGCAATTCGCCTTTGGCCCCAACCTAATTCCAATAGTTTATGATGCAAGTGTCCCCGGTCTCCTGCAAACGGTGACTTACCAGAAGCCATCCTTCGCACAATTGTAAAAACTCCGTCAATTAAAGGAATGGCCATTACCAAAACAGCCGTTCCCACTTTTGCTCCTGAAAGAATAGAAAGGACCGCTACCAGATAACCGAGAAAGTAAGAACCTGAGTCACCCGGGAAAATTTTTGCAGGATAAAAATTAAAAATCAAAAAGCCTAAAGTAGCGCCAGCTCCGATTAAAGCTAGCTTGAAAATCACAATTTGCGAGGGGTCGTTTAGGCTAAATCTTAAACTAGCTGCAAAAAGAACGGCCAAAGCCACGAGCACAATTCCAGGCATCTGCCCGTCAACACCACTAGAAAAGTTGACCATATTAATAACCCAAACAATCCATAAAATTGCGAAAATATCTGCCCAAACTAAAATTGAATGTTGACCGAAGAACTCGAAAACCACTCTCAAGTTATCAAGTCGGATTACTCCGGAATTCAAACCGCCATCAAAAAGTGAAAGTGGATTAGTAATAAAAGCAATACCTACACCAGCTGCAACAACAATAATTGCTGCCAAAATCTGCCCCAAAAGTCTTAATCCTATGTTTAAATTAAGCTTATCATCGACCAGACCAATAATGACTAAAGTTACTCCTCCAAGAAGAATGCCAAGTATTTTTTGCGAAAATGGAATCAAAAGTAATGTGGCAGTAGCAAATGCAAAAAAAATTGGGAAACCGCCTGCCCTAGGAATGATTCTTTTATGGAGTACTGCTGGATGTTTGTGTTTTATTGGATCGTCCACAAAGCCATATTTCCTGGCAAAAAATATAGTTATCGGTACAAGAAACAATGAAGCTCCAAATGAAATAATAAATGGAAGTAGGAAGTTCATGTTAAAAGAGAGATTATTTTGACAGTACCGTAGAGCGTACCGACTGCCACTATAAATGCAAAAATAAAAAGAGTCCTGGAAAGAAATCTCAGCTTTCCAAAAACAAATATTGCCAAAGAAAAGTTTAATAAAGAAATAGCCAAGCTTAAACCAGGCAAAATCCAAAGGAATGTCCAGGGTGCAAGCTGAGCTTCACCCCAAGGTCTTGAATAAAAAAGAGGTACCAGAGGTGGCAAACTTGAGCTAGTAGTCAAAATTAAAGATGATTGTAAAAGGATACTTACAACAGAAAATAAAAAAAAGAAAAAAGATATCTTGTCACTCTTGAGACTCTCTTCGGTTTGAACCCTAAATTTTGATAATACCATTTTTTACTCAGTTTGCTTTTTTCCACACCTTGGAATTTTCAATTTGAGCTACAAAAGTATAATTATCATCTAATAATTTCTCAAGTTGACCGAAATATCCAATTGAACTTTCGGGTTTGATAATGTATTCTGGCGGCATGCTGTATAGGGCTTTTGCTACTTCCTCTGGCCCCTCAGGAACACCGAAAACATGAAATGAAGTCACGTATCTTGAAGGGTTTTTTAGGTCAGAGATAGCGTAAAGCCAAGGGTAATCTCCCCATATATAAACAGACTTATTGTTGGCTCGGTTGATGTAAAGAAAGTCAGAAAGAGCCATTATGGAATTTACATTTCTATCAAAAAAGTCGTTGTAGGCATTTATGTTTTTGTTGCCAAAAGTAAAATCGATAAAATTTCGCCAGTAACTTAGCTGATTAAGAGGGCCAGCCGTCAGAAAATCCGTAAAAAGAATCTTAGTCAAAAAGACTAGTGGAATAAAAAAAGAAAGAGCAAAACCTACCTGTATAAACCTCAATTTCGGCTTCAGTGAAATTGATGCCACCAGTATCGACAGGGCAGGTACTGCCTGGACCATGTAGTGACCATAGGTCCTTCCAGAAAAGTAACTACCCAAGAAAGAAAAAGCCGTCCATAAAAGAATTAAGTGAAACACCTGTTTGTTTGAAGACACATCATGGGTCTCACTCTTAAATTTTTTGAAAATGCCGTAAACAGCTGCACTAACTATTGGTAAAAACTTAAGAATGTTTATTAGAAGAGCGTATTTGGGGCTTTCCCCAAGATAAATTCGGTAGTACGTGTATGCAGCAAAAATATAATCTCCAAGTAAATTCTTCGGTGCAAAATAGAGAATTGTCAAAAGGTAGGGGATAATAAAGCCAATACCCAAAGCTATTCCTCTCTTTACAAATTCCCAAAAAGTTCGGCTGGAAATAAACAGGAAAATACCTAGGGCAGCCGCCTCTAATGCACCTACTTGCTTGTACAAGGAGGCTATAGCAAAAAGTGATCCAGCACCAAAAAGTGAAAAATAATCAAATTTCCGGTAAATCACCAAAAACATTGCCAGTGTTATCGGCAAAATCATAAAGATTTCAGTTAGAGCTAGATTTCCCTCAATTAACCTCAATGAAGTTAAAAAACCGAAAATAAAAGTAGCGACCAGGGCGCGCTTTTCAGAAAGTATTGCTTTGGTAATTTCGTAAATCACACAAGCGGTTGCAAGCACGAAAATTATCGTTGTCAGTCTTAGCCAAAACATCGACACCCCAAAAAATTTAAAAATTATCTGATAGGTTAGATAAATCATTGGTGGTTTGTTGTCCCACGCTGTTTGGTAAAGGACTCCACCCTGATTCAAATTTCGCCCGACCGCCGCAAAAATTCCCTCATCCCCATACCAAAACGGTTCAAACAGGGAAGGGAACCGAAATATAAAAATTAAAAAGAAAATGGCAGTCAAAATTAGATAATGTGTGTTTAGTAGTTTTCTCATTTAAAATTTCAAATTTAAAACTTAAGATTAGTCCTTAATTCTCACTTCTAGCATCGGTCCTGGTCTCATTTCAAAGTATCTTCCCGTCGGGTTATCATCAATTTTAACAGTTCCATTAGCAACGTAAGCATCAAGTAAACTTTTGCCGGAAAACTGAACTAATCCTTCCGGCAAAACTATCAATCCATTGTTTAATCCAAATCGGTTTCGGTAATAAAGTACTTCCCCAAAAGAGGGAAGAACCGTCACAATTTTGTCATTTTTCTTGATCTGTCCAGCCACTTTTTGCTCGTAGATCTGCTTAAAGCCTTCCGGATAACGTTTAAAAGTTTGAATGTCGATTACCAAGGATAAAATCAGCAAAACTGCTACCACAAACCAAAATAAATACTTTGGTAGTCTCTGGCCAGTGTGGATCATTACCATCGAAAGCGGCACCGAAGCATTTATCAAATATCGCCAGAAAAATATTGGCCTAAATGGGAATTTAAAACCATCAACTTGATAGCCAGGTAAAGTAGCAACGATAAAAGGCACAATCGCCCAAAGCCAAATTAAGAGATAAGGCTTTTCAAAGTGATGCCTTAGTATATGTTGTATAAGGCCTACAGCTAAAAGCGCTATTGATAAAGCAAACAGCCATGGTCTGTAAGCGTTTTGATGTTCGCCTCCCAAAATTCTCAAAAACGCCTCAAAGTGAGTTCTTTTATCAATCGACCCGATCCAGTAGCTTTCTCCAACCGAGGTAACCTGTGAATATAAAAAGGGGATCCACGGCAGGTACAAAATAGCTGTGACGACATACAACCAGACCATTAGCCAGAAGATTTTTCGGTCGAATAAAACGAGGTACAAACCCTGAGCAGCTAAAGTAAAAAACATGTAATAGTGTGTGTATATTCCCAATGTAGAAAAAGCTACAAATAAAACTGATGGCCAAAAACCCTTTTTACCCTGAGCTTGTCGAAGGGCGGAAAGCTTTACCAGGAAGTAGATTGAGCCCGTTGCCGCAAATGCAAACATGGTGTAATTTCGAGCCTCAAATGCATATGTAAAGAATATTGGATTAAAAGCAACGACTAAAGTTGAAATTACCCCAAAAACCTTACCCTTAATTTCAGATGCTAGTTTGAAGATCAAAAGTAAAGTTAACAAGTAAAACAATATCGAAATAGATCGCGTAACAATTTCGGTCGGGGGAAAAAATTTGTAAAGAAGCTCAACAACTGTGTAATAACCTGGCGGATGAAAATCCGCAGCTGTCGTTTTGAGCATTTCAATATACGGAAGCTGAGAAATCATCGAAGTCCACGCTTCATCGCCCCAAAACCCGCGAGTCAAATAATTTTGGGATAGCGAGAACATTAAGCTTAGTATATCTCAATTACTGATCAATTTGACTTTAACCTCAATTTAAGATTATATTCGCTCCCAATAGGAGCGAATACATACTTTCGATGACTCGATGCCCCGGTCGCTCGGAAGTATATATTTTCTCTCTTCTGCCCCAAATCCGGGTGAAAAAGAAAAGAAAAGAAAAAATTTTAAGAAAAATAAAGCTCTACACAATTCTTGTATTAGAGCTTTTTATATTGAGTTTGCTTCTTCAGAAACTGGATAAGCAAAATGTAGAATTTGTCGAAGCGTCATCTCAAGTAGTAACAAAACCACCTGTCATGAAGCCAAACTACGAGTACCCCATTTTTATCTATCACTATGTGGAGTATGTGACAGATGAAAGGGACACAATCCGCAAGTCTCTAAATACTCCGCCGTACGTCTTAGAATCCCAAATAAAAACCTTAAAAGACGCAGGATATGTCTTCATAACCCCTTCCGAAATCGGAAAAATTGCAAACGGACGTCTGCAAATTCCCGGCAAACCAATAATTTTATCCTTCGATGACGGATACGAAGATTTTTATACAGATGTTTTCCCTATCCTCAAAGAAAACCAGGTTAAGGCAATTGTCTATATTGTTCCAGGGTTTTTGGACCATCTAAATCATATGTATTCTTGGCAGCTTGAAGAAATTGCAAAAAGCGATCTTGTCGAAATTGGTGCACACACTATGCATCATGCTTATTTGAGCAAAATGAATGGGAATTTTGCTAAATACGAAATAGAACAAAGCAAAAAAGAACTAGAAGAAGAATTAAAAAAGCCAGTAGTTTCTTTTGCGTACCCTTACGGTGCATACAGTGAGCAAACTATCGAGCTAGTCCAGTCATCAGGTTTTACTAATGCTGTTTCGGCAGAAGAGGGAACAAATGAAAATTTGCAAGAAATATATCACCTCAACCGCATTCACCCCGGTCATAGAGTTGGTCAATCATTAATCGAGGCGATAGAACAAGTTGACAGTATCCTATAGTTTATAGTATACTACGCAATCAGCATGAGCGTTGAAACACTTTATCAAGTATCCTCTAGTTTTAGAGAACCATTCGCCCAAAGGCCGACTTTAAGACCGGAAATTTACAGGGTATCACGTATCGGTAATTTAAGTCTTTCTACCGTCGCAAGGCCTGCCGCTCACGAAGTCAATCCTACTAGTCAGCCTTTAGTCAAGGAAACAGCTGAAGCTGCAAAAAAAGTAATTTTTACGACCACAGGCGTCATGTTTATCGGATACGGACTTTATAGACTTGCAACTGCCCACAGCATGGCGGATGTTGCCGTCGGAGCAATCTTTACCTACATGGGTTACAGACTTATCAAACACGCTCAGCAAAAGCCGATAGTTGAAAAATCCACAATTTAATGTTAGTATTTTCATACTTAAATTTGTTGTCTTAATAAGTTGTAGATACCTCTGTTTCTTTTAGTATCCTAAAAAACTTCTTAATTTCGAACTATTTAAGTTTTATTTCACGAAAGGAGGGAAAAATGGCAAAAAGATTATTTGTTGGAAGCCTGTCATACAGCGTTACACAAGCTCAAATTGAAGAGCTTTTTGCTCAAGCTGGAAAAGTTTCACAGGTTAATTTAATTACAGACCGCTTTTCTGGTCAAAGCAAAGGGTTTGCATTTGTTGAAATGTCCAATGATGCAGAAACCGAAGAAGCAATCAAAAAGTTCAATAACTATGAACTCGATGGCCGAAAAATTGTTGTAAACGAGGCTCGTCCTCAAGAAAATAAAGGACCTAGGAATGATTACTCAAGACCTAATAAACGTTGGTAAATTTGGTAAATAATGTTGCAAACTCAAAAAGAAACGCCATGTATCCGTTGCGGTAAAGAGCGTATTTTTAAACGCAAATGGAAGGAAGTTGGCAAAGGAGCAGTTATTACTCATGTGGAGACAGTTTGTCCTGATCCATCTTGCCAAAAAATTGTTGATGAAGATTTTGCGGCAAAAAGAGAGAGAAGAATGAGGCTGGAAAACAACGGAAGAGGAATTAAGATTTCTCAATAACTCTAAAAATAACCCTAAGGCAAAAGACAACAGATTCGATTCAAGTTAAACTTTCTCTCTAACCTAGATTTTTTCGAGTAATAACGCTTGATCGCTGACCGCCTTTATTTTATACTGCTTAGTTCTTAAAAGATCATTTACCAAATTCTTTAAACTTTCCTCAGTCAGAGTGTAAAAATTCCACTGATTTTGCCCTTGGTGCAGATCCACTAAAATATAATCAGCATCTCCAATTTCGGGCAAAACATAAACTTCCCTTCGATGAGAAAGGTGGGGTACAAGATTATTCTGACTGGCAACTGAAGCGGTATTTGGGATCAGCGGTAAAATGCTTCTGATATTTTCCATCCAGGCCTGTTCAAGGTAAAAAGAAGGTTTTAAGAGGTTTTTTAAAGGGCTATCTTGGATTAAGTTTACTGCGCTATGTCCAACTAGACTAAGAATAATTACCAAATATAAAGTCGTCTTGCTAAGTCGACTGGACAAGTACTTAATACTAAAGATTGTGGATACAGAAAGCATCACGGCCAACTCGCCATTGTATTGGTAAAACGGAGTCCAGCGAATGGGGTGCAACTGGTCAAGAAATCTAGACGCCAGATGAAACACAACCGCTGGGGACATGGGTAAGTAGAGAAAAGGTAAAAACCCAAAAGAAAGAAACGAAATTGCCAGCGTTTTTGTTTTCTCCAAGGGAAGAAAAAAGTTATAAAGTGCCAGCCCAGGACTCTTTAAGTAATCAAGTATTGCCGAAAATATGGTATCCCCTTCAATTAGGAACGATTGATAACTACTTTGACCAAGAAAGGGCATCACAAATCTGATTGCTACCAAGGACCATAAAAGAGGAAAGACAGAAGTTGAAAGAGCAACTTTTAAATTTCTTTTCGCATACCAAACATATACTCCAACAAAAACCAAGAAAAATCCTAAGTATTCTCTAACAGACAAAACAAGCACAAGAAGAACAAAATAAAATGCCCATTTTTCTTTATCAATCGTCAGAAACAAAAATGCTAAAAGAAACGGAAGTAGCGCTAGTTCGTGGAAATCATAAGCAGCGATTGCCTGAATTCCTATAAAGTCAATAAACAAAAAAGAAACTACCAAAGCCAAAATTTTCCCTAGATGTCTTTTTGCTAAAAACCAAATTGGAAAAATCGCTGCAGAAAGAGCAAGTGATTGTACAAAGTAAAGAATTCTCTCGTTATTTGTAAGCCAGTAAATAGTTGAAAGCGTTAACATTATTGGCCTAAATCGATCTGCCAAATCCAGTTTTCCTGTGATAGTCGAATAGGGTGTTAGAAAATGACTGTAAAGCCAAAGAGCTTGGTCGTAAATGCTAAAATCGTTAGCTTGAGACTGAAAATGGTTGTGCCTAATGACAGAAAGAAGCATAAAGAGAAGTAAATAAAGAAGAAAGAGCGAAACTATCAGCCAAAAATCTAGTCCGACATTAAGTATTCGAAAGGAGCTAAACTTTTTCGGTGACACGTATTTGCTTGCGTAGTGAGAAATCATTTCGATCGAAGCAAGGAACAGGGTGACCTCCCTACATTTTTAAACCTTTTCTGTCACCCTATTCAACGAAAGAGTGACCTTCTGGAAAAGCTTATACTTTCTCAGTCACTCTATATTCCAAATACTTTCCAAGCATCAATCTTGTGTGGGCATCGATTCCCGGTAAAGCCGTAAAAATAAAGGTGACAACCGGCATTAAAACAAACTCAAAAGGAGTGATTATTTTTCTAAAAAGCGAAACTTGCCCGGGGCGTTTAGGTCTTTGCCTAAAATCAATAATTAAAATTACAGCTAGGAAAATCCAGCTTACAGAAAGAATTCCGCTGGCAATCCTTGGCAAGTTTTGCCCCATTACCGTTTGAGCAAAAGTTGGATTTAAAATAACTGGAACTGTTGCCCCAAGAGTTATTGCGAACCAGTTAACTGGCCACAAAAAGTGATCTTCCAAAACCTTTAATACCCTAATTGTCCTTCTCCAAAAAGGAATATGCGTGTGAGTTAGCCATTTTTTAATAAAGTAGGCATCGTCACTAACTCCCCATGCCCAACGCCTTTCCTGTTCGTAAAAATTAACTAGCGATTTAAAATAGGTTGTCGATTCAGCAGCATCGGCATATACCGGCAGAAAAATTGGATCCACCTCCACATGTCCATCTTTAGCAAAAAAGCTCTTGAAGAAAATTCGATAATCTTCTGGAATAACATCAACATCCCAATAGCCAACTTCATGCAAAAGTTTCATTGAAAGTGAATACATCGAGTAATTAACAAGCCTATCAGTTCTCCAGTTTAGGGCAGTTTGCCAAACTGATCCAAGCGTATTCATTACTCTTATCGGCATCGGCACGCGCCAAATGTTAGTGTAGAAAAGAATTACTGGCTGCCAGAAAAGTAAGTATCGATTTTCCTTAGTTAGAAATTCGTAAGTTAAGGCCGCCAAGTATTTTTCGGATAAAACCCCGTCAGCATCCTTGGAAGTTACAGTAATAAAATCGATATTCCTTTTCTGTTTATTGACTAATTCGCGCTTGGCAATTTTTCCAGCATAAGCCTGATTAGAAGATTTACCTTTAACTTCATGAGCAATATCCGGGTGATATGTAACCAGCAAGTTAGCAAATTTACTCTTGTATTTTCGTGATAGGATACGTCCTTTATCGATGGCATCCTTACCTTCTCGAGCTTCAAATGCCAGGCAAACAGAAATCTGGTTTTTGGGAAAGTCCTGGCCTAAAACAGAGTCGACCCCTCTCTCAATTGTATGGATAGGTTCTTTATAAGTAGGAATTATTACTAGGTGGTGAACTTTTTTAAAGTTAGGAAGTTTCTTAGCGTCTGCAAGCCAATCGTATTTACTGGAAGCATTAAGTTTTAAGTGGGATATTACCGCACTCCAGGCCAAAACTGCCGATTTATAAAACCAAAAAATAATAAAGAAAATAACGTAATATGCAACGTAATGGGGAATCCAGAATGATCCCCAAACCGGGAAAAGGATTAATGTCCACGAAAAAGTCCCCGGTAAAATTTCCAGGAACCGGTGAACTTGTCGATCGTACCGCTCAACGAACCGCTTAATCATATTCCAAACAACCTCTCCGCGTTCGATGAAGTAGCGTTGGCTATTTCTTCAAATGGCTGATTTCGCAAAGAGGATATAAATTGCCCGACAATCTTAACATTTTTAGGCTCATTAATCGAGCCACGAACTGGTTCCGGTGCTAAAAACGGCGAATCAGTCTCAATTAAAATTTTCTCAAGCGGCGCTTTTTTGGCAACGTCCTGAATTTCTGCGGCATTTTTGAATGTCACAAGCCCTGAAAACGAAATATAAAATCCCAAATCCAGCGCCTTTTTTGCTGACCTCCAATCTCCAGTCCAACAATGAAACACCCCTCGTAATTTGAAATTTGAAATTATTTGAAATATCTCCTCCCACGCATTCCTGCAGTGAATGACCAAAGGTAAATCCAACTCCCTCGCGAGTTTTACCTGACCCTCAAAAAGTTCTCTTTGCAATTTCTTTTCACTATCGCCCGTGCTCCCATAATAATCAAGTCCGGTTTCTCCGATTGCTACAAAATTTTCAGATCTCGCCAATTGTTTTAACTCATCAACCAACTCAGCGGTGGACTCGGAATTCTTAATTTCACCCTTTGCGTCTTTCGGATGAAGACCACATGTAGCATAGATTTTTAAGTAATCGCTTGAACTTTTTTTAGCAATTTCGATACAATCCCTACTGCATTTTAAGCTTGTTCCGATTGTGATGATTTTTCCGACACCGCCATCTTTAGCGCTTTTTAATGCTCCTTCCAGGTCATCAACGCCCGCCTTGCCGCGAGGCAGGAAGTCTAAGTGTGAGTGTGAATCAACAAGCATTAAATCTCCTTCAAAATTTCTCTTAAGTCTCTGATTTTGAAATCAGCTTTGGTTTTTACGTTCTCAAAATGGGGCTGAATATACTGGTAGGTTTTAGCGCCAATCAAAATCCCGGCATCGATATCACCGGCTCTATCCCCAATGACAATAATTCGACTTGGATCAATCTTGTGGCTTTGAGCGAAACTTCTAATTACCTTTGACTTTTCTTTTGCAATATCAAATTTACTGTCCAGTGAGTGCCTATCAATACCGAAGATTGCATCCAGATATTTTGTGACTTTAATAACCCCCAAAAATCGCTTGATATGTTTCTGGGAAGACGTTGAAACGATAATGTTTTTATGTCCTTCATCTTGGATTTTGGATAGTACCTCATGTGCATAGAGGGCGGGTTTAATGAAATCCTTTAAGTGTTTTTCGCTCTGCAGAGATCTGATTTTATTCCTCAGAATGATTATTTCTTCATTTTTATACTCTGGAAAAAAGTGCTTCAGATAATCAAGAATACTGGAACCATATAATTTCCTGACCTCTTCAAGTTCGATTTTTGCATCATATTTTATTGACTTTGCCAGTTCTTTTAAAAGTTCGGTAAAACCGACCTCGGTTCCCTGCTCCAAAGTGCCATGGAAATCCCACGCGAACAGTTTAACTTTATTTCTCATAATAAATTTGTCCCCCGAAGCTTTTAGCGAAGGAGGAGGCAAACAGTTTTGCGTCCTTACTCATATACGAGGGAAGATGGGAGATTGTTGACTAATTTTTCCGGTAAATTGCCTCAAGATTTTTTCGCTAGTCTCCGGTAAAAATGGACAAAGATTAAAAGCAATTTCGCGAATAGCCTGAGCAATTGGTGAAATTTTCTTCTTAAGTTCAGCTCCTGTTAGTTCCCATGGCTTCTCGTCGTTTATTTGTTTATCCAAAGCACCAATATCCTCCCAAATAGAAAACACCGACTGGTCAAAGCGAAAAATCATTAAATTATCAGTAACTTCTTTTTTAAACTTAAAATTCTTTTTTTCAGGCAATGCGATATTTACGTCAGCACAAAGCCTTGCAACTCTGGCAACCAGATTCCCCAAACCATTGGCCAATTCTCCGTTATAAAGTTCTTTTAATCTGTTAAGCGAAAAATCCCCGTCCCCCCAAGCAGGAATCTCGCGAAGTAAATAAAAACGCACGACTTCGGTGCCAAATTTATCAACCAAATCAAAAGGATCAACTACATTTCCCAGAGTTTTTGATATTTTTTGGCCCTCAGCGGTTATATATCCATGAACAAATTCCTCAGTTGGTAGGGGAATATCTGCACTCTTCAAGATCGCCGGCCAGTAAACCGCATGAAACCTGGTAATCCCTTTGCCGATTACATGAAGCCGGTGAAGTCCTGAGCTTGTCGAAGGATCCAGCCAAAATTTTTGATATCTGCCTTCGTTTGCACCAAAACCTAAAGCCGTCAGATATGTAGCTAAAGCATCAAACCAAACATACATAACCTGATCGGGCTTGCCCTCCGAAGCTTCAGCGGAGGAGGGAACCGGTACACCCCAGCCCCGGGCACGCTCGACGGATCTGGAAATACTAAAGTCACTAAGTCCCCGCTTAATAAAAGAAAGAACCTCGTTTTTCCTGGTTTGGGGAGTAATTTTTAACTTATCAGTCTCAATTAATTTTTCGAGATAATCCTGATACGTGGAAAGTCTAAAGAAGTAATTTTCTTCCTCAACCTCCTCTATATTAGTGTGTCCATCCGGGCATTCTCCCTCAACAATGTCCTCAGCATCATAAAAAGCTTCACATCCCACGCAATAAAGTCCGCTGTAAGTTTTTTTGTAAATGTCGTCAGGGTTACACAATTTCCAAAGCTTTTGCGCTCCCGCAAAATGATTCTTCCCACTTGTTCTGTTAAAAACATCCCACGTTAGATTCAGCGCTTCTTTTAATCTCTCAAATTCCCCCGCGTATTTATCAACAAGTTTTTGAGTAGGGATGCCTTCCGCTTCTGCTGCCTGTACATTTTTAAGGCTGTTCTCGTCTGTCCCGGAAGCAAACAAAACCTCGTAACCCTGCGCCCGATAAAACCGCGCCACGCAATCTGCCTGCACCGCCTCAAGCGCAAAGCCAATATGCGGTGCAGCATTTACATATGGAATAGCTGTAGTAATGTAGATTCGCTTGCTCATGTCCGAAGTATACCGAAAATAGTCACGTCCTTGCATTCGCGAAGGTTCTTCCCTGTCGCATCGACAGGGTGGAACCTTGAGTTAATAAAGCTTAATATTAAAGTATGCGTAGAGGTTTTCTCACCCCACCGGTAATTATTGTTCTTGCCATAATCACCTTCGGCGTTGCAATATCAATTTACGCAAACAGCATTCTGTTTAATACAAAAAAAGAACCGACTCAACCACAAAACCAGACAAGCCCATCCCCGGCAGCAGTGGCTAAATCTCCACAGCCGCCGCTAGACGAAACAGCAAATTGGAAAACGTATACAAATGCAAAAATGGGAATTGCTATAAAATATTCTCCAGATTTTAGCTTAGAAGAAGCGCAGCCAATTACAGAAGTTTTAGGGACAAATTTCTACACACCAGACCATTCTGTGTATTCCCACTCTATCGGCGGAGGCGTTCTAAGCAATGGAGGCTTTATTAACTTAGGCGTAAAAGACACCACAACCGACTCTTTGGAAACCGAATTCCAGAATTTTATTGGAGTAGCCAAACTTGAAAGCAAATCTAATTCGCAACTTGCAGGTATGCCTGCAATAAGGGGTACTTATATGGCAGCAGAAGGTGCAAGTAATCAAACCGAAGTGCTATTTACGCTTAAAGGGAAGAAACGTTTTGTATTTACTGTTTGGGCAGTCGAAGAAGATAGACAACCTCTGATCAAAACTTTTGAGACAATGCTCTCCACCTTCAAATTCCTCGACTAGCTTTAAGCTTATATTTATCAAGGATCCACCCCGCCAGAGTATCCGCAGGGAAGAACCTTGAAATTCAGAATTACGGGTTTGGATTTGGTGATGGCGAGGGGGAAGGCGCAAACTGCGGGCAAAATGCGCAGAAATCCTGCTTTTGGTAAGGGTCTTGAATCACAATTTCTTCTCTCTCCTCAGATTCAGGGGTTCCAGCAGGCACAATTTTGCCAGTTTTAATATCCACCCATACTTTAGTCTTTACAAATGTATCCTTTGAAGGCTCTGTTCCCGCTATAAAGTATTCAAAACGATTATTGCAGCTTTCGTTCTTAAGTCCGCCAGTTGTAGAACAAACCTCAACTCCCTTTACCCCAGAAGGGACCTTAAAGGTCTCGTTAACTTTATCTTTCAAAAGTTCTGTCATTATTCCATTCCAAATTGGCGCCGCACCAGTAATACCGGATGCCAAACTTGGGTGCATTGGCGTATTGTCGTTATTCCCAACCCAAGTCGTTACCAGAAAGCTGGGGGTATATCCAATTGTCCAGTTGTCCCGTTTATCATCTGTTGTCCCTGTTTTAACAGCTACAGTTTTTCCTTTAATGTTCAAAAAACTACTTCCACCAAATGCTGCTGATCTTGCACCGTTGTCTGAAAGTATTGAGGAAACAAGAAAAGAGACTTCAGTTGAAATTACCTTTCTACTTGTTTTTGGCTTAAATTCTTCAAGCACCTTCCCTTTAGAATCAGTAATTATTAAAATCGGCACCAAGTCAACTCTGTTTCCCTCATTGGCAAAAGAACCAAAAGCCGTGGCCATTTCTGTCATCTTAACTTCGCCACCACCAAGAGTTAAAGAAAGTCCATAGCGAGATTCGTCTTCAAAAGTAGTAATACCCATTTCTCTTGCTTTCTTGATCATTTCAGTAACTCCCAGTATTCCAAGTACCTTAACTGCCGGAATGTTGTAGGAATTTCCAAGAGCAAACCTTACCTGTACTGGTCCATGGAACCGTCCGTCGTAATTTACTGGTTTGTATGGAATTGGTCCTCCGGAAAAAATCGTTGGTACATCCATAATTACTGTTGCTGGCGTAATTAATCTTTTTTCCAAAGCCGCCCCGTAATTTATAGGCTTAATTGAAGATCCCGGCTGGCGTCTGGCAACAGTAACGTTAACATTGCCGTCTATTGATGTATCAAAAAAATCCTTAGAACCAACCATTGCTAAAATCTCGCCAGTTTTTGGCTTGGTAACCAAAGCCGCCCCGTTTGAGACTCTTAAGTCCTTAAGTTTTTCTATATTTTCAGAAACAACTTTCTGGCTACTTTCCTGTACATCAAGATCCAGAGTTGTTACAACTTTTAAGCCACCCTGAGCAGCGACAGTTTCGCCATATTTTTCTGCCAAATATTCACGTACATACATAACAAAGTGAGGGGCTTTGATATCCACCGAAGATCTTTGGAAAACAATTTCTTCATTTGCTGCACTTTCAGCTTCGTCTTGAGAGATGTAACCTTCGGCCACCATTCGTCCTAGAACGAGTTTTTGTCTATCTTTGGATCTTTGCAAATCTTGTCCAAAAGGTGAGTAGTAAGTTGGTGCTGCCGGAAGTCCCGCCAAAAGCGCCGATTCGCTAAGTGTCAAATCGGCAACGCTTTTCCCAAAATATTGCTCCGCCGCCGCCGACACCCCCCAAGCTGTCCCACCAAAGGGTACCTGGTTTAAGTACATTTCAAGAATTTGGTCTTTAGAAAAAGCCATTTCAACTCTAAATGCCAAATAGAGTTCCTTAATTTTTCGATTTATAGTCCGCTCTGGTGATAAAAAGACACTTTTGACAAGCTGTTGGGTAATGGTCGAGCCGCCTTGAATATCACCCTCAATCACAGTTTTTCTAAAAGCCCTGGCAATTCCAAATGTGTCAAATCCTCTGTGTTTATAAAAATCTTTATCCTCGATAGCAATCGTTGCCTTTTTAAGATTTTCGGGAATTTCAGATAGTGGTACTACCGTCCGGTTCTGGTCAGAATATACGTTAAAAAGAAGTTTGTTATTCCTGTCGTAAATCTTGGTTGTTTGGGGGATTTGCCTGTTTTCCAGTTGTTTTGGACTCGGAAGGTCACGAGTAAAAAACCAAATCCCCAAAATAATAAATGCAATCGTTAACAGTCCAACCTTGAAACTTCTGTCCTTATTAATAATGGGGTGATGGATAAGCTTCTCGATTTTAAGGACAAAACTGGGCAGTAGCTTTTTGAAGTCGATGTTTACTCTTTTAAACGCTACATAAAAACTTCTTGAGAGTGTTTTTATTATCCAAGTTGTTACATCGCCAAAAAAGGTGACTAAAAGAATGAACCAAGTTAAAAATCCGATTGTAACCCCAAAAATTTTTTGTAAAATTTTTTGAAGCAGACTCAGAATCATAAATTAATTTGGAGTTTTGTGATATTCTATCTCAACAGGAAGGTATTTGACAGTAGGTTAATAATAAATAGTGGAAGAAAAAAGGGGCCCAATAGAAAAAGGAGAAAAAGGATGGCCAATTAACCCATTTGGAGTGGTCGCCCTATTAATTTTCGGAATAATTATTATTTTCTTAATTGTCAGACCTCTGTTAAGTCAAAAAACTCCTCAACTTCCACTCGAGCAAACAGTTTCCCCTGGCGGTAAGATCCTTAAGCCCCAAGCCGGAGATATTATAAAAGAACAAAGACTAAAAATTGAGCTTTCTGTTGATGACCCATCTTCAGTCGATAAAATTCAGTTTTGGGCCAAAACTTATGCAGACGGTAAATGGCAAACAATTGGTGAGGTGACCAAAGAACCTTTTGTACTAGATTGGCAAATTCCAGTTAATTTCCAAAACAAAGCTATTGCCATAACCAGCCATATTTTCAACAAAGGTGGCACCATCGTCAAAGACCCTGGCGGCTGGCGCGAAGGAATTATCCTCCTTAATCAGTAAGCTTCTCATCACTCACTTTTCTATTTTCTTACCCAAAAAGCTCCAGACTGCAAAAAGCACAACGGCAATAATCGCCAAAAAAACATTAATAGTTGAAACTAGATCTAAAATTGCCAAAACTGAGGCGATCGTCACAAAAATTGCTACAAAAAAGGCCATTTTATAGGAAGTGTAAAAATACCACCTTTCACTGAAACGTCTATAGAACCTGGTTCTTAAAAGGTAAAGAATCAAACCTAAGATATTAAAAAGAAATAGAAAAATCAAAGCCACAAAAACCGTAAATACATACCAGGCAGCACTTTCAGGGTCCGACCCTGTAACGACCCACGCGATGCCAAATAAAGATGCGATAACAATCAAAAAAGAAAAAGGTAAAAGACGAACCATAACTCCATTTTAATAGTTATATTGCTAAATTGTTGAATTGTTGGATTGGTCTTAAAAAACTATTTAACAATATGGCTATCTAGCAATCTAGCAATTTGCTAAAATGCCCCCATGGATTCTCAAACGACCCTAATCATAATTGCAGGCTTAGTGACTGTAGCCTTCTCAGTTATTTACTTCCAGATCAAAAAACTTATAGATTCAAAAGGAAACGACGAAACAACCAAACTCCTAACTCAACTCGTCACAGATATGCGCGGGTCTATGGATAAAACTACCGATTCTATGGTTCGCCAAACCAAAGCAATCAATGAAAGGCTCGACCGGGCCGCGCAAGTCATTTCCGGCGTAAGTAAATCCGTCGGGGAAATGACAGAGCTTGGAAGATCCATGCGCGAACTCCAGGAATTCTTGCGCTCGCCAAAACTTCGCGGTCAAATCGGCGAATCAATTCTCAAAGATTTGCTTTCGCAATCACTTCCCAAACAAAACTTTCATTTGCAGTATGCTTTTAAAGGCGGAGAAGTGGTTGACGCCGCAATAAAACTGGAACAAGGAATTATTCCGATAGATGCTAAATTTCCAATTGAAAATTTTAGGAAACTAACAAAAGCCAAAGACGAAAAAGAATCCCAGGACATCCGCAAAGTTTTTGTTAACGATGTTAAAAAACACATAGATGCTATTGCCAATAAATACATCCGTCCGCAAGAGGGCACTTTGGATTTTGCGCTAATGTATATTCCTTCGGAGCCAATCTACTACGATATTCTGACCAATAATCCGGAACTGGACGAATACGCTTACCGGAAGCGCGTCCGCCCTGTTTCCCCAAACACACTTTATGCCTATCTTCGCGCTATCATAATGAGCATGGAGGGTCAAAAGATCGAAAAACAGGCAGGGCAAATTCTCGCAGCACTTCGCGAAATAGGTGACGAAACCACCAAATTCGGCGGCTCTCTTTCCGTTCTTACAAAACACATTAAAAACGCCGCCGCATCCAGCGACGACGTCAATACTAGATTTTCGAGATTATCCTCCAAGATCTCCACAGTCCAATCAATAGAAAATAAGGTAACCAAGAAATTGAAGACCAAAGAAAGTTAAACTTGCACCCTAATTAATCCTATAGTATAATTCCGCTCAATATGTCACCAGAATATAGAGTTATTGTTCCGCAACAAATCGCCGATGAGTTTGAAAAAGCAATCAGGCTAATCCCAGGAGCACTGATTATTCCCGAGAACAACAGCGACGGAGGTCTTGCTGATAGAACTCGAACGATTATTAGTAAACGTTCAACCCAAAAAGACTATCCGGCTCCCAGGGAAAGCTTCGCACTAGACGAATTGGCGCAATCTGTCAAATCCACACTTGAACAAATTCCGAGTGAAACTCGTTTGAGAGATTTAACCTTTTGGAATTTTCCTCCTTACTATAAAGAAGAATATAATATTCCAACACCGAGCGAATGGTCTTCGTTCATGTTACAGCTCAAGGCTCGCGATCGAGCTTTTATAACAAGATCAATCAGACTTTTGACTCGAACAATATCACCGCGAGAACTTGAAGCTACAATTGATGATGCCAGAAATTTAGATTTACAAAAGGCTCCATATCCTCCAGGGATAGGATCTGTTACAAAAGAATTTTTCACAAAAGTATTTTCTAAATAAAAACATTTAATTTAGCGAGGCTTGAGGAGCAGACAATATCTCCTCAAGCTTTTTTAAATACCTTTTTATAAAAGATTTTGAAGGCTGGCGATTATCTCCTGAAGTTTTGCAATCAAATTTTCAATTATTCCAGTTTCCACAACCACAGTTGGAGAAGGACTCGGGCTAGGCGAAACCTCAGGTGTAGGGGAAGGACTTACGTCTGGTGATGGTGAAACATCTGGTGACGGACTCGGACTTACCTCCGGACTGGGAGATGGAGAGACCTCCGGACTTGGTGATACATCAGGTGATGGCGAAACGTCGGGACTCGGTGAAACTTCAGGCGACGGTGACGGACTCGGGCTGGGTTCTGGCGTCGGACTTACAATACCTTGCAGAAATCCTAAAACCTGTTCTAAGAAAGAAATTACTTGATCGATAGGACCGACTGCTTTTATTTTTACCCTAACGTTTGAAGAAACATTAGGTGATGGCGATGGACTGACACTTGGTGTGGCGGGACTTGGAGAAACTTGGGGACTGGCATTGGGATCAACAGAAGGAGAAGGTGAAGGTGCTAAAGAAGCAGATATATTCAATCCGCTTATTTCAAATTTAAATCTGCCCTGACCTGTGCCAATTAGCTTTATTTCTTCTGCAAACTTGTCACCGCCAACAATTACTCCCTCAACTTTGGCATTATTTCCAACCTCAAGAATCCCTTTTTGTTTAAACTTCTCAACTTTTGTCGGGTCTATATTTATTGTCTGTCCTGCTATTACGAATGAGGTTCCGCCGACAGAAGTTATTTCGCCTCTTATTTCAAATTCATTTTCTTCCTCATCAACCTCAATCTTTAAATTATGGTTCCCATTATTGCCATTATTATTTCCATTACTGTTGTTTGTGTGAATTTGTATTTGGAATTCACCCTTATCTTTTTTATGATCGTTATCTTTATTAGGAGATGCAAAAACAGGAGTTACGGTTAAGAGGAAAAGGATTGCAAGAATCGGCAGTAATTTTTTCATTACTAATTATTTAAACGGACTTGTTTTGAAAATGTTACAAAACTTCCTCTTTTACGTTTAATTTAATAGATCCACCGTTAGCTTACCTTGGAGCTTTTCAGTATTACCCATACACGCTTCAAGGGGCGCTTACTGGCGGATTAATATACAATGTGGCCTTGTGGATAATCTTTCCCAATTAATTACTAAGGCCAAAGAAGGTAACAAGGATGCATTTGGTCAAATCTATAATCTTTTCTATAAGCGAATATTTCGCTACTGCAAATTTAACCTTGGAAACTCCCGCGCAAATGACCCGCAGGATATCTGTCAGGAAACATTCCTTAGAGCATGGAAATCACTATCGAATTTTTCCGAAAAGAAAGGCGGATCTTTTCAGGCCTATCTATTTAGAATCGCCAGAAACTTAATTATCGACAATAGCCGGAAAAAGAAAGAAGTCCCGCTTTTGGAATATCAGGAAATTGAAGACGATACAGACTTAGATGAAGGAATCGACAAAAAGAATGAGAATCAAAAACTTAAAGCCGCTCTTGGCAAACTCAAAGAGAAAGACAGGCAGATTATCATTCTTCGTTACTTTGAAGAAATGACAACGGCAGAAGTTGCCAAAACCATTGGTACAAAAGAAGGGGCAATTAGGGTAAGAATCCACAGGATTCTAAAAAACCTGAAAGAAATTATTGAAAGGGCAAAATGATAGAAGAACAACTTAATAATCTTAAAAAAGAATATTTAAAAACCGAAATGCCGCATTATCTTCAAAATTACGGATGGCAAAATCTGGAGTCAAGACTTGCGGAAGTAAAATCGCCTCAATTCAGCTTTTTTCCAAAAAGAGCCTTTGCTTTTGCAGTTCTTTCGGTAATCATTCTTTTAATATCAACTTTAGCGATTTCCCAAAAATCAAAACCGGGACAAACTTTGTATCCGGTCAAAGTTCTTTCCGACCAAGTTTATTCGCAAGTAACAGGAAATTACGAAGCAACGATAGAAAAACGCGCGCAGGAAGTTATCGACACAAGCGGAAACGGTGAAAGTTTCGAAGAAGCGTCAAAAGAATATCAAAAGACTTTAGACGAAGCCAAAGAAAAGGCAAAGGATGAAAATGAAGAGAAAAAAGAAGAGCTAAGAAAAAAACTCGAACAACAGGAAAAACGCTTTGAAAATGCTCAGAAAGAAGAAAACCAGAAGAGCAAAAACCGTCTCAACGATATTCTGGAGCGTACCCGCCGCACCAGAGGCGAAGTCAAGGGCTCAAAAAACGAAAGACGAGAGAAGGACAACCAAAGGCATGACGACGATGAAAAAGACAACAACAGCGGAAACCACAACGAAGACGATTAGTCCCATAGTTTGATATCTAGAAATCTTTTTGATATAATCCGCGCATGAACGGACCAGAATATACCTCCACTGGTGCAGAGACCGAATTCAATGCCCTAGATTTAAAGGAAAAATTGAGAGTATTTAGTTTAAGTAGTACTCCAGCTAGAGAACAACAGCTGTCGGGGCTTATTTCTATCGTTCAAACAAAGGCTAATAAAGATACCCTTAGTATTTTGGTGGACAACGAGTTTCAGGGAAAACTTGAAGTTGCTGTCATGAAGACGCTCGAAACTCCGTTTGAGGTAAATGGAGAAGAAATCAATCCTTGGAGTGAAAGCAAGGGGCACACAATAGTGGCCATAGACGCAAACGGTAATGTTAGAGCTGCTGTTTCACAACCCACGGAAGGGCTTGAAGAATACGGAGATCTTCATCCTTACGCTTTAACAAAGGCAGTTTTATCTCTTCATCTTACAAAAAAGCATTTTGGACAGAACAACGACATAGGAATGCCTCTGAACTTTAGATACTTAAGAAAACTTACAGAAACAAATATTTTTAACGGATCTTCTAGACTGCCTGCCGTAATAGGGGATCACAGGTTTTACATCGGAGGTAGTGGTTGTGCAGTGAATGAAAAATATTTAAGTGATTTGTTAGGTGGAGCAACTCCTGCTCACAATACCCAAGCAGGAAGACTAGACGCAATTTTTTGTGATTTAGTCGGCTTTTACCTAGAAGACTCTGAGCAAGAAGTTACCGCACTCCCAGAGCCAGAAGAACTGCAAGAAATCAGATTTAATAATTAGTAATTTTTCGAATAATAGGTTACTCCTAAACACTGCCATGAACAATGACAAAAAAGAAGGAGCACGTCCAGAAACATATTCATCTTTGGGATATTCCGTCCAGATATATTCCTCGGAAAAGCAATGGTAAAGCTTACGCTCGAGAATTACTCAGAATAACGAAATCTTTAGATTTTACTGACAGGCAAATTCAATATAGTGCTCAAATTTGTGGTTTTAACATAAAATCCATCAATCAAAAATCTGGCTTCATACCATATCCACCTGACGTTTTCGCCAAATTAGAAGAGTTTGTTTACCATTATGAGAACTATTGTTATAGGTTATATACTTATCGCGAAAAGTTATTGCAGTTCGTAAACGCCGTTTTACCAGTCGGATATCAAGACAGGGAGGTTCGCATCAGGTTTGTATTAATTAATCCAATTGTTAAACAAGCAGGTATCTTGCAACTCTTGGCACTATTTAAAAAAAATGCTTCATTGAGCAAGGTCATTGAGGAACGGACTCAACTCACGCATAGACTGTACTACTGGAAAGATGTAGACACTTACTTAAGACCTATGACAGAGATAAAAAAAGATAAAGAATTACTAAAGTGGTACGACGATTGGAAAAAAGAGGTTTCGTCAAGGGCAATACTCACAAATAAGTGTTCAAAATTGGTTTCGCAAATCAATAATACTCTCGCACAAAAAATTGTTGATTATAAAGAGGCAACTAAATAGCTTTTTTATCCAAGAAATTAGAAAAAATTTAGTTCGAAAATCGCCCGCCTCATTAAGTCCCATAGTTTGATATCTGCATTCCGTCTTTTGTATAATTGCCCACTATGACTATAGAGAGAATAAGTTTCCCAGCTGGATTACCTATTCGCGACGTTGAAAGCTTCGAGCCGGCATCATTCGTGATTAATCATTTGGAAAAGGCGCAAGCGTTACCCACTGGTGAATACGACTTAACGCCAAAAGTCTGGCGTAAGAATGTTTATAAATACAACCTAATCGTTAACCCTGACGGGACTGGCGCAGTAAGAACCTTGCCCAGATATAAGGATTCCAAATCACAACTTGTTGGCCTAGGCAGAACTGAACCTATTCAAAGAGGCGGCAGAACTATTAATATTCCAGAAACACAAGGGGCTTTCGCCATTATGGGTCCAAAGCGAAATGATCCACAGATTTATCTTTTTGAATATCTCATTCATGTTCCTGGCCCGTCTCCAACCGCAGAGACCAGCAAAATCCAAGCTGATAAGGGACCGGACGAGTCCATAGTTTCGGAAGAGATTACAGATATCAACCAAGTTAAAAGATTAATTGTAGAAGATGCTAAGCAAAGGGTTTTAGCATTGGATTGGCAAAGATTCGGGATCGACTCATCAGAAGTAGCAGATTATTACGAGTTGGTTTACCCATTGATATTGAGACAATCTGAAATGAATTTTGCTATCAACATGTTAGACGACAAGAAGCCGAAGGAAAAAGCCTGGTTGGAAAGAACCCCTTTTGATCACAAGACAAATATATTTGACAATTATTGGCTTGTTCTACTTAAAGACAGTATTGAACCAGAGGAAGCAACGTTGATTAGTGACTGGCTTTATATGAAAGCACCGGAGCCAATAGCAAGGATAAAAAATTTATCCCCCCTGGAGGTGATCGGACATTTTATGCTTGAGGATAGTGAATTCAGAGAAGCGGGAGTTAGAACACTTCAATATTTAAACGAACACCCGGAAAAAACAGACCCAAAGTTCCTGTAATTTAGTTCGAAAATCGCTCGGTTTAATTTTTTTCCCCAGATAGCGCCCGGTTTTGAAGAAGAACGGAGTACATGAGACAATCCTCGGCCTTTCTAAGATCATTTTCCAGCTTAAGGGTTTCTTCAACTTTCACCAGGAGTTTTTTTATATATATATCTTTTGCACTTTTAGACTCATTAAGCCAACGAACAGCTTCCTTATTAAACCGATCTGCATTTTCCTTTGACCCTCTCTGTATGGAAGTCGTGATTCTCTTAAGGTCATTTGAAAGAGAAAGTAAAGCGACTTTATCCATAATTTAGAGCTTTGCGAGAAATTATATCAGAGGAGCGCCTTCAGATTATTCTGAGGCGACCTGCTGATATATTATTTTGAAAAAATATTTCATTAAGTCCTCGAAAGACTTTCTTTTATCCGGGTCTTGAATTTCATTTGAGAGATTATTGTCTTTTGGTCTAATATTTATCATCGAATTGTTGTCAATTGCAAGCGTTTTAAGATCAATTCCCCCTCCCCAAAGGTTTGATTGGATTGAACCCATTTTTAATAGAATTTCTTCGTTTTCAAAGTGGCGGTTTGCACCAGCAGAACAAATTCTATTCTCTACATCAATTACTGTTTTGATGTAAGGATCCAATTCTTCTTTAAGCTTTTGAATCTCGCCTTGGGTGAAAGGCTCTTTTTTGGTGATTATCACAAAGACATGATAGCAAAGTTGTTAGAATAGTTCGAAAATCACCCACCCCAATCTGCTAAAATAAGCAGAGCTTGCGGTCCTCATACCTCGTAAACTCAGGATTGCGGGCCTAATCGCAGTGTCTAAAATCCTCGATGGCTTAAACTCAGAACAAAAAACTGCCGTAACAACTACCGAAGGACCACTTCTTATTATCGCCGGAGCCGGCACCGGCAAGACTGCAGTCATTGCAAGAAGAATTGCCTATATTATCGAAAAAAAACTTGCAAAGCCTTCCGAAATCTTGGCTTTAACTTTTACAGATAAAGCCGCTTCCGAAATGGAAGAAAGAGTCGATATTTTGGTTCCTTACGGCTTTATTGATACCTGGATTTCTACCTTTCATGCATTTGGGGATCGGATTCTAAGAGATAATGCTTTGGAAATTGGCTTACCTAGCGACTTTAAAATTTTCTCACGTCCCCAACAGGTTCTCTTTTTTGGGCAAAACCTTTTCAGAATTCCTCTTGATTATTGGCGTCCGCTTGCCAACCCGACAAAATTTATCTCGGCCATGCTTTCTTTTATCTCCCGCCTAAAAGACGAAAACATCAAACCGGAGGAACTTCTTAGATATGTCAAAGGTCAAAGGTCAAAAGTCAAAAGTATACAGGACAAGATTGAATCTCAGAAATATACAGAACTTGCAACAGCTTACGAATCTTACGAAAAATTTAAAGAAGAAGCAGGATTTTTAGATTTTGGTGATCAAGTTATAAAAACAATAGAGCTTTTTAAAAAACGTCCCAAGATTCTTAAAAACTGTCAGGAAAAATTCAAATATATTTTGGTTGACGAATACCAAGATACCAACTTTGCTCAAAACGAACTCGTCAAAATGCTTGCGGCAAGTCACAGAAATATATGCGTTGTTGGGGACGATGATCAATCTATTTACAAATTTAGGGGGGCAGCAATTGCAAACATTTTAGGCTTTGTCAAAGACTTTAAAGATGCCAAACAAGTTGTTTTAACCCAAAACTACAGATCAACTCAATCAATTTTAAACAGCGCCTACAGACTAATTCGTCACAACGATCCAGACCGCTTGGAAGTTCAAAACAAAATCGTCAAAAAACTAAAGTCAACAAAGGTTGGCTTGCCCCCTCAAGAAATCTATGCAGACACCATTTCTGAGGAAGCCGACCTTATTGCCTCGGAAATAGAAAAATTGACCAAAGTCAAAAGGCGAGGTGCAAATGGCTATCAATATAAGGATTTTGCGATTTTAGTCCGCGCAAACTCCAGTGCCGATCATTTCTTAAGAGCTCTAAATATGAAGGGGATTCCTCACAAGTTTGTCGGTTCATCTGGCCTTTATCAGCGTGAAGAAGTAAATGTCCTGATTTCTTTTTTGACAGCTATTTCCGATTTTGAGGACAGCCTTAATCTTTTTAATCTTTTAACTTCCGATATTTACCAAATGCCAACTTTCGACGCCATCAAGATTGCCTCCTATGCCAGGCGTAAGACCCGCTCACTTTATTACATTGCCAAGAGTATTGATCAAATCAACAGTGAAATCGAAATTTCAGATAAATCCAAAGCAATTATCGAGAAAATGCTTGAAGACTTTGGTGAAGCTATCAAGCTTTCTCGCCGCCAAAATGTCGGCCGTGTGACATACAATTTCCTCCAAAAAACAGGCTATCTTTCAAAGTTAGAAAGAGAAGGTTCTGTTGAGGGCCAAATTAAAATTCAAAATATAGCCAAGTTTTTTGAGAAGATTAAGGAATTCGAACTTGCAGCAAAGGTTGAAAGCGTGCCCCAATTTGTTCAGTATCTCCAGGCTCTTCGTGATGCTGGAGATGACCCGAGAACTGTCGAATTTGACCCAGACCTTAACGCGGTTAATGTTTTGACAATTCACAGTGCCAAAGGCTTGGAATTTCCTGTGGTTTTCTTAGTCAATTTAACCTCCGACAGTTTTCCTACCCGCAACAGGGGAGATGTAATTGAAGTTCCAGAAATACTTATCAAAGAAACTCTACCCAAAGGTGATTGGCATTTAGAGGAGGAAAGGAGACTATTTTATGTTGGTATGACCCGCGCTAAAAATCTTCTTTACTTTTCTTATTCGAAAGATACTGGCGGTAAACGTCTCAAGAAAGTCTCACCTTTTGTGCTGGAGGCTCTTGACAAGCCTAAGACAGATATAACCTCGATTAAACTTTCGTCACTTGCAAAAATAGAAAAGTTTGCTCCAATTCCACCTGGAAACACTAAACCTCTCATTTTCGATACACAAGTACTTAAACTTACCCAAGGTTCTATCGACGATTATTTAACCTGCGCCTACAAATATCGATACGTCCATGTACTGAAGGTGCCAATTCTCAGACATCACGCGATAGTTTATGGGGCAGCCCTACATGAATCAATAGCTGCATTTTTAAGATCCAAAAAAACAGGACATCCGATTTCATTACCCAATCTGCTCGCGGTTTTTGAAAGAGCTTGGGATAGTGAAGGTTTCTTAACCGTTGAGCACGAAGAAAAAAGAAAAGCTCAAGCAAAACTTGCAATTTCCAGCTTTTACAAAAGAGAAGTAAAATCTAAAGATAAACCAACATTTATTGAACAGCCATTTAAATTCAAACTCAAGGATGTTATTGTCACTGGCAGATTCGATCGGGTAAATATAAAACCTGGGTCAATAGAAATCATTGACTATAAGTCATCAGAAAATATCGATCAGGTGAGGGCCGATGCCCAAGCCAGAGAATCTACACAGCTTGCGATCTACGCCCTCTACTTTTGGAAACAAAATCAAACATTGGTAGAAAAAGTAACCTTGCAATTTTTAGAAACAGGTACAGAAGGTTCTTATAAGCCGGCCAAGGAAGATCTTGAAAAAGCCGAAAAGTTAATTTTAGAAACCGCCCGAAATATCCGCCGAGACGCAAAAACCAATCAATTTAAGGCAAACCCTAAATATTTCGGCAGGGAGCCTGCTTGTGTATACTGCGCATACAATTCGATATGCCCATTCTCTTTAGCAAAAATTCACCAATGATAATTCTTATTGCTTTTCTTTTAATTGTTGCTTCCATCCTTTTGCTTTTTGTTTTTCTTACCTTCGCATTCTTGGCAATCGACGTATTTTTAGATCTTCCGTTTGTTGGCGCAAGATCCCAGCATGTAGAAACAATTATTAAATTTGCTCAAATCAAAAAAGGAGAGTCAGTTGTCGATTTAGGCTCCGGTGACGGAAGACTTCTTATTGCAGCTGCCAAAAAAGACGCAAAGGCAATTGGTTACGAAATTAACCCTTTTTTAGTAGTACTCACTCAAGTCCATGCTAGCCTTAAAGGGTTGGCAGAAAACATTAAAGTCAGAAAAGAAAGCCTTTGGAAAGCAGATTTAAAAGTTGCAGACGTTATCTTTGTCTATGCCAAAAGAAAGACAATGCAGAAATTTGAGGATTTCGTCTATAAAAATGCCAAAAAGGGGACTCGAATTATAGTCAACACCAACCCTTTTCCCAACAAAAAGCCAATTAAGTTCGAAAACGGTATTTTTCTCTACAAAGTCTAGCCAAAGCAAGGACAGTCCTTGTTTTGGCTATAGGGTATAGATAATTTTGGTAGATTTTCTAACTTAAGAGCAATTTGTAATCGAAATTCTTAGCTATTTTAGCTTCGGACATTTAAGGAATTCGTAATCTAAATTCAATAAAAAATAACCCAAATAAACAAAATTTGGACAAAATATTAACTTTTTTGGGAAAAACTGGGTCAAAAACAAAAAAAATACGCTAAATGCGCAAAAAACAAAAAAATTCTGGGTTTCCCCAGAATTAACTATGTAAGTATTATATAAAATTACAGTACAAAAGAACAATAGCCCAAAATTACTAGAGGATTTATCCTCTTGTTGCCCGCAAAAGAGTCCAACGAATCTTATCTGCTATATTTAAAGCTCCATATAGCTGAGGTTTTAACACTAAGTCAAAGGTACCAACGTACTCAACGTGTTTCGGTCCATATCCTGCTTTAAATCGATGGAATCCATACCAAGCGTCACTCTCGTTGGCGTCTGGTGAAAGTGCCCCCCACATATCAAGAGTCTTAAATTCCATTTTTTTGCCTAGCCTAATTGCTTCCCAAGCAACTAAATTAGAAGCCATGAATTCTTTATGCTCAGTTGAAGATCCCCCATAAGGGTAGTAAAGAGTATCATGGAAATTAAAAAGCATCCAGGCAACAAGAGGTTTACCTTCATATTTCCCGATCAAAATCCTTGCCATGTCGGCGGGTTTTAAAGTTTGCCAAAGTAACTTGTGATAATGGGGAGTATGACCAAAATATTTTTGTCTTTTGGTCGTTTCAAAATATAGCTTTAGGTAAATTTCAAAGTCAGAATCTTTTGTTGACTCGTAAACCTCAACACCTTTTTTCTTAGCTATATTTATGTTGTAGCGAGTTTTTTGATGCATGGCAGAAAGCAATTGATCCTCTGATTGCGTTAAATCAACCAAGAAGTTGTATTTAGTAAAAAGTGATTTTTTAGAAGGAACTAATCCAAGGTTTAACAGTTTTTTCTCAGCTTGACCTGAACGAATGTGAAGGGGTTCAAATTTTACAAACGCCGCTTTTTTCTCAATTCCCACCTTTGTTAACTCGTCGACCATCGTTTTATTTGGGATTGGCCCTTTTGGCAAGTAACCGATCGTATATTTGAAAAAGGGGACGGAATGAAAGGTCAATTGGCATGCGCTAGTTAATCTATTGTTTCGATACTGCCCCAGCCTCACCAATTCCAACCCCAACCTTTTTCTGAATTCTCCCCATTCCCAAGACTGGATTATGTGATTGACTGTTTTGTTATAGGCAGTTTGTTCGCTTTTTCTAACTTCGCGGACTGTCATAATCAAATTAAATAGCCTTTTTCTTGAAATGTTCCCAGACGAATGAAGTTACTTCCAGAATTGCAAAAGTTCCTATAAAAAATGTCCAAACAGACATTCGTTGAAGTCCAGTGTGCAAAACCAAAAGCCAAATTACCACATAAACAAAGCGATGTAATCTTTTCCACCACTTACCTAGTTTTTTTACAGAAAAATTGTTGGAAGTTAAAAACATCAAAAATAAAATAAACAATGCCGCCATCCCTAAAGTTTCAAATAAAGGGAAAGGCGGCTTAAAAGGGATTATTCCGAGATATCTCGGCAAGCCGCGCACAAAATGATAGTGGGTAAAAGCCAAAAGAAATACTGTTATCCCAAGCTGTCTTCTAAAAAGTGTAATGATTCTTGTTAATTTAATCTCAATTCCGAATCTTCCAAGAATTCCCGGCAAAACTACAAATCCCAAAAGAACGAGTGCCATCCGTCCAAAAAGGACACCTTTTGACCAGAAAAAACTTTGCAAGCTATTCCCAGAAACTATCGAATATGTCCCAAAAACAGAATAGATAATTATTAGAAGCCAAAGGTACTTAAAGTTAGCAATAATTTTTGGACTCTTTTTACTAGCTGTTTCAAAAACCTCTTTACTCCACGTGTTACCCATTGCTTCATTATTCTACCAAGAACTATCGTCCAAAGTTTTAAAATCGTACTAGCTTACTGTTTTAAATTGCGGATACTAATTCCTGTGGAATTTCGATAACAAATCGGGATGGTAAGTTAGAACTTGTAGTTCCAAAGTAAAGACGTCTTGAGGCATAAGTAAGGTAAAGTTTTTGTTTGGCTCGAGTTAAAGCAACATAAGCGAGTCTTCTTTCCTCCTCTAGCTGCGAGGCATCCAGCATACTTCTTGAATGTGGAAACAATCCTTCTTCCATTCCTACCACAAAAATTACATCAAATTCCAAACCTTTCGCAGCATGTACAGTCATCAACGTTACAGAATTTGAAACGCCTTTCCCCTCATAAGATTTTTCCGGGGAAATCATCCCCTCCATCAAAGCTACGTTTTCCAAAAAAGTTGTCAAATTTTCAAAGTCACTAGCAACAGATTTTAATTCCTTGACATTTTCGACTCTTTGTAACCCTTGTTCTGTGCCATCGTCTATAAGGGTTAAGTAGTCAGTAGCCTCCAAAACCTTATCAATGAAATCAATCGGTTTATATGCTTTCTTAGTCTTCTCAATCTTGTTAACCAGTTCTTGAAAATTTTCCAATCGTTTTTTGCCTAATTTTCCAATTCGAGTCGCCGAAATTTTATCCTTTGGGTTTGCAATCAACCGTAAATAACCAAGCATATCCTTAATTTCTTTACGTTCGTAAAAACGAACACCGCCGTAAAGACGATAAGGAATATTAGCTCGCAGCAGAGATTCTTCAACGGTTCTGGATTGTGCGTTGGTTCTATAAAGAACTGCAAATGAAGAAAAAGCCGCCCCGGAAGAAGCTATCCTATCAACTATAAAATTTGCTTCATCAACCTCGTTCATCGCGCTATATACGCTGACCTTTTCTCCTATGCCATTTTTAGTCCACAATTTAAGAATTGGGTGCGAATTATTCTGGGAGATTATCGAGTTTGCAGCATCCAGAATGTTTTGTGTCGAGCGATAATTCTGCTCCAAATTAAATACTTTAGACTCCGGAAAATCTCTTTCAAAATTTAAAATATTTCGAAAGTCAGCGCCGCGGAATGAGTAAATAGCTTGCGAAGCATCTCCAACAACCGTCAAATTGCCGTGAACCGAAGCAAGCTGTTTAGTTAAAACGTATTGAGTAGTATTAACGTCCTGATACTCATCTACAAGAACATATTCATATCTACCCGCGTATTTTTCTAAAACCGCTGGATTTTTTTCAAATAGCTTGACTGTTTTTAAAAGTAAATCGTCAAAATCACAGGCATAAAGATTGGAAAGTTCACTTTGGTACTCTCTATACACCTTCAAAACAGTTTCCCCAAAAGGTCCTCTTGCAAACTGTGCATAATCGTCAGGTTCTATAAGCTCATTTTTTGCTTGCGAAATCGCGTTAAGGATCGAACTTGGTCTAAAATTTTTAACCGATATATCCATGTCCTTCATTATTCTTTTAACCAAAGTTAAGCTGTCGTCATCGTCAAAAATTAAATACCCAGCCGGGATTCCAATAAATTTACCGTCGATTCTTAAAAGCTTTGCGCAAAATGCGTGGAAAGTACCGACGAAAGGAAGGTTGTTAGGTTTTTGGGTAATTAGGTTTTTTGGCCTTTCTTTTTCTAAAGACCTACCACCCCAATCACCTAATAACCTAATTACCCTTTCCTTCATTTCATTGGCTGCCTTATTAGTAAACGTAACAGCCAAAATGTTGTCAGCCTTAACGCCTTTTGACATAAGATAGGCGACTTTATACGTCAAAACTCTAGTCTTTCCACTGCCAGCCCCGGCCAAAATCAAAACCGGCCCGTCAGTCTGCTTTACAGCCTCAGCTTGGGCAGGATCAAGGTCTTTCAAAATATCCATGGCATATAAGTTTATCAGAAAACTCGGTGGCTCAGTAAACAGGGAGTCAGCAGTCTTTCTGCCTTTCCGACTAAACTGAGTATTCAGTATAATAGTTCAAGTATGTTAAAGATTCTCGACTTTTGGGCAGAATGGTGCGGTCCCTGTAAATTCATGGAACCCTTGATGGACGAATTGGAAAAAGAGCTTAAAGGTAAGGTTGAAATCGAAAAAATCAACGTTGATGAAAATCAGGAACTGGCTGCCAAATACCAAGTTATGTCCATCCCTACCTATATTTTTGTCAAGGACGACAAAGAATTAGAAAGGATAATCGGCGCTACTCAGAAGGATAATTTCCTGAAAACTATCTCCAAATATGAGTGAGCCCATTCCGCTTATCATAGCCAACCTCAAGGCAAATAAGACTTGGGATGAAGTTTCCGCATGGCTGGACAAAGTTATTCCAGTGGTCGAAACTTTTGATGGAACCGTGGTTGTTTGTCCAAGCTCTCCTTTTCTTGTTTCTACTTTGCAAAAACTCCAAAGTCTAAATTCTAAATTCAAGTTGGGTTGTCAGGATATCTCTAAATTCGAACAAGGAGCTTACACTGGTGAAGTTGCCGCCAGTCAGCTTGTTGGAATTTGTCAATATGTTATCGTTGGTCATTCTGAAAGACGCCAATACTTTGGTGAGGACACAATTGCTTTTCAAAAAGCCATAAATGCCAAGAAATCCAACATCGAGCCTATTTATTGTGTTCAATCTGAACAAGATCAGATACCAGACAATATTAGGATAGTTGCTTACGAGCCTACATTTGCAATTGGTACTGGTAATCCCGACACTCCCCAAAATGCCCAGTCAATAGCCGAAAGGCTAAAAACTAAAGGCGAATATACTGTTATCTACGGTGGTTCAGTTAGTGCCGATAATGTGAAATCTTATCTGTTAAAAGAAGTTTTAGACGGAGTGCTAATTGGTGCAACTAACAGTCTTGACCCACAAAAATTTATCGAAATTTTAAATTCTGCCAAGTATCAATAATGCGCGAGCTTGGTCAAACCCCTAAGAAAAAAAGGTCGGTTATTAAAATATTGGGATTTGCGATGCTGTTTCTTTTTGTGTGCATCGTGGCAATCAATCTTTTAAATTTAGAAAAACTTTTTTTCAGAGGGCCATCTACTGTAGTCCGCTTAATAACTTCAAGTGGCCTCAAAAGCGATAAAGGTCGTGTTAACGTGTTGCTTCTAGGGATTGGTGGTTCGGGTCACGAAGGCCCTAATCTTTCAGATACCATGATCCTGGCCTCAATTGACCAAGAGGGAAAAGACGTAACCTTGGTTTCAATTCCTAGAGACCTCTGGGTTCCTTCACTTTCTGCAAAAATTAACTCAGCCTATGCTTTTGGTCAAGAAAAAGACGAGGGCGGTCTTGAGAGGGCAAAAGAATCAGTCAGAGAAATTTTTGATCTGCCAATTCATTACGCTTTCAGGATTGATTTTCGGGGTTTTGAAAAAGCAATCGATCAGGTAGAAGGAGTCGACGTTGAAGTTGAAACTGCATTTATAGACCCCAAATACCCAGTCGCCGGCAAAGAAGACGATACTTGCGGATTTACTGTTGAAACAGAAATAGTAGATGGTATTCAAAACGTTGTAGCCAAAGATGCGACCGGTTCGGCAATCATTGTGACAGAAGAAAACGACCCATTTACTTGTCGCTACGAGACAATCTCCTTTTCAAAAGGTCTCGTTCACATGGGTGGTCAAGCTGCTCTCAAATTTGTAAGAAGTCGTCATGGTACTAATGAGCAAGGGTCTGATTTTGCAAGGAGCGCGCGTCAGCAAAAAGTAATATTGGCATTTAGAAACAAAGTTTTGTCACTGGAGACTCTTCTTAGTCCCTCAACAATTCTAGAGCTTGCCAAAACATTCGGTAAGTCAATTGACACTGATATACAAGATGAAGAAGTGCCATATTTTGCCAAACTTTCAAAGAAAATTAATCCGCAGACAGTCAGAAGAATCGTATTAGACTCCGGTAGAGAAGAAAGTGTCCTCATAGTTGGTGAGCCCCAGAACCACAGTGGTCAATTTGTTCTAGTTCCTAAAGACAATAGCTATCGAGATTTAGCAGAATACGTTCAGGGAGAGATTTTTAAACTTGGAGAAAATTAATCAGCTTCGCGGAAGCTTAAAATAAACTTTATCGTTCCAAAAACAAAAATAAGCACTCCGCCTAAAAATATAATATAAGTTAATTCTGTCGTGCCGGCGTTCGGAAGCGCTCCGTTGGTTCCACCTTTACTACCAGAACTCGTTGCACTTTGGGCAAAGGCGCTGGAGGCAAAGGTAAGCCAAAGTGAAGCTGATGAAGTAATTGTTGCTAATCGGGCTAGCCTCGATGAGTCTAAACGGGCAATTTTCACTCTACATTCCAGAGTAACGGGTTTTCAGAGGGTTTGTCAAGCTTCGGCGGACTTTGTTTTCTTGGGAAGACTCTGTGGCTTTTTAGCTATTCTTTTGGAAAGTCGAGATTTGATTCTTGCTGCACGATTTTTGTGAATAACATTGGTCTTTGCTGCCCTGTCAGCGGCCTTATAGACCGCTTTCAAATTAGCCTCCGTTGGGTTCTTTTTAAACGCGCCCACCGATTTTTTTAAAGCCTGCTTCACTTTTAAGTTAATGGCAGCTTTTCTTTTATCTTGCCTAACTTTTTTTATTGCTTGTTTTGTTACCGGCATTTCTATTAAGATAAATCCGCAGTTTGCGGATCAATTTCCATATTATATACGAATAATTCTAAATTTGAAATTTACATACAAATATAAAACTATCGAGGTCCCCAATTCGCAAGAATTGGGGTGATTCATATGTTATATCTTCTCAAAAATGGGGCAACTTTCTTCCAAAAAAAGCAAGAAAATATCCTCTCAGCAGCCTTCGTAATTGCTTTTTCTGTTGCCGCATCTAGAATCCTTGGTCTATTCAGATACCGTCTTCTTGCTTCTTACTTCGGAGACGATATCAAATTGCTCGATAGTTTCATTGCTGCCTCAATTTTGCCGGAAGCAATTTTTGAAGTACTAATTTTTGGCACAATTGCTCTTGCTTTTATCCCAGTATTTTCCCAGTATCTATCTCGCGACAAAATTGAAAAAGCTTGGGATTTATCCTCCACGATGATTACCCTAGGGCTTTTAGTTTTTACTATTTTTACTTTAATAATTATTGTCTTTGCAGATTTAATTGCACCCCTAGTTGCTCCTGGTGTCATTGCTAAGGACCCCCTGGCTCAGCCACTAATTGCTCGTCTTATGAGGATTATGATTTTTGCCCAAAGTTTTTTTGTAATCTCAATATTTTTAACTGGAATCCTACAGTCTTTTCAGAGGTTTTTAGTTCCGGCTCTCGCCTCTGTTTTTTATAACATTGGGATTATTCTCTCAATTATTTTTTTGGCACCTGTGTTTGGAATTTATGCGCCTGCAATCGGTATGATTTTTGGGGCTCTTTTGCATTTAGTTGTTCAACTACCTTTGGCTATTTCTCTCGGTTTTAAATTTAGACTAAAATTTGATTTCAAAAATAAAGATGTCAGAGAAACAATTTCCTTGATGTGGCCAAGATCAATTGCTCTTAGTCTTTCAAGAATTTCTGACATCATAAACGTCGCTCTTGCCTCCATTGCCACTGTCGGTTCGATTGTCGCTTTTAACTTTGCCCAAGTTCTCCAGCTTGTGCCAATTGCACTTTTCGCCGGCAGCCTTGCGCAAGCAGCCCTGCCCTCACTGGCTATCGAATTTAACGCTAAAAGACGTGTTCAGTTTAAAAAAGTCTTTATTGAATCTTTCCACCAGATCCTTTTTTTAATTCTGCCAGCTGCAGCAATTCTGGCAATCCTGAGGATTCCGGCTGTAAGGTTGGTTTTCGGTGCGCGCGAATTTCCCTGGGAAACGACAGTTCTAACTGGCAGAGTTTTAATTGCTTTCTCAGTCGGAATTGCTGCCCAAGCTGCTAACCTGCTTTTAACTAGAAGCTTTTATGCAATAAGAGATAGTCTTACCCCGGTTAAAGTTAATTTATTTACAGTTGCCATAAATATTACCTTGAGCGTAGTTTTTGTTCTTGTCTTGAAATTCTCAATAATTTACCTAGCAGTTGCTTATTCAGTGGCCAATATTATTAATGCGTTTTTATTGTTGTATCTACTTGATAAAAAAGTCCATTTTAATAAAAAAGACTTACTCCTACCGGCTTTTAAAATGATTTTTATTAGCTTTCTAACTGCAGTTTCTCTTTATGTGCCCATGAAACTTTTGGATCAGTTAGTTTTTGATACTACTCGAACCGTCGGGTTAATTCTTCTAACCACAGTGGCGACAGTCGTTGGGCTTTCTGTCTATGCAATTCTATCTTGGATTCTTAACGTCAAAGAGCTTTTTATATTCTTCAGATTTGCCAAGAAAGTCATTTCCCTAACCACAAAGTTTGTTAATCCCGCCCCAACCTCGATTGATGCCCAGCAACCCAATCCATAATTCCAGAAGACTCAGCCAAATTAGAAAATCGGTATTTCAGTGGGTCGGAAATTTCTGATATTCAGATTTTTCTGGTAATCTGATACTCTGAGTATTCCGAGTTTTCTGATGAACATCCGTAATTTCGCCATCATTGCCCATATTGATCACGGTAAATCAACTTTAGCGGATCGAATCATGGAGTTGACTGGAGCAGTTGGTAAAGTTCACAAAGAGCAGCTTTTGGACAGTTTAGAATTGGAACGCGAACACGGCATCACCATCAAACTAAAAGCAATCCGCCTAAACTATATGCTAAACGCTAATCACTTAGATCCGCAGTCCGAAGGACGAGGATCGCATGGCACTGTATTTACGCTGAATTTGATCGATACTCCCGGCCACGTCGACTTTTCCTACGAAGTTTCTCGATCTCTGGCTTCCGTAGAAGGAGCAGTTCTGGTGGTTGATGCAACCCAAGGAGTCCAAGCGCAAACTCTCGCCAATTTTAATTTGGCTTTGGAATCGAACATTACAATTGTTCCTGTCATAAACAAGATTGACAGTCCTGCTGCAAACGTAGATGAAACCGAAAAAGAAATTAAAGCCTTAGGGTTCAAAGATGAAGAAATCTTAAAAGTTAGTGCAAAAACAGGTGAAGGGGTAGACAAGCTTCTCCAGGCGATTATTGAAAAAATTCCCGAACCATCAAGGACAGACGATAAACAATCAGCTCTGATTTTCGATTCCAGCCTTGATCCATATCAGGGAGTTGTCGCAACTGTCAGGTCATTCGGCAGCAAAATTAAAGTTGGGGACAAAGTTAAATTTTTAGCAACCGATATCACCTCCGAAATCCTCCAGATAGGCTATCTTTCACCAAAACCTGTTTATGTTGAAGATCTTGAACCAAACCAGGTAGGGTTTTTGGTAACCAACCTTAAAGATCTATCGCGCGTTAAAGTCGGCGACACAATTACCAGCCCGATTAATCCTTCGCAACCTCTCTTGGGTTACAAGCAGGTTAAACCCGTTGTCTTTCTTTCATTTTTCCCTACCGACCCACACAATCTCCCTAAACTAAAACTCGGTCTGGATAAGCTTAAGTTAAGCGACTCATCTTTAAGCTATTCAAACGAGACGTCGCTTTCATTAGGGCAGGGATTCCGACTTGGATTCTTAGGATTATTGCACTCACAAATAACACAGGAGCGTCTGGAGCGCGAATATGACTTGGATATCATTGTAACTTCTCCGTCCGTTAACTTTAAAGTCGACGGAGAAATCATAAATAAAGCAAGCGATTTTGATGGAGCCTCCAAAAATGTCGAAGAGCCATACGCAAAAGTTACAATTTTTGCTCCCCAAAAATATTACGGCGTAATATCAGGGCTTATTTATGAAAAAAGAGGGGAGCAGGGGCAAATCGAAAATTTCGGCAATTCCCAAAAAATCGAGGCAAAAATCCCGCTACTGGAAATTTTAATCGGGTTTTACGACCAGTTAAAAACCCAAACTTCCGGCTATGCTTCTTTTGACTACGAAATCGACGAATACCGTCCTGCAAAACTTTCAAAGCTAGATATTTTGGTCAACCACGAACCTGTCGAAGGTCTTGCTCAAATTGTGCCTACCGAGAGAGCGGAAATCATAGGCAGAAAACTGGTCGAAAAATTAAAAGAAGCAATCCCAAGACAGCAAATTGCCGTGCCAATTCAGGCAGCAATTGGTGGCAAGATCATCGCTCGCGAAACCGTCGCATCTTTTAGAAAAGACGTCACCCAAAAACTTTATGGTGGCGACGTCACCCGCAAAATGAAACTCCTTGGGAAGCAGAAAAAGGGTAAGAAAAGAATGAGAAGATTCGGTCAGGTGGATATACCTCAGGAGGCGTTTCTTGCCGTTTTGAAAATATGAAAGCCGCTACTAATGACTCCCACTACGATCTGAATTTAAAACTCATGACACTATTTGAAAGCAGATTTAAAAAAAAATTTCACTCAAACATTCAGGTAGTCAAAATAAATGGCGGAGCAAAGTTCCCAGACGCAGTTCTTAAAATCGAGAAATTAGGGAAAATAAATGTGGATTTTAAAAGGCTTGTTGTTTCAGAGAGAGACGAAGCGAGACAAAAAAGTACTTTGAACTTCTATAATATCTTTTCTAACATTCACCATAAACTCCCTGTGGGTACTTTCATGATTGATCTAACAGACGAAATCCTATTCGCCCCCAGTGAAACAAAAAGAAAATTTGCCGAGAGTATAGTGAAATATCTTGAGAACAATCTACCGGCAGATCTTACTACAAGTCACAAGTTTCCCGTTATTGATAAGAACATTGATAGACTCATCTTTAAGCCTTTTATATTCAAACCCAACGCAACTTTCTTTTACGTTGAATACCCCTTCGAACATATTAGTTTCTCCAAGAGTTTGAGAAAAACACTCGAGAAAATAATCTTGAAATACCCGGACGTTAAAGAAACAATGTTTGTTATTCACTCAAATCAAATGAATTATCCTCAGGTAATTGATGAGGCAATTAATAGCAATCAAGAATTGCTGAAAAATTTTGGTCCCGTTTTCTATTTTGAAGAAGATGATGATGAAGAAAGACTATACAAGCTAAAATCATGAAAGTTGCTGTTGGTTCAACAAATCCAGTAAAAATTGATGCGGTTAGGGCAGCATTCCATGAAGTTTGGCCAAAACAGAAATGGGAAGTCATCGACTTAGAAACTCCATCCAGAGTTTCTAGTCAACCAAAATCGGACCAAGAGTCGATAAAAGGTGCGACCAACAGGGCAAAAGATGCGCTTAAAAAATCCAAAGCGGATTACGGTGTAGGTATCGAGGGAGGATTATCGCATATCAATAAGGTATGGTTCGACACCGCATGGATTGTAGTGATAGATAAAAAAGGAAATGAAGGGATCGGTTCAACCGTTAATATGCAAACACCGCCAAAATTTATAAAAAAATCAATCGATGAGGGACTAGAAATTGGGCAAATTGACGACGAATATTTCAAAGTCAAAAACAGCAAACAGGGAATCGGCCATTTTGGTTTAATGACCAATGGAAATCTAACTCGCAAGGATGGGTATATCCAGGGAGTAATCGCTGCACTAACTCGCTTCATTCACCCCGAATTATATTGATTGTGCTAAATTCAAAGAGTGAGGAGGAACGGTTTTGCTTTTATCGAAATTTTGATAATGGCCCTGATTTTAATAGGGCTTCTTTTGCTTGGGCCTTTGCTTATTCTTAAAAAAGGCCCTTTTTCATCTGGTGATACTACACCGAAAGCACAAATTGATTCGGCGCAACGCGAAGTTGACAAAGCCACGAAATCAATCGACTCTGATTCCGACGGAATTGCTGATGGCAAAGACAATTGTCTTAGAGTCGAAAATCCTGACCAAAAAGATTTGGACAAAGACGGTATTGGCGATGCTTGCGAAAAGTAAGCGCTCTTGACCCTTCGACTCCGCTCAGAGGTCTTCGACTCTGAATGGTGGGTCCTCAGGGCTCAGACTCGAAGAGGTCTTCGGGCGCAAAACCACTCCCTTGACAAGAATTAGCACTCGTGGTACATTGTCTGCTAAATGGATCTGTCAGAAAGACAAAAAAACCTGCTTCGTTCGGTTATTGAAAAATATATCGAAACCGGCGAACCTGTAGGTTCCGAAACCATCGAAAAAGAAGCTCACCTTGGCGTTTCTCCGGCTACCATTAGAAACGAGATGGTCAGACTTACCAGCCTTGGCTATTTGCGCCAGCCGCACACATCAGCCGGCCGCATTCCAACCTCAATCGGCCTGAAATTCTATGTTGATCAGTTGATGGAAGAGAAATCTTTATCGCTTAAAGATGAAGTCGCAATTAAACAGGAGTTAGGTGAGCCCAAGGGCCGTTTCGACCAGCTATTAAAACATACTTCCCGAGTTCTTGCGGATCAAACCCACTCAATGGCAATAGTTACAGATGAAGATGGAGATGTTTATGCTTCAGGTATGGCCAATATCCTGGATCTCCCCGAATTTTACGATATAGATATTACCAAAACTGTTCTTTCCATGGTCGACAAAGTAGAAATGTTAAGCCAAATTTTTGGTCATCTCTCGCCAGAAGAGCAAATAAAAATTCTTTTCGGCGACGAACTTGGAGTTCCTTACCTTGAACCTTGTGGTTTTGTTATTGCTCGTTACAGTTTGCCAAGTCATCAGGGGGTTTTGGGGGTTATTGGTCCGACAAGGCTTAATTATTCAACAGTTATTCCGACAATGAGATATTTCTCGCAATTACTTTCAGAAATAGGTGGCTAAATTTTATGCCAAAAAATAAAAAAACTGCTACTGATACGACACGGCACCAAGAACTGGAAAACCAGCTTAAAAGAGCACTTGCCGACTATCAGAATCTGGAGCGAAGGATTCACCAAGAACGCGAGCTTTTAGGAAAATTAACCGCAAGTATTTTGGTTGAAAAATTCCTGCCGGTTTTGGATAATTTGGAAAACGCTCAAAAGCACTTAAATGACGAAGGTCTAGATATAGTAATTAAGCAGTTTAAAGAAGTTCTGGCATCTGAAGACGTCGAGGAAATTGAAGCCGAAGGAGCTCAATTTGACCCCAACCTTCACGAAGCTGTTGAAACTCAGGAAGGGGAGAGCGAAAATACTATTGTGAAGGTCCACACAAAAGGATATAAATTAAATGATAAGGTCATAAGACCTGCAAAAGTTACAGTTTCCAAAAAAACAGAAAAAAATCCAGACCAAATTCAGGAGGTAGCACAAAATGTCTAAGATCATCGGCATCGATTTAGGAACAACCAATTCGGTAGTTGCCGTTGTTGAAGGCGGTAAACCAAAAGTTATCCACTCTTCAGAAGGCAGGAATATTGTGCCTTCCGTTGTCGATCCGCAAAAACACATTGTCGGTGATGTCGCCAAACGGCAAATGGTGGTTAACCCAAAAACCACAATTTTCTCAATTAAGCGCCTAATGGGTAGAAAGTTTAAAGATGCAGAGGTTCAAAAAGATCTCAAGTGGCTTCCATACGAAATAAAAGAAGGCCGTGACGGCATGGCTGTAGTTAAAGTCGAAGGAAAGGATTACACTCCGCAGGAAATTTCAGCGATGGTCCTTCAAAAATTAAAGAGCGATGCAGAAGCTTATCTTGGCGGTAAAGTCGAAAAGGCCGTAATTACTGTTCCTGCCTACTTTGACGATTCGCAAAGACAGGCAACAAAACAAGCAGGTGAAATTGCAGGTTTAGAGGTCGAAAGAATAATTAACGAGCCGACAGCCGCAGCTTTAGCCTACGGACTTGACAAATCTCATGGCCACATCATTGCCGTTTACGATTTAGGAGGTGGAACTTTCGATATTTCGGTCCTTGAACTTGGTGAGGGAGTTTTTGAGGTAAAGGCTACTCATGGCGATACTCATCTTGGCGGTGATGATTTCGATGCTAAACTTGTCGAATTCTTGGCTGGTGAATTTAAAAAAGAATCGGGAGTGGATGTTCAAAACGACAGACAGGCCCTCCAAAGGTTAAGAGATGCTGCCGAAAAAGCCAAAATCGAATTATCAACTACTCAGGAAGCCGAAATTTCAATTCCCTACCTAACTGCCGACCAATCCGGTCCAAAACACTTACAGCTTAAGTTATCCCGCGCCAAGCTCGAATCTATCGTCGGAGAATTAGTTGAGAAAACCTTCAAACCGGTTGCAGATTGTCTTAAAGATGCAAAAATCGACGCCAAAAAAATCGACGAAGTAATTCTAGTCGGAGGCATGACCAGAATGCCTTTGGTTAGCAAGAAGGTTCAGGAATTTTTCGGTAAGGAACCGCACAAAGGATTAAATCCGGATGAAGTTGTAGCAATTGGCGCCGCTGTCCAGGGCGCGGTTTTGGGCGGGGAAATGAAAGAAATGGTTCTTCTTGATGTTACTCCTCTAACTTTAGGCATAGAAACCCTAGGCGGGGTATCAACAGCCTTAATTACCAGAAATACGACAATTCCGGCATCAAAGTCTGAAATTTTCTCAACAGCTTCGGATAATCAAACTTCGGTTGAAATAAATGTGCTGCAGGGAGAGCGGCCCATGGCACAAGACAATAAATCCCTTGG
>Ga0247727_10000452_pt1 | contig 99740 bp, 64 predicted proteins | sample WisWelCaveWW1625_FD_202498 | JGI IMG/M metagenome (GOLD analysis project Ga0247727, IMG submission 202498) | Biofilm microbial communities from Wishing Well Cave, Virginia, United States - WW16-25 | ecosystem: Environmental > Aquatic > Deep subsurface > Groundwater > Cave microbial mat | place...
GGAGGCGGACCCTCCCCCACAACGGCCGCGACACGCGGCCTCCCCCTCCTCGGCGCCTGATGGGCGCCGGGCGCCTGCGGCGCCTTGGACGCCTCTGCGGCGGGCCAATTAATGCTCACGCTCTCAGGGAGGCACCACGAACGGGGCGCGCCAAGTGCAAGTCTGGTTGCATCTGGCAACTCCCGTCCGTGGGGTCAGCGTTCGCCGAGCCAGCTCAACATCTTCCGGGTCACGATGTCCTTGGCGTCGTGCTGAACGAAGTGGCCGGCATCGGGGATCGTGACCAAGGTCAACTCCTCGTCGATCCAGCTCCAGGTCCCGCTGAGAGCTCCCGGCAGCAGATAGGGATCCTTGAGCCCGTGAATCAGCAGCACCGGGCAGCGGATCTTCTCGAGTTCCGTCGCTTCGGTGTACGGCTCGCGCGGATAGTTGGCCTTGTAGTAATTCAGCATTCCTTCGATCGATGACCGCCGGAAGGCTTCGACGTACTTCGCGCGAGCGTCCTGGTCCTCGACCCATCCGGCGAGAAACTCGGGCGTCATCCCGGAGAAGTCCTCCATCTTCTGGAAATTCCTGGCGTACTGGCTGTTTCGTTGCTGGTCCTTGTTGGTGGCGAGCTCTCGCGTAAGTCCCTTCGGGTGAGGGAGGTTGAGGACGATCAGCCCCGAGATCCGGTCCGGATGCTGCATGGCGAAGGACCAGGCGACCATCCCGCCCCAGTCGTGTCCGACGACGACGGCCTTCTCCTCGTCCAGCGAGTCGATGACTGCGAGCACGTCAGCGACGAGAAGATGCATCTGATACTCGTCGACGCCCTCGGGCTTGTCGCTCAGGTTGTATCCGCGCTGGTCGATCGCCACGACGTGAAAACGTTTCGCCAGCGCCGGCATCTGGTGGCGCCAGGTGTACCAGTAGTCCGGAAACCCGTGGATCATCACGATCAGCGGACCCTCACCCTGCGAAACGTAATGGATCTTGACGCCGCCCGAGTCCGCAAAGCCGCTTTCGCCGGGTTCTTCCTGGAGGAGCACGCTCAGCGCGGCGAACCAACCAAGGGCTTTCATCGGAGGGATCCTTTCAATGCTGCCTGGGCGAGCTGTAGTTCCTGGCGAACTTCGGGCCGCCCGGCACACACCCTCAGCGGTTCTTGAGGGAATGAGTCTCCAGGAGGGCGGTTCCCTCGGGGTCGACGATCACGGCGCTGGCCTCGGATGCGAGCGGCCAGGTGAGCGAGTCCTGTCGTTTCCTCAGCGCGACGGGAAGGCGTGAGCGGTTGCCATCGACGGTTTCGACGTCGACTTCGAAGTCGATCTCAAAGGGCTCGCCGTCCTGCAACTGGGTGAAGTCGATCTGGATTCCTGCCCTGCCATCGAGGGAAAGGCTCGACCATTCCACGGAGAGCGCGGGTCGCCCGGCCCGAAAGAACCAGTCGTCGAAGAACACCCCGAGGTCCTCGCCGGAAACCTCCTCGAAAGCCTCGCGGAACTGATCGTAGGAGGTCTTTCGATCGTCCGCGGTTTCCATGGCGTGCCGGAATCCGTCGAAGAAAATCTCCTCGCCAAGCCGCATGCGCAACTGGTGCAGCACGACCGGGACCTTGCAGAAGGCGACGACTCGATAGACGCTGGACTGATACAACTTCGGATTGGCGAGTGCGACGTCGAGCGCGGCGGTGGCCATCGTCTTGTAGGCACGGGCACAGGAGGCGACGCCGCTCTGGTACTCCTTCTCGCCCGCCTGCTCGCCGAGGAAAACCAGATTGGTGAACGTCGAGATCCCCTCGCCGAGCTCGTTGGGAAGCTGTGCCTTGTAGACGTTCCATTGATGGGAGAGCTCGTCGGGAATGAGGAGCCAGCTCGTCATCCGTGGATCCGAGAGTGCGGCGCCACTCGGCTGGATGGTCGTCAGATCCTGGAAGAAGACGGGGGACAGGAGGATGAGCCCGGGAAGGCTGACGGCCGTGTCCTTGCGCTTAGGCTCCACGACTGCCATGGCGATTCGATTCCATGGAAGCGGTCCCATCAGCCGCGTCATGCAGCGGGCGGCATCTCTGGCGAGGCCGAGCTGGACCTTGGCGCGCTCCGCCAGCGCCGGAGGACAGTAGAGCTCGATCTCGAGATTCTCGTCCACGCTCACCGAGCTCTTCTCGAACTGCCCGGCCGCGAACCCCAGCGGAAGCAGGCGTGGCCGGCGCTCCGTCATTTCGTAGGAGTAGCTTGCACGACCCGCATCGACCGTCTTTCCGAGAAACCTGCCGCCGCTGACGGCGACGTACGAATCCGGCACGTCGAGAGTCAGACGGACGCTCGCGTCGTTGAGCGCGTCGGTCGGATAGTAGTAGACGTGGGAGGAGTACGAAGAATGAGGCAGCACCTGTCCCAGGATCTCGATCTCCGCGATCAGCTCCTGGGGATATGCCATGAGAAAGGGATCCGCATGACCGGAGTACGACAGCCGGACGATCTCGCCGCGCTTGAGAGGTCGAGGCAGCACGACGGCCAGCTCGCCGGCCTCGTTCATCGCGTGGGAAAGCGGCTGGTCGCCGATCACCAGACGATCGATCGACAGATGAGACTGGTAGAGGCGCAACTCCGAGACTTCGTCGGCGAGCGCCTCGACCTGGAGCGCATCATCGCAGGAGAGCCGTTCCTCCTCCGGGTCGATGCGCACCCGCACCTCATGGGAGCGGACCGAAAAGGTGGCTGCGGCATCCGAGGGGGCCGCCCTCGCGTTGCGCACCTCCTCGGGGGTCGTCGGGTCGTACGCAGGAACGGCGCCTGAAGTGGCGCGAGCCTTGAACGGAATGAGCTCGATCGAATCGAAGATGTCGAGAAGCTCCTTGCCGCTCTCGCCTTCCCACTTCGCGCTGGGTGCGTTCACCTGGATCACCTGGAACAGGTCCCCGCGGGTCACGCCGAGCTCGACGGAGCGCATGCCGTACATTTCGTACTCCGCGCGCTCCGCGGGCAGCTCACCCAACGTTGCGGATGTGATCTGTGCCTTCTGCTCGAGACCGGGTGAGATCTGCTCGAGCCGTCCGACGAGGCCCCGCGGCGATTCACTCTTGTGGTTCTGGAGGATCACGATGCGCAGGACCGGCGGATCCTCCGGTGAATAGATCCGCAGGATCGACTCGCCGGCCGTCTGGCTGACGTTGCTGAGCTTCCACGAGGAGCTGGGGAGAGTGACCACGATCCCGCATTCCTCGTCTCGCAGCACGAAGGGCTCGTCGATGACCAGCGCGAACGCCAGCAGGTACGTCAGCATTCTCGAGTAACTCCAGAAAGGAAGCGCCGGGCGAATTCGTGCCGATTCCTGGATCGAACGATACCCCTCTCCCGTGCCGAGTCGGTGGGGCCGAGCGCGGCCTTGCGCTTCGCTGTTCGAGCTGGTCACCGCTCGAACGGATGGGTCTGGACCTTCCCGGGAGCTTGCCAGCGCGGCCTTCGCTGCTCCGAGCCGATCGCCGAACAGCACTTCGCAATCCAAGGAGCCTCAAGACACGGGAGGGTTCGTAGCGAGGCGGCTTCGCAAAAGGGCAGATGCGAGGCTCAACCCTTCCGGAGTCTCGAGGGCCCGGCTCTTCCGCGGGTTCTCGCCGGCGTGAGCCTGCGGATCAACGTCTCGAGGTCCACGAACTCCACGCGAAAGTCGTCCTTGACCCTGGTGATGGGGCGCTGAACGTCGGCGGCCACCACGTAATTGGTCCCTCCAGGATGAAGGCTCCTGAAGACCCGGAGCGCCGTGGCATCGAAATCGTCTGCCGACCACTTGCATTCAATCGCGACAGAAGCGCCGGCTCTTGGCTGCAGGATGAAGTCGATCTCGCGCCCGCGCTTGTCTCTCCAGTAGCACACGTCGCGCGTCTGGAGCTGAGCGTGAATCTCGTTCAGCACGAAGTGTTCCCATAGAAAACCCAAGTCCTCGGTGCGAAGCTGCTGCCAGCCCTTGAAGTAGCAGACGAAGCCCGTGTCGAACCCATACACTTTCGGGGCGGAGACCACCTCGCGAGCTGGATTGGTGCTGAACGGCCGGAGGACATGAACCACGAAGGCCGCCTCGAGCACGGCCAGATAGTTGGAAATCGTCGTACGACTGACCTCACAGGGACGCGCGAAACGAGTCGCCTCGAAGATTCCACCGCTCTGGGCCATCAGGAGCTCGAAGAACTTCTGGAATGAATACCTTCGTTCCAGGCGAAAGAGCTCTTGAACGTCTTTCGCCCAGAAGGCATCCATCCATTCCTGAAAGTCGCGTTCGGGGAGCGCTTCGGCAAGCAGGAACGGCGGTAGACCGCCGTGAAACAGCCGCCGCTTCAAGTCCCTCGTTCCCAGATCCGTGAGATCCGCAGACATCGCGGGCGTCAGCCACAGTTCCTCCTTCCGGCCCACCAGAGTGTCCTTGAACTTGCTGGATGCGCCGAGTGTGGATGAGCCTGTCGCGACGACGTGGACACTCGGAAAATGATCCGCGGCGATCTTCAGGATCTGGGACGGATTCTCCAGGCGGTGGATCTCGTCGAGCACGATTCGCTTTCCTTGCATGCCGCCAAGGAAATCTTCCGGGGAATCCATCAGCCTGCGGATCCGAGGCAGCTCGCAGTCGAAGTACTCGACGCCGCTCAGAGTCTTGCAGAGGCAGGTCTTGCCCACCCGCCGCACCCCGGACAACCACAGCACGGAACGCCGCTTCCACGACTGTTCGATCTTCTGGTGCCAGAACTTGCGCGGCTTCATGCCGGTAGTCTTGCACTCAGCGACGCCAAGTGCAAATCTGGTTGCATCTGGCAACGCCCCTCGGCTTCCTCGAGGGCGTCGCGTGTTCCCCAGGGGATCGTCTCCTCAGGTACGGCCGGGCATGACTGAACGCCGGGTGCTGAACCGCGAGGCGCCGCACTGCGTTGATCAAGAGGAAATAAGCTGCGAAGAGGGTCGACCAAGGTGCGTGCTCGCCGCTGGCAGTGACGAACGGAGAACGACCATGACCTCCGAGCTGTTGTTCGTGTTCTCCACGATGGCAAGCGTTTGCACCCTCCCGGGGGAGGAGAAGAGAACCGACGGTCTTCTTCCATGCCTCATCCGGTTTGCCGAAGCCCTGGAGTCCGGTCACGAACCGTCCTTGGAAGCTGAGCAGGGGATGTGGCCCGTGTTCCACGAAGCGGCGCAATCAGGCTTGGCAGACTTCGACCCGGTACTCAGACGCATCGCGGAGGCGGCCAGCATGCAGCAAGATTGCAACTGTGAGCTCATCTGTTCAGCGCTCGACTGCCTGTGGTGGAGCACACGACCGGTCTCCTACCTCAAAGAAAACGTGGAACAATGGAAGGAGAACCCTCATCTGGCTGCGGGCAGCATGAGGATGCTCGCTCGCGATGCGGAACCGGGCACGTGGAAGTGCTTTCTGCTCATCTACGAAGCGGCCCGAAGAAGTAAAGCTTGTTCCGCTGTCGCTTGTCTCGAGGAGGGAGCCAAGGAGGCTGCGACGACGGAATACCTCCGGGTGGAGTGTGCAAGGCTGGGCCCCATCGATCGCGTTCATCGCCTGGCTCGGGCAGCCCATGGCGGGGACTGGGAGACCACGGACGTCTGGAGGAAGGAGATGGAAGCCGGCGTTGAACACACCAACCCGTTCATTCCGGGAAGAGACGTCTGCGGTTCAGCCGTGCACTGGGCAAGAGAACAGCTCCGGCAGGAGTCGGTCCGCGACCCGATGCTGGTGGCCGTTGAGCTGAGTAATCATGAAGCCGAGCTGCGTTCGAGCTCTCGAGATCAGCGAACTTGCATCCGAGTCCCGGCCGTGATGAGCATCCTGGTTTACCGGGTGATCGACCCTGTGGCCGCAGAGATCTGGGAGAAGCTGAACTGGAACCGTGGCGTCAGCTCGGCGCGGCGGTGACGGCTTTGTTGAAGGCCTCGCGCGCGGCGAGGAGCTGGCGGCGATCGAGCAGGCCGAGCTCGAGAATGACGTCCTCGAGCGTCGGAGTGGCGGCGCGCTGCTCGGCGATCAATTGCTCGAGCTTGTCTTCGCTGATCAGGTTCTCCTGTTGAAGAGCGTCGCCAAAACGCAAGCCGAACTGCTCGGCGACGCTCAATGCACCCAGGACCTGACCCCAGCCGAGCCAGCCCCGGTGCACCGCGAGCTCGCCCAGCAGCGGGCGGCTGCGCTGCTGTCTCTTGAGGATCTGCACCACGGACTGCGGCGAGATCAACCCGTGCAACACCAGGTATTCGCCAAAGCTCAGCGACATCCGTTCGCTCCTCTCCGGCCGTTCAGGTCCGCTGCTGTTTCGTTATCGGACCTAGGGTGGGTTTTTCTTCTCGGTCCTTGGGGTCGGGGGGCGCTGGAGAGGGGAGAGCGGAGGGCGCTCTCCGGGCTCCGAGACCACCACGCTCTCGGTGGAGGTGGCGGCGCAGGCCCGTCCGGGTGACTGGGTTCTTGCGTATTCGGGGGATGATGGGCTTCCCTTTGCGTGGATGAGGTTGCGTCAGAGGCCTGGAATGACGCGGAGGAGTTTCTCGAACGCGGAGTTCAAGCATGTCCCGGGCAACCACGAATGTTCGGCAGGCCGCCACCGATGGCCGCAGGTCCCTCGAGGTCTCTCTCTCGATCGAGGAGCTGCGCAAGCTGGATGCATACTGGCGCGCCGCCAACTACCTGTCCGTCGGGCAGATCTATCTGTACGACAACCCGCTCCTCAAGAAGAAGCTCGCCAAGGAGCACATCAAGCCGCGGCTCCTGGGCCACTGGGGAACGACTCCGGGCCTGAACTTCATCTACGTGCACCTCAACCGCGTCATCAAGAGCCATGACCTCAGCATGATTCACGTGACGGGTCCGGGACATGGCGGTCCCAGCCTGGTCGCGAACGCCTGGCTCGAAGGAACCTACAGCGAGGTCTATCCCAGCGTCTCGCAGGACGAGGAAGGGATGAGGCTGCTCTTCAAGCAGTTCTCCTTTCCTGGCGGCATTCCCAGCCACGTCGCGCCGGAGACGCCGGGGTCCATCCACGAAGGCGGAGAGCTCGGATATGCGCTCTCGCACGCGTACGGGGCTGCCTTCGACAACCGGGACCTGATCGTCGCATGCATCGTCGGCGACGGCGAGGCGGAGACCGGGCCGCTTGCGACCTCCTGGCATTCCAACAAGTTCCTCAATCCGGTGAGCGACGGTGCAGTGCTGCCCATTCTCCATCTCAACGGCTACAAGATCGCCAATCCCAGCGTCCTGGCTCGCATCAGCCACGACGAGCTTGAGCAGCTCTTGTGCGGCTACGGCTACACGCCGTACTTCGTCGAAGGAGACGAGCCTCAGGAGATGCACCGGCTGATGGCGGCCACCCTCGACACCGTCGTCGAGGAGATCCAGCGCATCAAGAGAGATGCGCGGCAGAACGGAGTCCGGCAGCGCCCGCTCTGGCCCATGATCGTCCTCAGAACTCCCAAGGGCTGGACCTGTCCAAAGGAAGTGGACGGAAAGCGTTGCGAGGGCTACTGGCGGTCTCACCAGGTTCCGCTGGGCGAGATGCACGAGAACCCCGCCCATGTCGAGATGCTCGAGAAGTGGATGAAGAGCTACGGACCCGAGGAGCTCTTCGACGGCAATGGGAGGCTCGTTTCCGAGCTCCGCGAGCTCGCTCCCAAGGGAGAGCGCCGGATGAGCGCCAGCCCGCACGCCAACGGCGGCCTCCTGCTCAAGGACCTCCGTCTGCCCGACTTTCGCGACTACGCCGTCAAAGTCTCCGCCCCCGGCGCCGAGGTCACGGAATCCACCCGCGTCATGGGCAAGTACCTCCGCGACGTGATGAAGCTGAACCTCGAGAGCCAGAGCTTCCGCCTCTTCAGCCCGGACGAGAACAACTCGAACCGCTGGCAGGACGTTCTGGAGGTGACCCACCGTGCCTGGATGGCGGACACCTTTGATTTCGACGACCACCTCGCTCCCGACGGCCGGGTGATGGAGATGCTGAGCGAGCACCAGTGTCAGGGCTGGCTCGAGGGTTACCTGCTGACGGGACGCCACGGGTTCTTCTCGTGTTACGAGGCGTTCATCCACATCGTGGACTCGATGTTCAACCAGTACGCCAAGTGGCTCAAGGTCTGCAACCAGATCCCCTGGCGCCGGCCGATCGCTTCGCTCAACTACCTGCTCTCGTCGCACGTCTGGCGACAGGACCACAACGGCTTCAGCCACCAGGACCCCGGCTTCATCGACCACGTGGTCAACAAGAAGGCGGAGGTCGTCCGCGTCTACCTGCCGCCGGACGCCAACTGTCTTCTGTACGTCACGGACCGCTGCCTGCGCAGCTGCAACCGGGTCAACGTGGTGGTCGCGGGCAAGCAGCCCGCAACTCAGTGGCTGACGATGGATCAGGCGATCAAGCACTGCACCGCGGGCATCGGCATCTGGGAATGGGCCTCGAATGACCAGGGCGGCGAGCCGGACGTGGTGATGGCCTGCTGTGGCGACGTGCCGACGCTGGAGACTCTCGCCGCGGTCGACCTGCTCCGGAGCCACCTGCCCGAGGTCAAGGTCCGTGTCATCAATGTCGTCGACCTGATGACGCTGCAGCCGCCCGGAGGGCACCCGCACGGTCTGAGCGATCGGGACTTCGACGTGCTGTTCACCAAGGATCGACCGATCGTGTTTGCCTTCCACGGCTACCCGTGGCTGATCCACCGGCTGACGTACCGCCGCTTGAACCACGACAACCTGCACGTGCGCGGATACAAGGAGGAGGGCACGACGACAACTCCGTTCGACATGTGCGTGCTCAACGATCTCGACCGCTTCCACCTGGTGCAGGCGGTCATCGAGCGGGTGCCGAAGCTCGGGTCGCGGGCGGCCTATGCCAAGCAGGCGATGCGGGACGCGCTGATCGAGCACAAGCAGTACATCACCGAGCACGGCGAGGATCTGCCCGCCATCGCCGGGTGGAAATGGAGGGACGCGGGGCCCCCCGCCCGCTGATCCCGCTCCCGTCGTGCCGGGGGAAGCCAGGCATTCGAAGCCGAGCTTTACACATCGACCTCTATGTGTAATGCCTGCCTTCCTGTTCGAATGACGCAGGCTCCTAGGCTTTCGAGACGGCGCTATTCTCGGGACGGCTTTTCCTTCGGCCAACTTTCACCTCGACCCTGGGATGTCGAGTTCCAGGACAAGGCTGGGTCGACCACCGAGGACCATGGTCACCACCGCGATGACGACTGCGCGATTCGTCTTGTTCGCTGTCCAGGTGTCGCTCTTCCTGCCAGCGACTTCGATCGCGGCGCAGGGGGGCGACGAGGCGTTGGAGTTCTTCGAGGCGCGGGTGCGGCCGGTGCTGGCCCTTGTCTGCCACGAGTGCCACAGCGGCGATTCGCCCAAGTCGGGCCTCAATCTCGAGGCGCGGGATGGCTTCCTCGCGGGGGGCGCTCTGGGTCCGGCGATCGTTCCGGGCAAGCCCGAGGAGAGCCGGCTCGTGCGCGCCATTCGCTACGACGACGCGGAGCTGCAGATGCCGCCGCGAGGGAAGCTGCGGGATGCCGACATCGAGAGCCTGATCCGCTGGATCGAGATGGGTGCGCCTTGGCCCGAAGGCGAGATGAAATCGAAGCCGGAGAACGAATCGTCCGACGTCAAGGAATTCAACTTATGGAAGCGCCGCGGCGAGCACTGGTGCTGGCGGCCGATCGTCGATCATCCCCCTCCGGACGTGGGTGACGCGAGCTGGCCGCGCAATCCGCTCGATCGCTTCCTGCTCGCGCGACTGGAGTCCGAGGGTCTACGTCCCGCGCCGGAGGCCGACAAGGAGACTCTGATCCGCCGGCTGTACTTCGATCTCGTCGGGCTGCCGCCCGCTCCCGAGGACGTCGACGCGTTTCTCGCCGACACCGCGCCCGACGCCTGCGAGAGACTCGTCGCCAGCCTGCTCGAGTCACCGCGCTTCGGCGAACGCTGGGCGCGCCACTTCATGGACCTGGTGCGCTACGCGGAGACCTACGGCCACGAGTTCGACTACCCGATCGAGCACGCCTGGCAGTACCGCGACTACCTGATCCGGGCGTTCAACGCCGACGTTCCCTACGACCGGTTCATCCTCGAGCAGGTGGCGGGCGATCTGCTCGAGAGCCCGCGCCGTCATCCGACCGAGGATTTCAACGAATCGGTCCTGGGCACCGGCCACTGGTTCCTGCACCAGGCGACGCACGCTCCGGTCGACGTGCGCAACGACCAGGCCGAGCGCATCGACAACCAGATCGACGTGCTGTCGAAGACCTTCATGGCGCTGACCGTCTCGTGCGCGCGCTGCCACGATCACAAGTTCGACGCGATCTCGACTCGGGATTTCTACTCGCTGTACGGCATCGTCAAGAGCTCGCGCCGGCAGGTGGCGCTGCTCGACCCGGGCGGGAAGATCGAACGCGCGAGGGACGAGCTGCGAGACATTGCCGCGCGCGAGAATCGCCGCCTGCTGGCCGGCCTCTCCGGTGCCGGCGCTCTGCTCGACATGACTCCGCATCTTCGAGCCTGTGCAAGGATCCCGGAGCTCTTCTCCACCGAGGTCTTGTTCGAGGCCGACGCCCTCGCGGTCCTCGAGAAGACCGCGGGCGAGTACCGGCGCCAGGACCTGAGCGCGGAGCGCTGGACCGGGGGCGGGCAGATGTGGTGGACCGGCGCCAGGGAGGGTGAGCGCCTGGTGCTGTCGCTGCCGGTCGCCGAGAAGGGCGAGTACGAGCTGTTCGTGGCGCTGACGAAGGCCTTCGACTACGGGATCGTGCGGATCTCCGTCGATGGCGTCTCCGTCGGCGAACCGATCGATCTCTACCATCCCGAGGTGACTCCGACCGGTCGCCTGTCGCTGGGGATCCATCCGCTCGCTGCCGGCGAGCATCGCCTGGGGTTCGAGATCCTCGGGGCGAACGAGAAGGCGTCGAAGCTGTTCATGGTCGGCATCGACCACGTCGTTCTGGTTCCCAAGAGCTCGGAGCGCGCATACGAGGATGGCCTGCAGGCCGCAGCCGCAGACGAAGGGATCCGCGTCGAAGACCTTCGACCCTTGGTGGAGACGCTGGGTGATTCCTCGTTGTCAAGCGCTCGCCACCCGTTGTTCGCCTGGGCGGAGGTGACTCGAAAGCTGCGCGCACTGGAGGTGCCGCCCGCCGAGAAGACGGCAGCCTTCAACACCGTGCGCGCCGAGCTGCTCGAGTCGTGGAAACGGCGCATCGCTGATGCTGAAGACGCGCGCGGCGGCGAATCTCCTCGCACATTCGAGGACTTCAAGGGATCCTCGTTCGCAGGCTGGACGGTCGCCGGAGAAGCCTTCGGAGACGGCCCGACGAAAGCCAGCGACGTCGCGCTCGATGCAGAGTCCGGTCGAGTGCGCCTTCTCGAGCCGCACGTGGCCCACGGCGGCAGCTTCGCGAAGAAGCTGCAGGGCGCCCTGCGCTCGCCGACGTTCACCATCGACAGCGACTTCATCCACTACCGGATGCTCGGCGATGGCGGCCAGATCCGGCTGATCATCGAGGGCTACACGCTCGACGTTCAGAACAGCCTCCTGTTCGAAGGCATGTCGTTCGACGTGCGAACCGGGGGGAAGTGGACGTGGCACGAGCAGCGGGTGAAGAAGCACCGAGGTCATCGAGCGCACATCGAGATCCTCGATCAGGGCGACGGTTTCGTCGCCGTCGATGAGATCGTGTTCGCGAACGGCTCGCGGGCCGACGTCGCGTGCCTCGATCGGGCGATCGCGGACCTGGAAGTCTCGTCCAGCCTCGCATCGCTCGCGCGTCTGATGAACCGCAGGATTCGGGTGAGCTTGCGGGACGCGCGCGGCTCAGAGCTCGACGAGGGGCAGGTCCTGCTGGTCAACACGTGGCTCGATCATGGCCTCCCCGGGCAGGATTCCTCGCTTTCCCGGATGGTCGATCTTCAGCGGTACCGGCGGTTGATCGATGAGATGCCCCGGCCCATGCAAGCTCTTGCCTGGTGCGACAGCTCCGGCGAGGACGAATACGTGTTCGTCCGCGGCCGCCACATGAACGTCGGGCCCGACGTGCCGCGCCGGTTCCTCGAGGCAGTCGCCGGCCCCGATCAGCCGCGAATCGAACGTGGGTCGGGACGTCTCGAGCTCGCGCGCTGGCTGATCGACCCGCGCAACCCGCTGACGACGCGGGTGATCGTCAACCGGCTGTGGAAGCATCTGTTCGGCGCGGGCATCGTCCGCACGGTCGACAACTTCGGCGTACTCGGCGAGCCCCCATCCCATCCCGAGCTGCTCGATTGGCTGGCGCAGTGGTTCGCCACGGAGGGTCGCTGGTCGATCAAGAAGACTCTGTACCTGTTCGCGACCTCGAGCGCGTACCGAATGTCGAGCATGCCGGGCGATCCCCTCGCCGAGGAAAAAGATCCCGGCAACGTGTTCCTGCACCGGATGGCGGTGAAACGACTCGAAGGAGAGGCGCTGCGCGACGCGATCCTGTCGGTGTCGGGCCGCCTCGACCTCACGATGTACGGGCCCTCGGTGCCGATCCACCTCACCGAGTTCATGGACGGCCGCGGCCGTCCCGAACACACCGGTCCGCTCGACGGCAACGGCCGGCGCAGCGTGTACATCGAAGTGCGCCGCAACTTCCTCTCGCCGATGATGCTCGCGTTCGACACGCCGACTCCGTTCTCCACGGTCGGCATGCGCAGCGTCTCCAACGTTCCGGCGCAGGCTCTGATCCTGATGAACGACCCGTTGGTGATCGCGCAGGCCGAAGTCTGGGCGAAGAAGGCTCTCTCCGTTCCCGACCGGACGCGGGAGCAGCGCGTCGTCGATCTCCATCGATCCGCGTTCGCCCGCCCGCCGAGCGCCGCGGACCTCGAGCAGGCGCTCGACTTCCTCGAGACCCAGGCCCGCACCTACGAGACCACCCCCGACGACCCCAAAGTCCTCGCCGACCTGTGCCACGTTCTGTTCAACGTCAAGGAGTTCGCGTTCGTCCACTGACCATCGAAGTAGCGCACGAACGCGCGGTCGAGTCGGTCCAGGCAGCGCGCCCGCAGCAAAAACCGAGAAGAAGGCCTCAGTTTCTTCTGAGCTCGAAATGGTTTCGTCGCTTCGAATCACTTGGACCCGCATTGTTCTCGTCGCTGCTGTGGGCGTGTTGGGAGTCTTGTGGCTTTGCGGCGAGCCGAGGCTCGGCCGCATTGATGATGGTCCGGTGCAGCCGACCGCGCCTTCGCCCGGACCCATCGAACCGGCGTCGGTCTCAGCCGCACCCGCGGCTGTCAAGACAAGCGACGACGTGGGAAGTGCAGTCGAGGCCGTAAGACGTGACGCCGAGTCCGTCCCGTTCAAATCAAGACGACCAACCGTGCGGTTCGCCGTACTCGGACCCGACGGCTGCGAAGTGAAGTCGGCAAGAATTCGCGGCACACGCGCGAAAGACGATCTGGGTGACGAGCAGACGAAGGAGTGGGACTTCGATCATCTCGAGGTCCAGTTCGTTCCGGGGAGTTGGACGTTTCGAGCCCTGTCGACGAGCATGTCGTGGGTCGGTACCCGAGTGCATGACCTTCTGAGCGAACCGGTGACCTTGAACTTGTGGATCGACGAACCTGCTCATGAGGTTGAGCTGAGGCTCAAGCCCTATCCGGCGATCTTCGGGAGCGTGCGCATTTCGAAGTCGGCGCGAATGCCGATGGTCTTCTGCTGGAAGATCGAAGCCGGTGGATGGCCAGATTCGAAAGAGCTGTGGGACCATCGTCGATTGATGCCATCGAGCGAGTTTCTGGAAGGGGATGGAGCCTACGCCTTCGAAGGTTTGTCAGCCGGTCGATACGTGGTAGCAGCGGGAGAGTTCGGACGAACACCACTGCCAACCGAGGTGATCCTCGTCGGTGACCCTGTTCGCGTCGACCTGTCCATGCCCGAGGGCCCGCAGCCGGGTGACCTCTTCGTTCGCGTCCAGGGACCGGGTGGCGCCGTTTGCGAGAAACTGGGGTTCGGGTGCAACATCACGGATGACGGCGGAGTAATGAACGGGCACTTTGGTGTGGGTGAGGTGGCGCCAACACCAGATGGAAGCTACTGGCTCACGCCGAGTATCGGCTGGGTGGACACGTTCCGCTGGCCGCTTCCTGATTCGTGCAGACGAGTACTGCGTGTCGAGTCGCGCGAGTTCGGGATGCGCGAAGTCGAGCTGAGGCGGGATCAGGAGATCGTGGAGGTCCGCTTCGAGTCGCCCGCAAGCATCGATCTCAAGCTCTTCAACCATGTCCCGCGGTTGGTCGACGCTCGATTGAGAGCAGTGCGAATCCGGACGGATGCGAACGGAGAGCATGTGGGTTGGAGATCGTACGCGGAAGATTCGTGTGATGAGCACGGCCGGATTCTCATGACTGGGATGCAGCCTGGAAGACTCATCATCGGAATCCAGTGGGACGCGAGGCCAGGCGAGAGCGAGGGCGAGGGCATACTTCTAACGACATCGGTCGACGCAGTATCGGGGACGAATCATCGGACGATTGACCTCCCGGCGTTTCACGACCTGACGATTTCCTGGAACGGCGAGGCTTTCGGGAGTCCTGTCGATGTGGTCATGAGTTGCTCTGCGATGTCCGAACAGTCGCTTGGCTTCGACGACATTGAGGGAACAGAGGGCCTTCGGTGCGACTTCCTTCCGGAGGGAACGTACGACGTGACGATCACGGGGCCGAAAGCAGAGGCAACAAAGCCCGTAGATCTGAGAGATTCAGCCGAGATTCGATTTGATCGTTGATTGCACGGACGTCTAGGTTCTAGGTGCAACAACCCGAAAGTACCGATTCAGGTGTGATTTGCTTCCCGTCATTCCCGCGAAGGCGGGAATCCAGATCCTGTACGGCTGGCGGGCGCATGACCCTGGATTCCCGCTTTCGCGGGAATGACGGCCAACCTTCGCGGGAATGACGGCCAGAGATCGCGGATGCATCGAAAATTCATGGTTGAGCAGTACTTCGGTTCATTCAACGGTTGCGATTCCCGGGCTTCCTGGCCGATGGTGGGATTGGAGAGAAGGCGGTCGATGGGGCGAGGCGAGGGGACCGATGACGGCACCGACCCGTGACCAGGTCTTTTTGGGAGATGGGGCACAGAGGTCGATGGTGGCGGTGGGAGAGGGTGATCTCGAAAAACCGGCCGGGGATGGCCAGACTATGGGCCGCCATCCGGATCGACGACCTACAGGGATGAGCTTCGAGACGCAGTGACCCGATCGGACGACCAGCATGGGTCGAAGCCATCGACGAAATCTTGAGCCGCCGCACCCCCCATCGGGGGCGTGCGGGCACCATTGCGGGCGATTTCTCGAGGCACCGCTGAATCGCCGGCAGATGCTGAGCCGATGTGCCAACGGGTTCGGCGCCCTGGCGGCGGCGGTGCTGTGGTCGGAGAAGGCATACGGGAATCTGCTCGCGTCGGCGAGCACCAGCGGCGGCGCACGATCGCTTCTGCCGCACTACCGTCCCAAAGCGCGCAACATCATCTTCCTGTACATGGACGGCGGGCCCTCTCAGGTCGACACCTTCGACCCCAAGCCGCGGCTGCAGAAGGAGAGCGGCCAGCCGTTCAAGATGAAGATCGAGCCGACGCAGTTCGACAACATCGGCAACTGCCTGGGAAGTCCGTGGAAGTTCCACCCGCGCGGGAGGAGCGGTATCCCCATCTCGGATCTATTTCCCCACGTCGCCGAGTGCGCGGACGATCTGTGCGTGGTGCGCTCGATGGTCTCGGAGTTCTCCGAGCACACCAACGCCAACTACTTCCTGCACACCGGCCTTGGACTTTCGGGCCGGCCGAGCATGGGCGCCTGGCTGTCCTATGGCCTGGGCAGCGAGAACAAGGACCTTCCCGACTTCGTGGTGCTCAACGGCGGGTTGATTCCGCCCGGAGGCCTCGACTGCTTCAGCAGCGGCTTCCTGCCGGCGACTCACCAAGGCTCGATCTTCAAGCCGGCGGCGCTGCCGGTCGCGAACATCCGACCTTCGGAGCCACGGCAGGTCCTGCAGGACCAGAAGCTCGATCTCCTGCGCAAGCTCGACGCCGGCGTCCTCGGCCGGCTCGGCGAGCTGGATGCGCTCGAGTCGGCGATCTCGAACCAGGAGCTGGCGTTCCGGATGCAGGCGGAGGTTCCGCGGCTGATGGATCTGGGAGAGGAGCCGGAAGATCTCAAGCGCCGCTACGGTTTCGAGTCGGCGTTCGCGCCCACGCGCATCTACGCGATGCAATGCCTGCTCGCACGGCGCCTGGTCGAGCGCGGCGTGCGCTTCATCGAGCTCACCTGCCCGCAGGTCACCGACTGCGACCGCTGGGACCAGCACGGAAACCTCGCGAAGAACCACGCCGAGAACGCCCTCGCGGTCGACCAGCCGATCGGCGCGCTCTTGAAGGACCTCAAGGCGCGGGGCCTGCTGGACGAGACCCTGGTCGTCTGGTCGGGCGAATTCGGCCGCACGCCGTTCGCACAGGGCAGCGACGGCCGCGACCACAACCCGTTCGGGTTCTCGATCTGGCTTGCGGGCGCCGGCATCAAGGCGGGCACCATCCACGGCGCCACCGACGAATACGGGTACAAGGCGGTCGAGAACAAGGTCGAGATCTACGACCTGCACGCGACGATGCTGCACCTCATGGGCATCGACCACAAGCGACTGACCTTCCGCTTCAGCAGCCGCGACATGCGCCTCACTGACGTGCACGGCGAGCTGGTCCACGCGATCCTTGCCTGAGCCCTCAAAGTCCGATCCTTCGATCCAGATCAGGATTGGTCCTTCGAGCTCGCGCGACGGCGGTGTGCTCGGGCCCGACCGGGCACGGGTGGTCTGCCGTGAGTGCCCGCTTCCCTTCTCATCGAGGAGCATCGAACCATGAATGACCCGGCCAGGCCGAAGACGCGGCTGCTCAAGGGATACGCCGTCCTCGTGACGGCTTTCCTCGGGCCACTTTCCATTGCCGCATTCCGTCAGGAGGAGAAGACGCGCTTCACCGAGATCGACGTCGAGCGGATCAACATCGTCGAGCCGGACGGCAGGCTGCGGATGGTGATCTCCAACCGGCCGCGTTCGATCGGTCCCATCTACCAGGGGAAGCCGTTCGGCTATCCGGGAGGGAGTCGGCCGGGGATCATCTTCTTCAACGATGAAGGGACCGAGAACGGCGGTCTCACCTTCTCGGGACGGCGGAATCCGGACGGGAAGTTCGCCGCTTCGAGCGGGTTCTCGTTCGACCAGTTCGATCAGGACCAGATTCTGTACCTGCAGTACGTCGACGACAACGGCACGCGGAAGATGGGACTCACGGTCGCCGACCGCGCGGATGCGAACATCCACGACCTGGTCGCGGAACGCGATGCGATCATGAGGATGCCGGAGGAAAGCGCCCGAGCCGAGGCGCTGCGCAAGTGGCAGGAGCCGCGCAACGGCGTTCCGCTGTTCGCAGAGCGCGTGTACGTCGGGCGCGACCCGAGCAAGGCCGCGGTGATCCAGCTCTCGGACCCAGGCGGCAGAACGCGTCTTCGGCTGGCGGTCGATTCCTCGGGCGACCCGAGTCTCGAGTTCCTCGATGAGACCGGCGAGGTCATCCTGCGCCTGCCCGAGAACTGATTCATTCGCTCCAGGCGCTTGTGTCTTCGCCGGCGGGAGCGCTCCTCTTCATCGCCCGTGCCACGCGGCGGACGAACTCCGCCCAGGGGAATGGGTGCCAGCCGTGGCCTTTCATCGGGCGGCCATAGGTGAACTCGGCATCCGAGACCGGGTGGGTCGCACTCTTCAAGAACTCCTCGAATCGATAGACGGCGAGGTTCAAGTAGAAGTCGTCCATCTCACCGGCGAAGAAGTGCAGCTTGCCGGATAGCTTCGGGCCGAGGTTGGTCCAGTTGCGCTCGGCGTATGCGCGCAGGTCGTAACCCTGCTCGCGCATGGACTGGGCCACCTCCTGGTCGATCTTCCCGGTGAGCTTGTTCCACAACGGCCTGGGATATCCATCCGGATCCATGGGGCCGAACACGGCTTCCCATCCTTCGAACTGGTACCCGGATCGGCCGCGAGAGCCGAGCGCCTCCTCGAACAGGCTGAGCTGCCGCACGGTCCAGAGAGTCTGTCCCTCGACGGTCCGACGGAAGGGACGATCGATGACGCTGAACTGTCCGTTCGGGATCTGGAACGCGTCTGCGTCCTGGTAGATGTCGATCAACTGATAGCGACTCAGATCGATCGGGTCGGGCTGGAACACCCAGGCGCCGCCGAAGAAGTCGGGATTGCGAAGCTCAAGCGCGAGCGCCTGCCAACCGCCAGTGGATGCTCCCTCGAGCTGCCGCGCGTACGGTTGAGGGATGAGCCGCAAGTGTTCCTCGAGGTACGGGATCACTTCCTCGACGATGGCATCGCCGTACGGTCCGTTGTTGGCGGAGTTCACGGAATACGAGTCGGGAAAGAACGGCGTCTGCTGCTCGAAGCTGATCGCGACGAGACGTGGGAACCCGTCCGAGATCCATGATTGGTGGAAGTCGTATCCGGTCTCGAGCCCGGTCCTCGAGTTGAGCGTGCCCGTTCCTCCTGAGCGTGAGGAATCGGTGGTGAAGGCGAAGGGGACGTCGTGGCCGAAAGTGTAGACGCAGGGATACCGGACCTCCGGGTGATCTGCGTACCCTCTTGGAAGGAGAATGGTCGCGTGGACGTACACGGGACGTCCCCAGAACCGAGTGAGCTTCTGACTCTGAATCTGCAGGTGCTTCACCCAATCCGTGTCGGCGGGACGGTCTTTCTGTGGAATGACGTGCGTGACGCAGAGGTCGACAGTACCGCCGTCTCCGACGTGCGAGGGTTGAACGTCGCTGTACAGGTTTCCTGTCGCCGTACCAAAGGTCTCCTGGGTGCCGTCGTTCATGTGCACCCAGATGGAGCGTCCGTCGGCGCGATTCACCTGCTCGTAGACATTGATGACCGCCTGGACGTGATAGTCACCCGGCGGGAGCTCGTCGAGCGGTACCGGATATCCAACGGACTCCTCGTCGACGACGGCAGGCTCTTCCGGCTCCAGCGAATCGAGGTCGACGCCGAAGATCGCGGGACCTTGGGGCGAGACGGTCAGGCGAGGCTCGGACCGTGCATTCTTCGCCACGATCACGATGAGCCTCCCGGTCAACGGGCCGGGATGCGCGGCGGAGGAAAGGTGACTTCGAAGCGCGTGGCCTGCGCGGATGCAGGAACGGCCGGTGCGGCCGTCACCGCCAGAATGAGAAATGCAGCAAACGCCGCGCGGTGAAAGGTTCGATGTTGCATTTCGAGACTCAGTAGGAGGATCGGACGGCTGATCAGCCTTCGGCGTTCTGGAAGATGCCGGAAGCACCCGGCACGTTTTCGCTACTGCAGATCCTCGGGAAGGTCGAGAGATTCTTGTGGTTCCTGAGGTTCCTGCGGCTCGAACGGCTGCACCGGCTCGGCGTCGATCTCCAGCAGGCGCGCAGCATCGCCCGAGGGAAGCTGCTCGACCTCGCGCAGCTTGCGCTCCATCGCGCGAGTTCGCGCCCCCGTGTCCTCCAGCGTGCGGCTCGCCGTGTTGAGCTGCTTCTGCACCTTCTCGAGAACGTCTCCGAATTTCCCGAACTCGGTCTTGACCGCGCCGAGGATCGTCCACACTTCACTGGCACGCTGCTCGATCGCGAGCGTGCGAAAGCCCATCCTCAGGCTGCTCAGAATGGCCGCCAACGTCGCGGGCCCGGTGACGACCACTCGCTGCTGGTTGAGCAGGTCCTGGACCAAGTCCGGCTGGCGAAGGATCTCGGAGTACAACCCTTCCGTCGGCACGAACATCAGCGCGAAGTCGGTGGTCGCCGGAGGGCAGACGTACTTGGCGTGGATGTCCTGCGCGGCGGTGCGCACGGCGCGCGCGAGGGCTTGGGAGGCCGCGCCGACCGCGTCTGCATCGCCGCGGTCGGCGGCCTCGACCAGGCGCAGATAGTCCTCCTGCGGGAACTTGGAGTCGATCGGCAGCCAGATGCAGCGGCCCTCCGCGGGGTCGGGCCCGGGAAGGCGCACGGCGAACTCGACCATGTCGCGCGAGCCCTCGCGCACCGCGACGTTCCTGCCGAACTGGTCGGCGGTCAGCACCTGCTCCAGGATCGCGCCGAGCTGGAACTCGCCGAACGTGCCGCGCGTCTTGACGTTGGTGAGGACTCGCTTCAGGTCGCCGACCCCGGTCGCGAGGCTCTGCATCTCCCCGAGCCCGCGCTGCACCGCCTCGAGGCGCTCGCTCACGAGCTTGAACGAGTCCCCCAGGCGCTTCTCGAGCGTTCCCTGCAGCTTCTCGTCGACGGTCTTGCGCATCTCGTCGAGCTTCTTCTCGTTGCTCTCCTGCATCGACTTGATCTGCACCTCGGTCGTCTGGCGCAGGCGCTCGAGACGCTGCTCGTTCTTGTCGGTGAGCTCCTTGAGCTGGCGGGCGACTCCTTCGAGGAGATTCTTCTGCAGTGTCCCCTGTTCGTTCAACGTCTTGGCGAGGGTGTCGGCCGAGCTCTTGAGGGATTGGACCACCTCGGTCCGAAGCTGGTGGGAGGCGCGCGAGGACTCCTCGCGCGACAGGCGCAACTCCTCGCGGAGCGCGCGCTCGTTGTCGGCGAGCATCTTCGACCACTGCTCGCGCGCGCCTTCAAGGGGTGAATGAGAGCTCAGGCGCCAGAGAAGAAAGACACTGACGGCGCTCAGAACGGCAATCACGACCAGCAGAGCTTCAGACATCGAACCGCCCCCCCGTTTCCCCGGTGTCAGCGGGGAAGAGCTTAGCCACCCGCGCGTGCGCCGGAACCGGCATCAATCGCTTTCCGATCGCCGCGGCTGACAACCGCCGCCCCAGGAACTCTTCGGTGAGGATCTCTACCGGATCGCGCTCGGATTCCGCGTTCTCGAGGCCGACGTCCGAATCAGGGAATGCGAAAACCTCGCCGCAGACTCCACTGACGTTCAAGCACCGCGAGCCGACGCTGAGGCTACCTTCCAATGCCTCTGCAGGGTCGACATTACTGCAGGCGTGGCGACGGAACACAAGGCCTGATGGTCCTCTAGTGGTTCTCCTGCTTGCCGGTCGACGGTGAGCGTGGTGAAATCAGCAGCCCTCGCGATTGAAAGGATCTCTTCCGAGGCTGCCATGCCTGATCCAAACCTGGATGATCCCGACGAGCGACCTTCGGGGTCGAGCGAGCTCGAGGAACTGGTCGCTGCGTGTTTGGATCGGGTCGAGTCGGAGGGAGAGGCGGCGATCGATGAGTTCTGTCGCGAGCATCCATTGCACGCGGAGGCGATCCGCAAAGGCCTGCAGCCACTGCGCGATGCTGGGTTGGTCGGTTCGGGGTCTCCAGCGAATTTCAGCCTTCCCGAGCGCCTGGGCGAGTTTCGGCTGATTCAACGCCTGGGCGGTGGCGGCATGGGAGTCGTTTTTCTTGCGGAGCAGGAGTCCCTGCACCGCAAGGTTGCTTTGAAACTGATCCGCCCCGAGTTCTGGTTCGTTGCCGGAACGCGCGAGCGCTTTCGCCGCGAGGTCGACGCGGTCGCTCGCTTGCAGCATCCAGGCATCGTGCCGGTCCACACCGTCGGCGAGGATCGTGGCACGCCGTACTTCGCGATGGAGTGGATCGACGGCTGCACGCTGGCGCAGGTTTTGAAGCACGTGCAGGGCAGAGCCGCCGAGTCGCTGGACGGGACGGACGTCATGCGGGCCATCGAAGCAGAGCGCCCGCGAATCATCGGCGACGACGCCCGCGTCGCCACGCAACCCTTCGGAAAGACCTGGGTGGAGGCGTGCCTCCACATCGTTCAGCAAGTGGCCGAGGCTCTGGATCACGCGCATCAGCGTGGAGTGCTCCACAGGGACTTGAAGCCTTCCAACGTGATGGTCACCGCAACGGGACGCGCCGTTCTCCTCGATTTCGGCCTCGCTCGGTCCGAGGGCTCGGCCAAGCTCACCCGAACCGGATCCCTGCTTGGATCCCTCGCGTACCTGCCTCCCGAGACGGTTCGCGGCGAGACCGCGCGCAGCGACGCGCGCAGCGACCTCTATTCATTGGGCATCACGCTGTTCGAGATGCTGACTCTGCATTCACCGTACTTCACGGACTCGAATGAACACACGCTGAAGCTGATCCTGGACGCAAGGCACGACAGCATTCGGGGGATGAATGCATCCGTGTCACGGGATGCCGAGACCGTGTGTCTCACGGCGATGGATCCCGATCCGTCGCGACGCTATCCCACCGCGGCCGCCTTGGCGCGAGACCTCAGGAACGTCCTTGAGCTCCGGCCGATCGAGGCTCGACGCCACGGAACGTGGATCCGATCCCGACGCTGGATGCAACGCCACCCCACGTGGAGCGCCGGGTTCGCATTGACCCTGATCGGCATCGTCTTGACATCGGTGGTTCTCGCGATTCAACGTCGAGCGGCGAATCGCGCGATCCAAAACCTTGCGGACTCGGCGTTCGTTCAGGTCTGGGCTGCCGAAGCCAATGCCCTTTACCCGTTGGTTCCGAGCACCGTGCCCGCCATGGATGCGTGGATCTCCAAGGTGGATGAGCTGCTCTTGCGTGGAAGGCGCATCCAGGAGGACTGCGTTGCCGAAGAGGAGCGGCTGCTTGGTCTCGTGGGGTCAGAAGCCGCCGCCTATCAGGCGCGCCACTTCCGTGAAACAAGGGAGCTCGAGGAAGCGCTCCGTACCTGCGAGACCATCGCGGGTGACATGACGGTTTACGAGCCGGCCTTCCTATCTGCCCTCCAGGCTTTCTGCGAGTCGGGCCGACGACTGAACGCCAAGGATCGCCTCTTTCCAACGCCAGACATCGTCAAGAACGCGCCCATGGAGCTCGTGCCCGAGATCGTGGCTGCGATCGAAGCGGGCGATCGAAATCTTTGCGCCCGTCTGTTGGATGTTGCGAACACCCTCGCGGCTTGGGGCGAGAGATCAAGCAGTTTCAGAGAAGCCTTGGACAATGCCTTCGACATGAAGAAACGGCGATTGCTGTGGAACCATCCGGATTGGAAGCTGCTGCTCGCGGAACCGGAATCCATGCCATCGCCGGCGCAAGAGCAGCTTTCTCCCATCAGCGATCCGCGCTTGATGGCGAGGCGGCTCTCTCGGCTGGCACAAATCCGCGAGCGCGTCGCCCGGAACCGCGAATTCGCGACGTCGCTCCCGGAGCTGACGATTCGGGGGGAAGCCGATGCGTGGAACAGGGCCATCGACGAGATCGCTTCGCTCCCCGTTTATGGGGGCCTCAGGTTCAAACCGCAACTGGGCCTGATTCCCCTCTGGCGGAATCCACAGTCCGGACTCTGGGAGTTCCTGCATTTGCAAAGCGGCAGCCTGCCCGGTGTCGATCCGCGGACGGGCGGTCCCGCAGTGAGCGAGAGGATGGGAATCGTGCTGGTGCTGATTCCTGGCGGCACGTTTCGCATGGGAGCAGTACCTCCCTCCGAGGAATGCCCACTGGGCTCGCCCAACGTCGATCCAGGGGCACTGGAGGCGTCTGGATTCGTTCACGAAGTGACGCTGGCGCCTTTTTTCTTGTCCAAGTATGAACTGACACAGAATCAATGGGCGCGTGGGAGTTCAGACCGGCTCCAGCCGTCCTTTTTCACGACCGAGCATTGCCAGCCGGTCGAAAGCGTTTCCTGGCTCGAAGGGAAGGAGTGGTTGAGGCGCAACGGACTTCAATACCCAACGGAGGCTCAGTGGGAGTATGCCTGCCGCGCCGGAACCAGCACCGTTTACTCCACCGGGAACGATGTTGCGAGCCTGCAGGACTTTGCCAATCTTTCGGATCGCTCTCTGCATGAGCAGGGCGAGCTTTTTGACTATGACGCCGAGCTGAAGGACGGGTGGGTTCAGCATGCTCCGGTCGGCAGCTTCAAGCCCAACACGTTCGGGCTGCATGACATGCACGGCAACGTCGGGGAGTGGTGCGAGGATGGGTTTTGGTTCGAGTACGCGAGCAAGCCACCTCGATCCGGCGATGGATTGAGGGAATGCCGTGACCTAGTGCATCCACGAGTGTGGCGTGGCGGGGGTTTCTTTGATACCGCCCGGTTTGCGAGCTCGGCGCTTCGGTGCTGGCGACCCCCTGAGACTTCCGACTCCTGGATCGGGATTCGTCCTGCGCGAGTCATCAGGGACTGAGGCGTGGCTTTCCGGGAGTCCGTCCGGCCCAGCCACGCGCTCCGCCGGCGCCGGCTTTTTTTTTGCTGTCACGCCAGTCTTCCTTTGATCCCTCTGGGGGCAGGGACCACCACTTCCCCGGCCAATCCAATGAAAGAGGTCGTCTGATGATTCGCGTGCTCGCCTCCCTGGTGATGTTCAGTGTCTGCGTGGGCGCAGAGCTGGCTCAGGCATCGGCTCAGTCTTCCAACGACGACGTTCCCCTGGGAGGGAACCGTGAGCCGACGATTGCGGTCAACCCCACGAATCCTTTGAACCTCGCATACTCCTCCATGGTGTGGTCAGACCCGTTTGCCATCAGCCCGTGCGAACTTCGAGTCTCGAACGATGGGGGACTCACCTGGGAACCGCCGGTGGATTCGGCCGTTCCACCATCCGTGGACTGGTGTTGCGCAGACCCGTGCGTTGCCTACGACAGCCAGGGTCGCCTGTTCTGGACCTACCTTGGCGCACCACAGTGGCACAGTGACGGTGGCGATCTCTACCTCTCCCAGTGCGATCCTGCCACGGGAGCCATCCTGCCTGGCTACCCGGTCAACGTGACGGAATCGATCGGCCTGGGCGAGAAGGATGGACACATCCACCACAAGCAGTGGCTGACCTCGGACAATTTCATGATGAGTACATTTCGGGACCGGCTGTACCTCGCGTGGTCAGAAAAGAAGCCTGCTCGTCAACTGGTGCGAACTTCGTTCTCGGCAGATCAGGGGCTCACTTGGAGTGCTGCCCAAGTCCTTTCCGACAGCGGAGAGAAAGTCGGGTCGATGCTCACCAATACGGTGGCTCCCGACGGCGGGGTGTACGTGGCTTACCACGAGCAATCCGGGTTCGATATCAGTGGAACTCCCAATGGGATTTCAGGTCAGGTCTTCGTCTGCCGTTCGGAAAACGGCGGCGATACCTATCCGCTGAAGACGACTGCCTATCTGCCGGGACAGTCCGACATGACCTGGAACCTTCAGACGACCACCGGGAAGATCCCCGGGGCGACGTTCCTTACGATTGGAAGTGTCGTGCCCTGGGTGCTGGCGGATCCGTACCGGCCAGGACGGATCTATGTGATTGCCTGTGACGATCCGGACAACGACAACACCACGGCCGACTACGCCGACGTGTTCATCGCCATCTCGGAGGATCACGGAACGACGTGGCACGCTCCGAAGCGCATTGACAGCAGTCCGGGCACTTCGTTTCAAGTCATGGCCACCGCCAGCATCGATGCAAAGACTGGCTTCATCGTGGCCCACTACTACGACCATCGCAACGGCTTGACCAACTCCGCCGGCAATTACCTGCTGGATGTCTTCACAACCTTCAGCATGGATGGCGGACGGACGTTCGTCCCCGACGTTGCGATCAACGATGTTCCCTTCGACCCTGACGCCGGAGCGCCTGTGGTCGGGGATGGCCTCACCACGAGCATCGGCGAATACAACGGCGTGGGCATCGATGCAGGGATTGCCTCCGCCGTCTGGTGCGGCAACACTTATGACGGAACCGGAATCCCCGTCGGCCAGCAGGCCACTTTCGACAGCTACCGAGTCGGGCCGGCGCTCTCCTTCAACGGAACGCCCAAGCAGGGTGAGTCGGTCAACTTCACGGTCACGGGCGCCACACCGTCCGCCGGCTTCGCGCAGGTGCTGCTGAGTTGCAGCGGAATCGACGGAGGCATTCCGTTGAAAGGAGGTTTCCTCCTTCCGGTCGCTTTCGACGGGTGCACACTGACCAGCCTTTCCCTGGCACCCTTGTTCACCGGGGTCATTGATGATGCGGGCAGGGCGGACACGCCGTCGCTCCTAGTTCCGCCGCTTCCCCCGGGGATTTCAATCTACAGTGCTGCGTTCACCTGGGACACCCGGGCGTTTTTCGCGGTCACCCCAGCCATTCTGTTCGTGACACAGTGAAGGAGTCACCATGAACCGGTTCAAGTGCATTTCGAGTGGCCTGTTCGTCGTGGTCACGCTCTTGTCGTTGTCCGCTGTCGCGACCGCCCAGCGCCTCACACGAGTCAGCGTCGATTCCACCGGAACCGAGGCCGATGGCGACAGTGATCGCGCCGCGATCTCCAGCGATGGTCGGCACGTGGCGTTTTCGAGTACCGCGACCAATCTCGTCACCGGGGACAGCAACGGGTTCCGCGATGTCTTCGTCCACGACCGGTTGAAGAAAGCGACCGTTCGCGTCAGCATCGCCTCGACCGGCGTCGAGGGTAATGGCGACAGCACGGCGCCATCGCTGTCGGCGGATGGGCGGTGGGTCGCGTTCACGAGCACGGCCGACTTTGTCCTCGGTCCCAGCCACTTGAGAATCAGTAGGAAGGATGTGTTCGTGCACGACCGTGATCCTGACGGCAACGGGATTTTCGACGAGGGGAATGGCGTCACTCGGCGTGCGAGTGTGGACTCGAACGGCGGCGCAGGGAACGGAAAAAGTATCTCCGGGACGGAGGCGATCTCCGACGACGGTCGCCTCGTCGTTTTCAGGAGCTTCGCGGATAATCTCGTGGCCGGCGACGGCAATGGAGATTCCGACATTTTCATACACGAGCTGGCAACCGGCGTGACCACGCGCGTGAGCGTCGACTCCGCCGGTGTCGAAGCGAACTTCGGCAGTCGCGCTGCGGTGATCTCCGCGGATGGTGCGATCGTGGCATACGAGAGCGCAGCGACCAATCTCGTACCCGCCGATACCAATGCCGTGTCCGATGTCTTTGTTTGTGTTCTCGCCACCGGCGAGGTGACTCGAGTGAGCGTCGATTCCTCCGGCCAGGAGGGCAACGACTCGAGCCTGGGCCCGCCGTCGCTCTCTGCGGACGGTGGGATCGTGGCGTTCACGAGTTACGCGGACAATCTCGGGTTATCAGACCTCGGGGTCTCATCGGTCTTCGTCCATGACCGCGCGAGCGGTGCGACCGAACAGGTCAGCGTCGACTGCGGAAGGAGTTGCTCAGATTACTACGCTAAGAGCGCCTTTCACTCACTTTCAGCCGATGGCAGATCCGTCGTCTACGGCCAACTTTGGAGGTGGATGGATTTCATCGGCGGAGAGGACCTCGTCCACTTCGATCGTCCAACTCAGGCGCGAACTTCGTGGATCCGGGGTGCCCGTCATGACTGGGACCTGTATCTGTACCCTGCCTTGGCCGCGGATGGCAAACAGGTCGCTTTCGCCAGTTCGGACCCCCACGTACTCGGTGACACCAACTGGGTCTCCGACGTGTTCGTGTACGACAGAGGTGCTTCGTGGGCCAACTACGGAGCGGGCGTGCCAGGAACGACGGGAGTGCCGGACCTATTTGCAAGTGCGGATCCAGTCCTCGGTTCATCCATCACCCTCGAACTCTCGAACTCCCTCGGGTTCTCCACTCCCGGTCTACTCCTGTTCGGAGGGTATCCGGTCGAGATTCCACTTTGGAACGGTGAAGGAACTCTCCTTGTCAGTCCGTCCTTGATCCTGCTTCTTTCAGTGCCGAGTTCCGGCCTTTCGATTCCGTTCGATATCCCGGACGACCCCGCTCTTCTCGGTTCCTCGATCTTCCTGCAAGTCATCGAGCTCGACCCCGGAGCGGGCCACCAGCTCTCGCTCACACCGGGACTGGAATTGGCTTTCGGACACTGAACCCCGCGCTGGACCGCTAGCGCACGATTCCTCCCCCGATGGCTGCGCTCAAGATCTGGCCTCAGGGTCGTTCAGCAGCATGAACAGGCGAGCAAGAGCCCGGGAAAGCAGCTGACGCACCGCCTCCTCGGATCGACCGAGCTCATTCGCCAACTCCGCATGGGAGAGACCGACGATCTTCGCGGACACGATGATGTCTCGATAGCGCTCCGGCAGCCGGGCGAACGAGGCTTCGAGTCTCTCGATCTGCTCGTGAAGCATCGCGTCCTGACTGGGCGTCCAGATCGTCGCGTAGCAACCAAGGAGTTGAGTCTCGTCGGGGGGCGCCTGACCGGATGCGCTCACCTCGCGTGCGACGTCGCGCTTCTCCGCCCGGTAATACCGAGCTCTCTCCTTGATCTTGTTCAGCGCCGCCGTACACAGCCACTTGCGGAAACCGGCTTCATCGTTGAAGCCGGTGACAGGCAGATTGCTCAAGAGCTCCACGCAGACCGACTGGACCAGGTCGGAACTGGATTCCTTCCGGAGAATCGTCCGCCCGGCCTTCAGGCGTATGAAGGCCCGCAGCATCGGCAGATTCCTCTCGACCAGGGCATCGATCGCCTTCCGATCGCCGCGGCTGGCATCTCGCACCAGCATTTCAGAGCTCGAGCTCATGCCATGTCTCGCCTGAGAGCGCACTGCGAGAGGGCTGTCGCGAGATTCGTGACCACGGTCTTCATGGCGACCTCACTTTTGCGGGCGATGGCGCTCGGATCGCCCGTTCCCAACCATGATTTTCTGCGACGAAAACCGCGTGGAGAGCGGGGAATGGAAGGGGCATGGTTTCCTGGACTCCCGCCATCTCGAGGCGCACCCAGAGGCGGACTTGGTCACGAGGGTATGGAAACGGGTTGGTCATCAGAGCCGTCGGAGGAACGGGCAGCGCCGGAAACGACACAGGAGCCTATCGAAACTCGATCGGCCACCCGCGCGTGCGCCGGAACCCGGACCGATCGGGCCGGGGCGGCGCAGTCTTGAGTAGCCTCCGGCCCCGGGATGAAACGTCTTCAGGTTCATGGGGCTCTTTGAGACACTCTTCGTGGCGAGTGGAGTGAGAGCTCCGGCCGCGCGTTCGAAGAAAGGATCCTCCGTCGGCGTTGGAAGTATGCTCCGTGGGTCATGATGCTTGAGACCACGGCGGGCGCGAAGTGGCGTGATCTCAGGTCGGAGAGCTTGAAGGAGAAAGTCATGTGTAAGGGTCGAGAGGTGCTTGCCTGCTTCGCTGTTCTGGTGACCGTGCAATCCGCGCCTGGCCTTGCGTGGGACGAAGGCCCGGTGATCGACGCCTCGCTCATCGTCGTCGATGACCTGCACCGATTCGAGTACCTGGTCGACCTTGACGGCGACTCGAGGCGCGACGTATTCGGATGGTACTGGGTGGACGACAAGTACGACCAGGTGAAGCTCACGGGCTGGCAGGTGACGGCCGAGGGCGCTCTCCTTGAAGCCTGGAACCACCTGCAGCCGATTCCCGCGCTCCCGGACACGTCCGCGACCGCCGTCGGATTCTTCGATGGCGATGCGCTCGAGGACTTCGTGCTCGCGTTCGAGAAGACGATTCTTTTGTTCCACTCGAAGGGCCTCTCGCCGCCGGTCCTGTGGTCGAGCTTCGACGTGACCAACCACGTCACCGACCTGGTGACCGCCGACTTCGACGGCAACGGCTTCGACGACCTGGCGGTTTTCGACCTGCGCCTGAAGATCTACCTCAATCCAGGCGACGGCACCTCCCTGGTGCAGAGCGAGGACTTTCAGGTGAGCGCACGCTCGGGGACGCTGCGCCTCACCGAGGTCGACGGCGACGGCTCTAAAGACCTGATGATGGAGAGCAGTGAAGATCTGATGTTGTTCACCCAGGTGGATGGCGAAGTCACCGGCACTTCGGTGCTCACGCTCGGAATCTTCGGCCAGAAGATGTTCCTGGTGAGCGGCGACATCGACAACGACCTCGACGAGGACATCGTCGTGTTCGGCGAGAAAGGGGAATACAACGTCTGCCGGCGAGTCGGTGCGGCCGCGTTCACCGTCGAGCCCAAACGGGTCGGCGGACCGGCGACGGAGCTTTCCGACGTCGACGATGACGGCGACCTCGACGGCGTGTGCTGCGGAGGCGGCGGATCGTCCGATCCGCACAACGGGCTGACCTCGATCTTCCGCATCTCGTTCAACGATCGGGTCACGCCGTTCGCGACCGCGGTCGACATCGAGGGTCTGGGCGGGCATCACATCGCCGGAGTGGCCGACCTCGATGGCGACGGGGACAAGGATCTGGTCGGTGGACGCTGCGTTTACTACGCTCCCGCGCCGATCACGGCCCTGCCGCACGTGCCAGCGGGCAGCCGCGAGCAGACCGGCCGGACCGTGCAGGACTTCGATCACGACGGCGATCCGGACCTCGAGCCTTCCCTCGACAGCGTGTTCCGCAACTCCGGCACGGGGTCGTTTGTGTCGGTCGTGCCATGGAAGGAGGCACCTCCGTCCGGCACGTACTTCGAGGGGCCCGGCTTTCCGGGCGACTTCGACGACGACGGCGACACCGACCTGATCGTGTCGCACATGAACGGAACGACGTTTCTGGCGATGCGTCTCCTCAAGAACAACGGCGGCGGCGGACACATCGACGGCGGCAACGCCAACTCCGCGGGCGTCGACATGAACATCAACCCCTACTTCGACCGCAACCAGCCCGACTACAGCCTGGCGGCAGACCTCGACGGCGACGGCGATACCGACCTGGCGATGCGCCTCCTCGACTATGGAGCCGAGCAGTCGGAGCTGTGGTTCAATCAGGGAGGCGGGAAGTTCGACTCCAGCTCCACCTGGCTGCTGGCAGATCTGGTGCGCGCCATCGCGGACTTCAACCAAGACGCCCTTCCGGATCTGTTCGTGACCTACTACAGCCAGCCGGCGATCCGCTTCGGGCTGGGAAACCAGACATTCTCGGCGCCGAGCCTCCTTCCAGGCGCCGGCAGCTTCACCGCGTCAAGCCACCTCGACGCCGGGGACGCGGACAACGACGGTGATGTCGACATCGTCACGATCGAGTGGTCGACCGGCACGCTCAAGCTGTTCGAGAATGACGGCATGGTGACGTTTGCTGCAATCAACCTGTACGCGGGAATGAAGGTCAACGCTCTCGCCTACCGGACGTTCATCACGGACGTGAACGACGACGGCTGGAACGACGTCGTCGCCTGGCCGCTGATGTGGGCCGGGAGCAGCAGCCGGGATTCGGCAACCGCAGTGCTCCTCAGGAATCCTTCGGCGCCCGGCTACGGCGCACCCATTCCGCACGTGATGATCCCGGGAACCTTCGCGGATCTCGACGGCGACGGCGATCAGGATCTGATCGGAACCGTGCAGATGCTCAACCGAACCTACGAGGGCTCGGGCGCGGGCCTGCGCCGCCAGTACGGCGAAGGATTCGCGGGCATGGGCGGAATGGTTCCGACCGTGGGCGCGGGCGGTCCCTTCCGTGCCGCCGAGACGGCGTCCTTCCACATCACGGGCTGCCGTGCGCAGACGCTGCTGCTGCTGGCCGTCGGGCTCAACCAGACCGACATCGCCGACTTCCCCAAGCGGGGGATGCACAGCTACGTCTTTCCCTGGAGCTTCCTGCTGCTCGCGCAGGTGGGAGGCAATCCCAACAAGCCGGGCACCGGCAGCATCCACTTCGATTACTACGTTCCGCAAGAGCTCGCGGGTGTGAGCCTGTTCCATCAGGTGTATGCCGTCGACAGCGGTTCCCCGACCGGCCTGTCCGCGACTCAAGGACTCGAAATCGCCTACCGTTAGACACGCATAAGTCCTATCAGCGGCAAACTGCTCCCGGAGCCGACCAAGCAGGAGCGCGAAACCAGTCCCGCTCCGGCCGGATCACTGGATTATGACCTGCTCAAGGTTGGAGACCTCCACGCTGCCAGCAGGCGCGATGCCGGCGGTCACCAACGTCACTGCGTTTCCCGACAGGCCCGGCGGCACCGAGACAGGCAGCGTCCACAGACCGATCGCATCGAAGATTGCGAGCGTGATCGGTTGGAACACCGGCGTACCGTTCACTTCCACGACCGCAAGCAACGCCGGCCCCCCGGCACGACCGGTAAAGGTCGTGAGAGTCATCGCAGTCCCGGCCGTGACGATGTCCGGACTCGCCTCGAGGGTCAAGGATGGGCCGTGAACGAACGTGTCCACGAATCCGTTGGTGTCCAACGGCACCAGGTTGGTGGCGAAACTTTGAAAGGCCACGAACCGACCGGCTGCGGAGATCGCAGGACGGTAACTCCAATCATCTCCCTCAGCACCCGATGAGCTGACGCTCCCGCGCGTCGTCGTTCCGGATTCCCGGTCGCGCAGGAACACGTCCTCCCTGGCATTGGTGTCGCCGGGCACGAGGTTGGCGGCACCGCTCTTGAACGTCACGAACCGACCGTCCTCGGAGATCGACGGCTCATCGGACCCACCGTAACCCTGCTCGCCCGACGAGTTCACGCTCGCCAATGTCGTCGTCCTGGTCTCTAGATCGTGAACGAACACGTCGTCCCAAGGGGTTGTGTCGTCCGAAACCAGCTTGGAGCTGGTCGAAAACGCGATGAAACAACCGTCGGCCGAGATCGAGGAATAGAGAGTGTCCCACTCGGCCTGAACACCGGCAGAGCTCACGCTCACTCGTGTCGTCGTTCCGGTGTTCCGGTCGTGGACGAAGGCGTCCTGCTTCCTGTTGGTGTCGCCCGGCACCAGGTTGCTGGCCAAGCTGAGAAACGCCACGAACCGACCGTCCCCGGAGATCGAGCAATCGTAGCTCACGTCATCGGCCTGCGCGCCCGAGGAGTCCACACTCACTCATTCCGTCATGCCGGTCTGGCGATCGTGCATGAATACGTCGATCACCTGATTGGTGTCGCCGGGGACGAGGTTGTTGGCGGTGCTGTAGAAAGCCACGAATCGACCATCCGCGGAAACGGCGCCACCCGAGCTCCATGCGTTTCCCTGCACGCCCGACGAGTCCACGCTCACTCGGGTCGTGATCCCGGTGTCCCGGTCGTGAACGAACGCGTCTCCCCCGTTGTTGCTGTCGCCGGGGACGAGGTTGCTGGCGAGGCCGTAGAAAGCCACGAATCGACCGTCCGCGGAGATCGAGGGCACGCCGCAGTAGTTGTTCGCCTGCGCACCCGACGAGTCCACGCTTACTCGATTCGTCGTGCCGGTCTGGCGATCGTGTACGAAAACGTCGGTCGCCTGATTGGTGTCGCCCATCACCAGGTTGCTCGCGTCGCTGATGAACGCGACGAATCGACCGTTCGCCGAGAGCGATGGCAGGGTCTGGCCGTAGAGGTAGTCACCGCTGTCGCCGTTCCCTTGATCGCCGGAGGAGGAGACACTCACTCTCCAGGTTTCCTGCGCAACGACCAGCTCGCACACGCCGACCGCCGTCGACAGAAGAAATACTGCCGTAGAAATCCACTGGCGCTTCATGGGACTCTCCTGCGCTGACTGAGAATTCCAGCAGATCGAAGGTTCGACTTTTCGCTCTGAGCATACGGGGCAGCCGGCAGGCCGCAAGATCGAGGACGCTCACACCACCGCGACTTTCACGCAGTGGATCGGCGGGAGCGAGTCGAACAGGCAATCCCACTCCTCGCCGCCGTCGCGACCGATCCACAGCTGTCCGGTCGTGGTACCGAAGTACAGCGCGGGCGACTTCTGCTGGTCGATGTCCAGCGCGTCGCGCTGGACGGTGAAATAACTCTCCTTCTTCGGCAGCCCGCGCGCGAGCCGCCTCCACGAGCCGCCGCCGTCCTCGCTGCGCCAGAGTGCGGGCGCGCCGCCCGGGCAGGTGCGCGTCATGCCTTCGAGCGGCATGACGTAGACCGTATCGGCGTCGTGCGGGTGCACGACGATCGGGAAGCCGAAGTCGGAAGGCAACCCCTTGGCGATCGAGCGCCAACTGCGGCCGTGGTCGTCGCTGCGCAGAACGCCGATTCCCGGTCGATCGGGCCAGCCGCCGTGGTTCTGCATGTACAGCCGTCCGGGCGCGTCCTTGTGGCGCGCGATCTTGTGCACGCACTGGCCGAACTCGGGATAGGGATCGGGCACGAAACCGGCGCCAACACCTTTGTTGGACGCCTTGAACGTCGCGCCCCCGTCTTCGCTCAGGTAGTGGCCCCCGGTCGAAATGCCGACGTGCACCCGCTTCCCGTCGCGCAGGATCGTGTGCATGCACAGCCCGCCGTTCCCGGGCTGCCACTTGCGCGCGTGCGGGTGGTTGCTGATCCCTGAGACCAGGTCCCAGGAATCGCCGCCATCGCTGCTGCGAAACAGCGCCGCCGGCTCGACGCCGCACCACAAGTCCTTCTTGTGGTCGCCCGCTTCGAGCGTCCAGATGTTGGCGAGCGCGCGGCCGTCCTTCTTCGGGAACGCGGGAGCCGACTTCGTCTCCTTGAACGTCTTCCCGAGATCGGTCGAGCGCAAGACCTTCATTCCGAAGAAGGCGTTGCAGCTCGAGGCGTAGATCCGCGGCGTGCCGCGGGTGTCGATCAGAGCCGCGTAGATGGCCACCCCTGCCCCAAAGGGACCGCGCAGCGTGAAGCGCTGGCGGTTCTTCGCCGCCTCGGCGACGAACAGGCCCTTCTTGGTTCCGATGCAAAGAACGACACGCTCTGGCATGTTCAACCTCCTGAGACCGCGGGCAGGAACGTGACGATGTCCCCTGGCACCAGCACCGTTTCGAGCCCTTCACGATCGCGAACATGAGCCCGGTTCACGAACACACCGATGTGGCGGCGCACCGCCCCCGTCTCGTCGCAGAGGCTTCGGTGGAGCAACGGGTGGCGCTGCTCGATCTCCACAAGGATGGCGCGCACGCTCGCGCCCGTCAGCGAGAGATCCGTTGCGCCGCCGCAGTGATCGCGCAGCGTCGAAGGAACGTGAATCATGATGGCCGTGGACCGGGTCATGGCGATGGAGGCCGCAGCATAGTCGAGCGCGGGCGGGTGGTTCCAATGGGCGATCGCCCGCACCAGGTCTCAGATAAGGTCACGTGATGGCCAGAAACGAGGAGCACCACCCATGCGTTCGGTGAACATTGCCGAGTTCAAGGCCAAGATGGGCAGATATCTTCGACTCGTCCGCGCCGGGGCGGAGATCATCCTGATGGATCGGAACCATCCCGTGGCGAAGATCAGTCCGTTGCCCAAGGGGTCCGGGAAGATCTCGGTGCGCGCCCCCTCGGAGAACCCCAAGGAGATCGCGAGCCTGTCCTTTGCACCGGTCAGGGGACGCCGCACCAACAGCTTGTCGTTCCTCCTGGAAGATCGCCGTTCCAGGTAACCAACCCATCGGACACGCCAAGGTGCTTGCCTATCTGGACTCCTCCATCATCCTTCGGGTCGTCTTCGGCGAGATCCGGAGCAGCCAGCTCCGCGACATCGAGTACGCGATCTCGAGCGAGCTGCTTCAAGTCGAATGTCTGAGGACGATCGATCGCATGCGCCGTGCACCTTCTTGCCACGTCAAGATTCATGTCGTACGTTGTTCGACATGAAATCCCTCCTGACCATCCGCTTGGACAAGGACCTGGAACGGCGCCTCAGCCAGCTGGCGCGGCGCACCGGCCGCACCCGGAGCGACCTTGCCCGGGACGCGCTCCGCCGGCACCTGGTCCTCTTTCAGTTCGAACAGCTACGGCGGAGTGTCATGCCGTTCGCCGAGGCGCGCGGATACCTGACCGACGAGGACGTCATCCGGGACACCTCGTGAGGGTCTTTCTGGACACCAATGTCCTGGTGAGCGCCTTCGTCTTCGGGACCGCATTCGCCCCTCGAAGGAGACGATCGCCGGCATCGAGACGTTTCTTCGCGGCAACGAGGTCTTCCCGAAGCCCAAGCACCCGAGTCGCGTCAGGATCCGCGACCCCGACGACGCATGGATTCTCGCCGGCGCGGTCGACGCAAGGGCAGAGATCATCCTCAGCGGCGACCCGGACCTCCTGGTCCTGGGCAAGCGGTCGCCGATTCCAGTGAAGACACCGCGCCAGTTCTTGAACACGGTCCGCGGAGCCTGACGAACGGTCGCGAGATTCTCAAGTCGAGGCTCGAACGGGGAAGAGACTTCCTGTGAAACGCTTCGCCGAGTTCAGGGCCCGGGTGGGCAGGTTTCTTCGACTCGTCCGCGCCGGGGCGGAGATGGTCCTGATGGGACTCCAGGCCATCGATGTCCCGAGAGTCCCGTTCTCGGCAGGAGAGTCGGGCAAGCGAGTTCAGCGCGGGTCCCCGGTCAACACCCACGCCGCCCAGTCGCGGTCGGTGTAGAGCGGGTTTCCGGATTCGTCTCTGGCATTGCGCAGCCTGGTCTTGGCTTCCCACAGCGCCTGCGCCTTGGGTTTCTTCTCGACCCAGATGCGCCGGTAGAAGTCGGTCATCAATGCCTGGGTCGCCTGGTCGGGCACCTTCCACAGCGACGTGATCACCGTGCACGCGCCCGCCATGTGCAAGGCACGCTGCAGGCTCGCCACCCCTTGCCCCGCGCGGCGCACGCCGACGTTCGTGTCGCAGGCGGAGAGCACCGCGAGCTCGCAGTTCGAGAGGTCGAGCGCAGCGAGCTCTTGAGCGGTGACGAGACCCGGGATCTTGCCGAGGACGTTGATCTTCAGGTTCGCGCCCGCTAGTGCGACGCCACACAACAGCATTGGGCTCATGCCGCGCACGCGCTCTTCGCCGCCCATGCGCTCGATCAAACCTGACTTTGCATCGAGCGGCTCCAAGTCCTCGAACGACCGGATCGACTCCGGCGCGAACCAACCGTGCGTCGCGACATGCAGAAAGCGGGCCTTGGGGGCGAGCTCGACCAGGTTCTCGCGCGAAGCTTTACCCCGCTCGAGGACGACGGAGTTCGCGGTTCCTTCGAAGGTGTCGTGGAAATAGTCGGCGATCGCCCGCACCTCGTCGCGGGTGCCCGGCAGCGTGAAGAAGCCTCGCTCCCAATTGGTCCCGCGCAGAATGCCAGAGTCCTCGCTCGCGCGCGCGACACTGCCCTCGAGTAGATCCTTCATCTCTTCCAAGTCCGCGGATAGTGGCACGGGCTCCAAATCGAAGGCCGCATGCCCCAGCGCAAGGAGCCCGCCACCGGTAGTAGGGGGATCGTCGATCAGAAGCTCGAGCAGGGAATTGCGGACCTCGATTAGAACTTGGTCTCCCATCCGGTCGCACACCGTTTTCGTCGCCTCGCGATCCTCCACCGGAGTGTTCTCACCAACCCACGGCCCGCCCACCGGTAGCGCATCGAGCGGCACGGCGTGCAGCACGTCGTCCAACGCGACGATGATCCGGTTCACACCCGCGAGCGCTTGCGCGAGCGGATCGAGGATCAGGGCGCGCAGCTCATCGCCTTTCTGAAGCCATTCCGAATGGTCGAATGCGTCCAAAGCCTCGACCCCGCGTTCAAGGTCCGCCCCGATCGGGGGGCGACAGCGCTGGACCGCGTCCTGGATGGCGGCGATCGGGCCGAGCTCGATTCGCGCGAGAGCTGGCGCTCCGCCAGGATTGGAACGTAGCACGAACGCGCAGAGGCTTTGCGTGGACGGCCAAGTCGGCCGATCACCGCGCTCCACCCTTCTGCACGAATACCGCCGGAAGGCGACGAGTGCGCCGTTCTCGTCGATGGCCGCAGCGAGGGCCTCTAGGGAGGGCTCGAGCAAGCGAAAAAGTCCAGGTGCCAACGCGGCTCCGCGCCGCACAAGCTGGCGTTCCGCCTCGTCGAGCTTTGCGCGCGCCCGGCGGAATTCGTCGGCGTTGAAGCGCGACTGAGACAAAGAGACGAGCGCTTCACTCGCCGCGAACCGGCGGGAGCAGAGCTCGGCGTACTCCACATCTCCCCTCGCACTGCGCGCGATTCGCGTGCAAACGAGCACCGCACCGCGCATCGTCTCCGCCAACAGGAATGCATCGCCTTCGGCTGCTGGATCGCTACCCAGCACTCCAAGCTCGGCGGCCAACGACAGAACCTGCCCGAGGTCTCTATCGATAGCGGCAACTCTCTCCTCCGCCTCGCGGAACGACCCATCGAGGATGGCGGCCTGAGCGAAATGGCGCAATCCTCGGTTGTAGCCCTCGAGAACCTGCGCCAATCTTTTCCTTCCCGCCGCCTCTTGGCCTCTCTCCTCCTCCTCTTCCCTTCCTCGCGCACCCTCCGAGCGTGCAATCTCTGCTGCGATCGTGACGGCTAGGTTCTGCCGCACCTTCTGCAGGTCGGGGTGGTCGTCGGGCAGACTGCGCGAGTAGACCTCGAGCACTTTCTCAAGAAGCGCCCGGGCGCCGGGAAGATCGCCAAGCGCCCGGGTCGTGTTCGCGAGGTTGTGCCGCGCCTTCTGCAGGTCGGGGTGGTCGTCGAGCAGGGTGCGCGAGTAGACCTCGAGCACTTTCTCAAAAAGCGCCCGGGCGCCGGGAAGATCGCCGAGCTTGTAGATCGTGCCGGCGAGGTTGTTCCGCGCTCTCTGCAGATCCGGGTGGTCGTCGGGCAGGGTGCGCGAGAAGACCTCGAGCACTTTCTCAAAAAGCGCCCGCGCGCCAGGAAGATCGCCGAGTACGACGAGCGTAACGGCGAGGTTGTTCCGTGCCCCCTGCAGGTCGGGGTGGTCGTTGGGCAGGGTGCGCGAGGAGACCTCGAGCACTTTCTCGACGAGCGCTCGCGCGCCTTGAAGATCCCCGAGATCCGCGATCGTGCTGGCGAGATTGCCCCGCGCCGTCTGCAGGTCGGGGTGGTCGTCGGGCAGAGTACGCGTGCGGACCTCGAGCACTTTCTCCTCCAGCGTCCGCGCGTCTTGAAGATCGCCGAGCGCCTTGATCGTGACGGCGAGGTTGTGCCGCGCCCCCTGCAGGTCGGGGTGGTTGTCGGGCAGAGTGCGCGTGCGGACCTCGAGCACTTTCTCCTGCAGCGCCCGCGCGCCGGGAAGATCGCCGAGCGCGTGGGTCGTAACGGCGAGGTTGTGCAGTGCCGCCTGAAGGTCGGGGTGGTCGTCGGACAGAATGCGCGAGCGAACATCGAGAACCCTTCGGCACGCTCGTTCGGCCGCCCGTAGATTCCCAGCGTAATACGCGAATCGTCCCAGCTCGTTTAGAACAGCGACATGACGCTTGCTGTTGTTGTCCTCCTCTTCCAGCAAGAGATCGATCGCCTCCGCCACCTTTGTACGAGCAGTCTCGAAGTTTTTTTCTCCACGCGCCTGCTGCGCTTCTTCGAGCAGCAACTTCGCGTCCGTGAGCGCAGCGTCCAGATCGTCCTCATCCACTTGTTCCTGGGTCGGTTCATTCGTCGGACGGGTCGCTTCCGCCGAGCCTTGCTCTTGCCACGGACTCAACCCCATCGCGGCCGCGCAAGCACCGCAATGCTCGAAAGCACACACCAATACGAGCAGCGGCAGATTCATGGTTCGCAGGAGGAATCGGTTCATGGCAACTCTCGGTGGCTTGCCCGACATTCGACTCTCCCCCTCACCGCGGGTCCCCGGTCAACACCCACGCCGCCCAGTCGCGGTCGGTGTAGAGGGGGTTTCCGGATTCGTCTTTGGCGTTGCGCAGCCTGGTCTTGGCTTCCCACAGCGCCTGTGCCTTGGGTTTCTTCTCCACCCAGATGCGCCGGTAGAAGTCGGTCATCAATGACTGGGTCGCCTGGTCGGGCACCTTCCACAGCGACGTGATCACCGTGCACGCGCCCGCCATGTGCAGCGCACGCTGCAGGCTCGCCACCCCTTGCCCCGCGCGACGCACGCCGACGTTGGTGTCGCAGGCGGAGATCACGGCGAGCTCGCAGTTCGAGAGGTCGAGCGCAGCGAGCTCTTCGGCGGTGACCAGGCCCGGGATCTTGCCGAGGGCGTTCACTTTCAGGTTCGCGCCCGCGAGCGCCACTCCGCACAACAACATGGGACTCATGCCGCGCACGCGCTCTTCGCCGCCCATTCGCTCGATCAAACCTGACTTTGCATCGAGCGGCTCCATGTCCTCGAACGACCGGATCGACTCCGGCGCGAACCAACCGTGCGTCGCGACATGCAGGAAGCGCGCCTTGGGGGCGAGCTCGATCAGGTTCTCGCGCGAAGCCTTGTCCCGCTCGAGGACAACAGCGTTCGCGATTCCTTCGAAGGTGTCGTGGAAATAGTCGGCGATCGCACGCACTTCGTCGCGGGTCCCGGGCAAAGTAGTGAATCCTCGCTCCCAGGCACTCCCGCGCAAGATGCCGGAGTCCTCGCTGGCGCGGGCGACACTGCCCTCGAGTAGATCCTTCATCTCTTCCAAGTCCGCGGATCGCGGCACGGGCTCCAAATCGAAGGCCGGATGCCCCAGCGCAAGCAGCCCGCCACCGGAGAGGGTGTCGTCTTTGATCAGAAGCTCGAGCAAGGAATTGCGGACCTCGACTCGAAATCGGTCTCCGATCCGCTCGCGCAGCTTCGTCGCCTCGCGATCCTCCACCGGAGAGTTCTCACCAACCCACGGCCCGCCCGCCGGTAGCGCATCGAGCGGCACCGCGTGCAGCACGTCGTCCAATGCGACGACGATCCGGTTTACGCCCGCGAGCGCCGGCGCGAGCGGATCGAGGATCAGGGCGCGAAGCTCATCGCCTTTCTGAACCAATCCCGAAGCGTCGGTTGCGTCGAAGGCCTCAACCCCTCGTTCAAGATTCGCCCCGATCGCGCGGCGCCAGCTTTGGACTGCGTCTTCGATCGCCGCGATCGGTCCGAGCTCGATGCGCGCAAGTACGGGGGCTCCGCCAGGTTCGGGACGCAGCACGAACGCGCAGAGGCTTTTCGTTGACGACCCGGTCGGCGGATCACCACGCTCCAACTTCCTGCTCGAAAACCGTCGGAATGCGATGAGTGCTTCGTTCTCCTCGATGGCCGCAGCGAGGGCTTCGAGGGACGGCTCGAGCAAGCGAGAAAGTCCGGGTGCGAATGCGGCTCCGCGCCGCACGAGTTCCCGTTCCGCCTCGTCGAGCCTGGCGCGCGCCCGGCCAAATTCGTCGGCGTTGAAGCCCGACTGGGACAAGGCGGCGAGCGCATCACTCGCCGCGCGCCGACGGGAGCAGAGCTCGGCGTACTCCGCCTCTCCCCTCGCACTGCGCGCAACTCGCGCGCTGGCGAACGCCACACTGCGCATCGTCTCTGACAACAGGAACGCATTACCTTCGGCTGCGGGGTCGCTTCCGAGCACGCCGAGTCCGGCGGCCAACGACAGAACCCGCCCGAGGTCGCTATCGAGAGAGGAAACTCTCTCCTCCGCCTCGCGGAACGACCCATCGAGGATGGCGGTCAGAGCGAAGTGGCGCAGACCTCGGTCGTAGCTCTCGAGAATCTGCGCCAGTCTTTTCCTTCCCGCCGCCACTTGGTCTCTCTCCTCCTCCCTTGCTCGCGCACTCTCCGAGCGTGCAATCTCTGCTGCGATCGTGATGGCGAGGTTGCCCCGCGCCGTCTGCAGGTCGGGGTGCTCGTCGGGCAGGGTGCGCGAGCGGACCTCGAGCACTTTCTCCTCGAGCGCCCGCGCGCCAGGAAGGTCGCCGAGCGCCTGGATCGTGAGGGCGAGGTTGCCCCGCGCCGCCTGCAGGTTAGGGTGGTCGTCGGGCAGGGTGCGCGAGAGGACCTCGAGCACTTGCTCTTGAAGCGCCCGCGCGCCTTGAAGGTCGCCGAGTAGGTAGTTCATGGCGGCGAGGCTGCCCCGCGCCCACTGCAGCTTGGGGTGGTCGTCGGGCAGGATGCGCGAGCGGACCTCGAGCACTTTCTCAAAGAGCACCCGCGCGCCTTGAAGATCCCCAAGCTCCTGGATCGTGTTGGCGAGGTTGCCCCGCGCCGCCTGCAGGTCGGGGTGGTCGTCGGGCAAGGTGCGCGAACGGACCTCGAGCACTTGCTCCTGAAGCACCCGCGCGCCTTGAAGATCGCCGAGTTCACGGATCGTGTTGGCGAGGTTGCACCGCACCGCCTGCAGGTCGGGGTGGTCGTCGGGCAGGGTGCGCGAGAAGACCTCGAGCGCTTTATCGAAGAGCGCCCGCGCTTCAGGAAGATCGCCGAGCCCCCACATCGTGACGGCGAGGTTGTACCGCATCTTCGCCAGGCCAGGATGGTCGTCGGGCAGGGTGCGCGAGAAGACCTCGAGCGCTTTATCGTAGAGCGCCCGCGCTCCCGGAAGATCGCCGAGCCCCTTCATCGTGACGGCGAGGCTGTGCCGCGCCGACGCCAGGTCGGGATGGTTGTCGGGCAGGGTGCGCGAGCAGACCTCGAGGACTTTCTCCTCCAGCCTCCGCGCGCCTTGAAGGTCGCCGAGCTCGTAGATCGTGTCGGCGAGGCTGCGCCGCGTCGTCTGCAGGTCGGGGTGCTCGTCGGGCAGGGTGCGCGAGCGGACCTCGAGCACCCTTCGCCATGCTCGTTCCGCAGATCTCAGATCTCCCGTTTCATCGGCGAATCGGCCTAGCCTGTCGAGGACCGTCACGCGACTCTTGCGGTCGTCTTCTTCCTCGAGCAGGATCGCAATCGCCTCCGCCACCTTTGCGCGAGCGGTCTCAAGGTCCTCGTCGCGACGCGCTTGCTGCGCTTCTTCGAGCAGCAACTTCGCGTCCGTGAGCGCGGCGTCCAGATCGTCCTCATCCACTTGTTCTTGAGTCGGTTCATTCGTCGGACGGGTCGCTTCCGCCGAGCCTTGCTCTTGCCACGGACTCAACCCCATCGCGGCCGCGCAAGCACCGCAATGCTCGAAAGCACACACCAATACGAGCAGCGGCAGATTCATGGTTCGCAGGAGAAATCGGTTCATGGCAACTCTCGGTGGCTTGCCCGACATTCGACTCTTCCCCTCACCGCGGGTCCCCGGTCACCTGGTCGGGCACTTTCTACAACGACGTGATCACCGTGCGCGCGTCCGCCATGTGCAGCGCACGCTGCAGGCTCGCCACCCCTTGCCCCGCGCGGCGCACGCCGACGTTTGTGTCGCAGGCAGAGAGCCCTGCGAGGAGAATCTTCAAGCGCTTCAGCGTGGGTCTGAGACAGAGGAAGTGCATGGATGCAGTGGAAGTGAGCGTTTCGGAAGCAACTTCCTGAGAGAAGCTTCAGTGGAAAAGGGCGGAAGGGGGAGGTCGCCGGATTCGTCCCGGTGAAGATCATTGGACCCCGTTCGCCTGGTCGGCGCGCTTGCTGCGCAAGGTGAGTTTCAGTCGGAACACACGACAGAGACCTGTTGGGTGACCGCAGAGTCGCTGATCTCCATCTCGCCGTGCGGCGAGATCGCGAACTCGAGCAGCGAAGGCATGGTATCGGATTCGACCTCGGCGTCGAGTTCGTACGCGGCAGAGACAAGGTACTTCCCGGGGCAGGGAAACCGGACGTCCACCTCGCCGTGGGATTCGATCTTGACGAACAGGGGACAAACCCCGGGAGACCAGAACTGTGTTTCTGGCCCATTGGGCTGGATTGCCAAGGAACTCAGTCGTAGCTCCGGATAAAGGGGGTGTCGAAGCGGAGTCACGCGAAGGTGGACCGGAATGCCGGGCAGTAACTCGACATCGACCCTGCCTGAGGCTTGCGCGATCGTTGCGCACCGGCAACCGGGCGAGAAGACCGTCAAGTCCGCAGGGCCGGAGAGGAGCGGCGCGACCGCATGTCCATCGACGATCGGTACCGTCCAATCGACGGTGCCGTTGGAGTCCCAGCGCGGGACCACGCAGCCGTCACCGACCGGCTTTCCCGTGGCGTCGGTCACATTCAACTCGACCACATCGATCAGGTTGCCTACGTCGATCGATTGCATTTGCTCGTCCCGCGTCGTTTGTCCAGGGCGAACTTCGACTCCGCTCACCCGAAGGATCAACGGGGAAGCCGACCCCTGCGTGCCCAAGCGCAGCAGAAAATCGTAGGTTCCTGGCTCGACCTGAGCCCACTGGAAGAGCCCTCCAGTCGAATGCCCGAGGTCGAAGCCATGGCCGAAGCTGCCTTCGGCATCCGTGCTGGCGTGCGGAACCAGGGACGCGTGCAGCAACGAGGGCGTCAGTCCCTGCGGCACGAGGAAGGAACCCTTGACCCTTCCTGCGGGACGCAGCACGACGGTCATATTTCGGTCACCCATCCTTATCGGGATGATGCCTGAACCCAGATGCTCGTCCGCCGACACGCGCAGCGCACAGCGAGTAAGAGGCAGCTCCCCCCTGAACTCGAACCGGCCGTCCGGTGCAGACCCCATCGACTGGTCGTAATGGATGCTGGAAGGATCCGGATCGTCCGGGTCTTTCAACGAGCCGAAGCCCACGTATGCACCCGCGATCGGCACACCCTGGGGATCCACGACAGAACCTGCGACGAGCAACGGATCCTTCCTCTGGAGCACCAGGTTGCCGAGGTTCATGATCCCATCGAAGGGAATCCAAGCAACGCTGGCCTCGGCATGGTAGGAGGCGGTTAACGGGATCTCGTCGGTCTCGAACCTCAGGTTTACGAGCCAGTCGACGTCGTCCGTTCCGGGAATGGAATCGAAGCGTTCGACTTCGAAGAAGCCCTCCTCGTCCGTGCGGATCCGAAGCGAAAGGGAGATGCTCTGCGGCGAATCCGGCTCGAGCTTCCTGGCCTTGAAATGGAGCTCGAGATCCTCGGCAGCGAGCGCTGCACCGGATGGGAACATCACCTTGCCGATGATCCGACAACATTGGGATGCAGCGTCCTTTCGTGATTCCCTGCGGCTGGCCGCCAGAGATCGATCACCCGGGCCCCTTGAATCGCCTCGTCCGATCGACTTCGGAGCAGGCCATCCGGACGGGCTCTGATCGGGTCCGGCATTCAATTCCGGGCTCGAGGGCGATGAAGGGAGGATTCGATCCCGGCAGAGCCAGCACCAGGAGACCAAGCCGAGAACCAACGCTGCGAGCAGGAGAAAGGGAAGGCTCCCTGGAAGTCTCGAACTCATCGCTGAGCTCCACTCGATCCGAGCGTCGACTCCCGCACCCGACGTGGTATTCGAGGCGCAGCAGCCGTGCCCACCTCACCCGTGGCTACCGTGACTTGGGCAACTCCGGCAGGTCGCATGAGAAGCGCACTCCGATGGACAATCCCAGTTCGGCTAACGGTCCGCGCATCACCTGCAGAACCGCGTACGAGACGCGTGCAACGCACCACCACGCTCGTCGCGGTTCTGACAGGTTCATGCGCATGTCATGCCGCGGCATGGTCACGCAGGATCTGCCTCCTTGACGTGGAACAAGCTCCTGAACATGGCCTTCGTGTTCTTGTCCTTCTCAAGAGCGCTGATGTTGAAGGAAAAGTTTGCGGCGCGGACGAGCCGTTCATTGATGAAGGCGGCGCCCTGGCCTTCATATTCGAAATGAACGAGCATGACCTGAACGCCCTGCTTCATCAGCGCACGGACGACCGGCACGAGGTCTCCGTCGCCAGTGACGAGAACCGCGATATCGATCTTTGCGTCAAGTCCAGCTTGAAGAGCGTCGATGGCGAGAGCAACATCGACACCCTTCTCCTTCCCTGACGTGGACATCGGCACGTACTTCGGGTCGATGCCAGCATGAATCAAGTCGAGGTGGAGTCGCCTGTCACGAAGGAGCTGGTCCTCGTTCGCGGCGGTCGAGCTGAAGAGACCTTGAAACCAAGCCGCATAGACGACCTTGTACGTCGAGAACGTCTTCGTCCGTTCCCGAACCTCCTGTTCAATTGCGAGGTGAAGTGGCTGGAAGTCCAGCCAGCCGATCTTGCGTTCCCCGTAGTAGTGGTTACGGGCGTAGGTGAGGTAGGAACCGTCATAGAACACTCCGATTCGACACAAGGGTTGCTCTGCCATCGAATCTCCCTTTGCACGACCGTCGCACGTGGCGCGACCGACGTCGGAATAACGCGCTGCTGATCACCGGCGGCGCCAAGCGCCGTCCGCTGGATGCTGTTGTTAGGAGCCCATCGCATCACCACGTGACGGACATCTGTCACGCCGCGCCTCCGGCACCCGCGGCTTCGAGCATGCTCCGCACGTAACTGTCCTTGTCTTCTTCCTGGAATAGCACGTGCCGCCTCTGCATCTCGGCCTTCTCCATGTTCCACAAAAGTCGCATCGTGGCGGACGGCGTGTTCGAGATGATGAAGGACTGCAAGCGGACGGCGGGATCGGCGAGGCGCTCCTCGATCTCCTTGATGGTCTGGTGGAACTGGATCTTGGGATCGGTCGGCCCGAGGTTCCGGATGCCCTTGGGGTCCACGAAGATGACGTGCTGCCGGCCGCCTGCGAACAACCAGAGGATGAAGTCCGGGTGGAAGTTGCCGGCTTCGAAAAAGCCGACACCGCGGCCCTTGCTCAAGTTGCGCAGCAGGTACAGCTCACGGGTCTTGAAAAAACCCGAGTGTCCGTCGTGGAATGTCTTGAGATCCTCCACAAACTGGCGCTCGCCCTTGTTGAGCGGCGCGGGGCCGATCTCGACGACGTTCGTGTCGAGATAGAGCAGCGGCTGGTACAGATGCTTGCCGAACCAGATGGCCTTCATGCCTCGGAACTCCCAAGGCCTGAGGTCGCCCTTTTCGATCGCGGCTTTGAGCTCTTCGAGCTTGGCGACGATATCCTCCTGCGACTTGTCGATCAGGATGCGGTAGTAGCCCTCGTCCGGTGATTCCTTCACGCACAGGAAGTTCGGATCGTCACCTTCAAGGTCCCGGTACTCGAGGTGCGGCAGCTCCCACTCGCGCTTGCGGAAGGTGTAGTAGCGCTCGGTGTACTTCTTGAGCAGCGCAACAGCGATCTCCTCCCAGAGGCGCACCTTCTCGAACGAATCGCCGGCCAGCTCCTCTGCGGGAATCTGCAAGCGGTACCAGCTTTGGTCGGCGAGTAGCGCTTCGATGCCCTGCCGCGTCAGGTTCAGGTTGTACCAGCCGCGCTCGGCCTTGAATCGTTCCAACTCGAAGTAGAGGCGGTCAAGGTCGAGGAAGGCCACATGCCGGGCGGTCAGGTGGGTCTCGTTCGGCGCGGCGTCCGCATCACCGCCCACCAAGCCGCCCGATTTCATCGCCTGGATCTTCGGGTACCAGTTGAGCACAAGGCGGCTTTGCTGCAATTGCTTCGCCTCGTTCTGATCATCCAGATTGGGCGGCGCCACAGTGGGAATCGGTCCGAGCTTGCGGAACGCGTCGCCGAACTCAGTGCTGACGCCGTTGATCGTCTTCTTGAGACGGATCGTCTTGAGTTTCTGGGTACCGAGGTTCTTGATCACCGGCAGCAGGAACTCGGTGCGGTCGTCGTTGGTGGGCAGGCCCTCTTGTTCGAGGAAGTCACGGAACTGCGCCATGTAGTCGGCATGGATGCCGAAGATGCCGAGCGTCTCGAGGACGCCAATGTGCTTGGGCCGCTCGACGCCTTCCGGTAGATCCGTCTTGCCGCTGCGCTTGAGGCTCAGTTCGTAGCCCTTGAGCCGCACCCCGCGCCCGAAGAGCTGGATGATCTGCGCGCCTTCCCCTTTCCCCACGTTCATCAGGCCCATCGTCGAGACACGCCAACTGCTCCAACCCTCGGTGAACTTCTTCGAACCGATCAGCAGGTTCACCGTCGAGTGGGGCTTTTTGATCTCGTGGAAGAGCGACCCAGAGAACTCACGCTCGCCGGTGGCAAGGCGGTTCTCCTCGCACAGCTTCACCAGCTTGGCGTCGTCGCCCACATTGATGACGCCGAACGCCTCATTCTCGGCGCCCAGCCGCAGCGCCACTTCGCCGGTCGCGCCCTTCAGGTTCTCGACATAGAGCTGGCCGCCACCCGGCGCGTTGAAGAGCGTAGCGAGCGTCTCGTCGAAGACCTGCGCCGGCGAGAGTCCGCAGGTGTTGAGATATGCAAAGCGCCCGGCAAACAGGTTCTTGCCCGACGCGGTTTCAAGCCCCGTGTTCAGCACGCGCTCGATGCGCTGAATGCTGCCCGCTCGGTCTGCCACATAGCGGGCCAGGAACTGCAAGATCTCCACGATGTCCGAAGCATCCCGCAGGGCCAACGTCGCGGTGACGCTGCCGCCAACGAAGATCCACAGGGGCTTCTCGATGTTGAACGGGCGGAAGTTCGCGCTGCGCTCACGGTAGAGCCGCTGCTGCTGAAAGAACGAGAGCAGGCACGCAACCAGGTACAGCTCCAGGTGGTTCTGCTGCGTTCCTTCGTCGAGATTGAGGATCTGGTAGTCCTTGCCGAAGCCGTCGCCGTAGAAGTAGCGGTAGGAATAGTCGACCAGAGTGCTCTTGGCATACAGTTCGGTGAGCCGGGGGTTGCCCTTGACCGCCTGCCCGAAGGTGGCCGAGTACTCGAAGGAGAATCCCTTCTCGCACAGGGCATTGCGAAAGCGCATCCACGCGCCTTCTTCTCCGGCGCTGGCGCCGCGATGTCCCTCATCCACCAGCACCAGGTTGTTGCCCTCGAAGGCGTCGATGGCGATGGTCTTGTCGCCCATCTCGTCGCGAAGCCGGGTCACTTCGAGGATCTCGACCGCGCGCCCGCTGAACAGCCCGCGCCCGTCCTTGTTGAACAGCTCCGCCTCCATGCCCGCCGCCTCGAACTCGCGCAGGTGCTGCTGCGAGAGCCCCTCGTTGGGCGTGAGCAGCAGGATGCGGTTCAGCTCGCACCGCCGGCCGTGCTGGGACAGGGCGTGCTGGTACTGGAGGATGTTGGCGTGCATCAGCAGCGTCTTGCCGCTGCCGGTAGCCATCCAGAAGGCGAGCTTGTTGAGCTGCGGCCAGGCCTCGACGGTTTCGTTGAAAGGCGCGATCCGGTCGGCCTCGGGCTTGTCTGCGTTGCAGGCGGTCACCTGCGCGTTCAGCGCGGCGAGCAGCGCCTTGGGATCGCGGAAGTAGCGGTCGAGGTAGATCTCGGCGAAAAGCAGGGTCAGGTACTGGAAGTATTTCCAGACGATCGGCTCCTCGCCGCGAGTGATGTGTCGTTCGTTCAGCCGCTGCGTGTGCTTGACGATGTTCTGGTCGTATTCGAGCAGCAGCTCGGTAGGCAGTCGCGTCAGGTTGAAGAGCTGCGCGGTGAGCGCGTGGTGGAAGTGGTGGACATTGTTCTCGTCGAGCCCTTCCAGCGCCTCGTCGCGCAGGTGCTCGGCCAGATCCTCGAGGCGCTTGACGTTGAACAGCGACAGCACCCACTGGTTCAGCACCAGCTTGGCGGCGAACCGTATTTGCGGCCGGTTGTCGGCGCGAACTCGCGGCGCGGCGGGTGTGGCAGCAGTTGCGCCCGCGGCGTTCCTCCTGGGACGTCCGCGCGGCATCAGCGTGCCTTCTTTCCGGAGTGGAGCGCTTCGATTAGCCGCCGCTCGCGCTCGATCTCGCGCTTCAACTCTTCCTCGGTAGGCAGGTACTTCACGTACTTGGCGGCGAAGATCTTCTTGCTTTCATTCAGGACCGAGTACCGAGCGACGGCCTCGTTCTTCTCGGCGCAGAGGATCAGCCCGATCGTCGGGTTGTCGCTTTGCGTGATGAGCTGGTCGTCGAACAGGCGCAGGTAGCTGTCCATCTGCCCGATATCCTGGTGGCTCAGTTTGCCGATCTTGAGATCAATGAGCAGGTAGCACTTCAGAACGATGTTGTAAAAGACAAGGTCCACGTAGAAGTGCTCGTCCTCGTAGGCCAGTCTCTTCTGTCGCGCGACGAAGGCGAAGCCCTTGCCCAGTTCGAGGAGGAATTCCTGGAGCTGGCGGATGATGGCGGTCTCCAGGTCGGACTCGTGCAATTTGTCGCTGTCGGGCAGGTCAAGGAAATCGAGGACGTAAGGATCCTTCAGTGCGTCGACGGGCTTGCGAATCTCCTGCCCCTCTCGCGCCAGCTCCAGCAACCCTGCCTTGTCGCGGCTCTTCAGCAGACGCGCGAAAAGGAAGGTATGGATCTGGTGCTCCAGATGCGCGACGCTCCAGCCTTCCTTTTCGGCCTCGATCTCGTAGAACTGCCGCTCGGCCCGATTCTCCACCGCCATCAGCGCACGGTAGTGTGACCAACCCAGCGCAGGGGAAAAGCCGCGCTCAGCGTCCTGAACCTCCAGCGCGAGCGAGAGATCCTGCAATACGCCACTTGCAGTGTGGCGAATCGATCGTCCGCCGGATTCGCCACATGCGATGTGGCGAATCTCGGGCGTCCGTCCGGAATAGACCTGATAGAAGTTCCGGAAGTAGCGAAGGTTCGTCGTCGAAAAGCCTCGACCGTAGCGTGCCGTCAGACGGACAGACAGCTCGTCAATGAGCCGGCGCCCATACACCGCCCGATCACCACCAGCTTGCAGGCTGCTGACCATCTCGCGTCCAATCTGCCAGTAGGCCAGCACCATCTGGTTGTTTACCGAACGGACTACAGATGTTCGTGCATGCTCCAGAATCGCTGCAACTCGATCATAGAGGTGGCCAGCATTCGTCTGCACACTAGGCAACCCCGTCGTGACGCGAGTCTTCAGCGAACGTCTCGGCTGCGGCGAGCGCGATTTCTCCTTTTTCGCCATCAGGCACCCTCCATCTCGAACATCAGGCGATGGAAGTCCTCTTCGATGAGCCGCACCTTCCACAGGTCGTCAGGGGTCTTGAGGTTCTCGAGATTGTTGCCGCCGTTGACGTAGATGAGGTCGAACTCGCTGTCTTTGGCCGAGTAGCCCTGCTTGGTGAACCACTCGTCGAGCACCAGGTTGTCCTGCTCGGGCTCGCCGGTGAGCTTGCGCCAGATGATGAGCGTCTTGCGGCCGTCGGGCGTGGCGCCGGTGACGGTGCGGAACCAGTGCGGGCCGTCCGCCGCCTGCTTGAGGCGGCCCTTCAGGCGTAGGCGCTTCTCGCTGTCGCGCTGGAACGCGGTGCTGAAGGTCTGTGGCGCGGCGATGTGCCGGACCGTGAGACCGATCAGCCAGTTGAAGGTCTCCAGCAGATCAACGTTCACCTCGCGGCTCTCGTCCGATCCGGGACGCTTCACCTTGAGTTTGTAGGCCGTCGGGTCGGTGAAAGCCTGCACGTTGAGCAGCGACTGGCTGCCGCGCGTCTCGACATCGAGCATGTAGCGCAGGATGTATTGCTCCCGGAGGCCGTCCGCGACTTGGGCTTCGGCCGCGTCGAACAAGCTTTGCTGCGTGTCGGTGCGGCGGGTTTCCAGGTTGTTGAGCGCGTCTTCGTAGGATTCGAGACGGACGACCTTCACAAGGCGCGGGCTGCGCTCGGCTTCCTCCGGCGTGGCGAGGCGCTTGGGCTTGCCGTCCTTCCACTCCGGTGTGAACGTGACCTTCTTGATGCGCGGCAGCAGCACCGTGTCGAAGTAGTCGCCCATCTCGACGAGGATGAACTTGCGCCGGCCGCCGTCCTCCCGGTTCAGGTTGATGACGGCGTGGCCGGTGGTGCCGGAGCCCGCGAAGTAGTCGAGTGCAAAGCCACGCGCGCTACTCGACATCGCTAGAACACGCTGGACGAGTTGCGTCGGCTTTACCGTCTCGACGATCGCTGATGCCCCAAACAATGCCCGCAACGGTGCCTTCGCTTGCCGCATCGTATTCACATCAAGCCAGATTGTTGGATACGGCCGCGTGGGCACGTCCGGAGCAAGCTCTCGGGTGTATGGCTCCCATCGCTCCAGGCCTGCCACGGTGCGGCGCTTCCAAACCAACTCGCCAGTCGCCTGCAACTTCTCGACGGAGGGCATCCCGAGTGCCCAGCGTGCTTCCTCGCCGTCGTCGTGCACGGGGTAAACGTCATTGCCGTCTGGGTCCCGGATAGGAAACCACATCGTTGGCCGATCGATGCGGCGACTGTTTGCTCCATTTTTCTTAAGCAGTCGATCCCGGTAGAGGACGCCTGTTTCCTTGTTCTTGCGATACGCCTCGAGAATGGACGGGGCCGCCATTGGCCGGAACTGCTGGAGTAAGGGATCTACCGAGAAACACAGGACGTACTCGTGGTCCGGAGTAAGCGGCACCTTGTTGTCGTTCGGGCTGTCAACTTTTTGCCAGATGATGTTCGTCGCATGATGGCTTCGGCCAGAGGCGATGGCAACGGACACTCGAGCTGCCTCGTGGTCGTCAATGCTCATGAACAGCGAGCCTTGCGAATCAAGAAGCTCCTCTCCCATGGCGACGCGTGCGACAACCATCGCGAGCCAGCTTGAGTGCTGATAACTGTCCTTGTACACGAACCCATCGCTGCCTGTGTTGTACGGCGGATCGATGTAGATGCACTTCACCTGCTCCCGAAACCGCGCGTGCATGAGCGACAGCGCCTGGAAGTTGTCGCTGTGGACGACCACGCCATCGGCCTGTTCATCCACGTCGCCCATCGCATCGAGCAGCCGCGCGGTGAAGCCCACATCGAAGTGTCGTGTGTCCAGCACCAGCGTCGGATGCGCCTTCAGGAACTCGGGCTTTAGCTTCTTGCTGTAGCCAGGGGTGGTCAGGTCGCCCTTGATCTCATCAATCGCAAGAAGCTTCACCCATTCCTCGCGCTGCGCCTCATTCGCAACGATCTCTGCGTAGAACGTCTCGGGAATGCTGCCGACCGCGATGCAGTACTGCGCCTCCACCACGAACTTCTTCTTCAGCCACAGCTTCTTCTGGAAGTCCTCCAACTGGGCGAGGAAGTCGATGATCTTGCCCGCGATCTTGCGGACGACCTTGATCTTGCAGAGGTACTGCTCGACACGCGCCGCGGACTCGTTCTCCACGTCGTCCAGGTGCATGACCTCGTTCTTGATGTAGAAGTCCAGCTCCCGGCGGAGAAACGTCCCGAGATCCTTGTGGATGAAGTAGTCGAATGTGTTGCGGGCGGTGTAGCGCTTGAGGTGCGCCTCCAGCCGCGTGTAGTCGGCCCTCTCGCCGCTCGCAGTGACGTGCGACTTGCCCAGCTCCGGGATCCAGCCCGCCAGTGCCGCGTCGGTCACGGCCAGCACGCGTTTCGCGGTGAGCGCGCTCAGGTCCTTGTGGGCCGGTGGTTTGCTCTTGCCCGCGCGGACGTCTTCGGGCCAGTCGGTGAGCGTCGCCGTGCGGTACTCAAAGCGGATGACGAGCTCCTTGCTCTGCTCGCCATCTTCCTCGGTGATGAAATCGCAGCGGGATTCGCCGGGCGCCGCGAGGATGAACACGCGGTCCTTGCTCTCGGCGGCCTTCACGTTGCCGTGTTCGCCCTCGGCGGCGTCCGCCAGCCGGAAGTGCACGCGCATCGGCTTCTGGTCGTCGTCCGACCGCAGGCGGAAGGCGTAGTCGCGCAAGTACTCGCTGGTCTTGATGTAGTACTGATCCTTGTTGGCCCAGTGAAGCGTGACCTCCTCGCCCTCGTAGGGGATGGCGTAGACGCCCGGCCTGTAGACGCGCTTGGCGAGGAAGTCGCCCTCGGAGTAGTAGCGGCGGAAGAAGCCGAACAGGTGGTCGTAGACCTCGCTCTCCAGCGCGCCGATGTCCACGGCGTCGCTTTTGAGCCGGGCGCGCAGGTCTTTGACCTTCTGCGTCGTCTCCGGGTCCACGCCCAACCCCTGCGCCTGCTCGATGACCTTGGCCAACTCCTTCTCGATCTCGGCCTTGTCAGCGGACTTGTAATGGCCGAACGCCGCCTGCACCTGCGGCAGCAGGTCCTTGTCGAGGAACTGCGACACCTCGGCGCTCTTGGCGTGCATCACGCGGTAGAGGCCGAAGTCCAGGTCGGGCTGGTCGAGCTGGAACAGCTCCTGCAGCAGCGTTTTCAGCTTCTCGTACTTCTGACTCATCCAGTCTCCGTCGCTTGTCCTTTGGTGATTCCGCCCGCCAAGCTACTCGACCGCCCAGCGGATGGTGAAGAGTGTCGCCGTCTCGGTCCGCTGCGCCAGCCGGCGCTCCAGTGAGTCGATGAGTTGGTCGCGCTTCTCCATGATCTCGTCCTAAGCCTTGAAGATCTCCTGTCGCTGGCGGCGTTGCTGGCGCTCGAGCTTCTGGATCTTCTCCTGAATCTCGTGTTGCTCAGCGAGCGTGACCGCCTGCCGCGCCTGACGCCGCAGGGCCTTGATTTGTTCCTTGGTGTCCTGGAGCGCCTTCTCCGCCGAGAGCACCATGTCGTCGGCCCACTTCTCGAGCTTCTCGCGCGCCTCGTTGAAGTGCGTGCTGTTCTGCTCCAGCGAGCGGCTGACCGTGGCCTGAGCGTGGCGCTGGGCTTCGCCGGCGAGACGTTGCGTCACCGCGGCCGGGATCGCGACTTCGCCGCCCCCGCCCTGCGGGATTCGGCCCGCGCACGCGAACAGCTTTTCCATCGTTTCCTGGTCGAGCGAGCCCCCGGCCTCGTCGAAGCCGGAGAAGAGCAGGTATTCCTCCCGCTCGTAGGAGTCGATGGTGAGGCGGGTCAGCGTCAGGTAGCCGGCTTTCCCGCGCAGCGCCTCGATCACGTGGAGCCGTGTCGGATGGTTCGTAACGTCGAAGACGATCTGCTCAGGTGGGGTCGGAAGCGCCTTTGCACCGTCCACGACATGCTCGCCCAGCGGGTGCGACAGGCGATAAAGGAAGAGACTCTTCTCCTCGCCGCCGTCCTCATCGGCCCGCGGATGCGACTTCGAGATCAGGTGGTAACGCCCTCTGGGGATGTCGGCACGCGGTGGCTGCTCCAAGTCGAAGGCCAACGCCGCGTCGTCGAACCGCGCCCGCCCGGCGAGCATGAAACGCGTGAGCGACCAGAACCGCTTGCCAACTCGGTCGAGCTGGGCCTGGGCGTCGGCGAGCTGGAGGCGCAGCCGCTGGTGCACGTCCTCGTCGAAGTGCTCGAAGAGCTTGCGGCGCGTGTCGTCGAGGCGCGTGCGGATCTGCTCGTCCATCTCCACCTGCAGCGTGCGGAAGGCGGCGTCGATCTCTTCGGGCGTCCGACACTCCTGGTAGATGGCCAGGATGCGCTTCTCGAAATCGACGCCCGACTCGATGCTGCCAAGCACCTCGTCCGAGGCGCCGAAGACGCCATTGAAAAGGCTGAACTTCTCGGTCAGAAGCTCCAGGACGCGGCGGTCGGCTTCGTTGCGCTCATTCAGGAAGTTGATCACGACCACATCGTGCTTCTGTCCGTAGCGGTGGCAGCGTCCGATGCGCTGCTCGATGCGCTGGGGGTTCCAGGGCAGGTCGTAGTTCACGACCAGGGAGCAGAACTGCAGGTTGATGCCTTCCGCTGCCGCTTCTGTAGCCACCAGCATGGTTGCTTCGTCCCTGAAATGCTCGATGAGCGCCGTCCGTACGTCCACGGCGCGCGAGCCCGAGGCACGACCGCTCTCCTGGTTTCGCTCGACCCAGCGCTCGTAGATCGCGGTCGCCTCCGGCCCGCCGTTCGTGCCGTTGAAGAGGACGACGTGCCCCCGGTAGCCATGCGATTCCAGGAAGGCCTTGAGATACTCCTGGGTCCGGCGCGACTCGGTGAAGATCAGCGCCTTGCGCGCGGCGCCTGTCGTCGCCATCTGCTCGAAGCCGATCTCCAGTGCTTTGAGCAGCGTTTGCGTCTTGGTGTCGATGCCGATGCCGCGCGCCCAGGTGGCGAGCCGCTGCAGAATGTCGATCTCCTCGCGCAGCTTCTGCCGGTCGATGGTGACCGGGGGAGCCTCGGGCCGGTCAGTGTCCTCGTCTTCCGCGAGGATCTCATCGAGCAGGTCGTCCTCGATCTCCTCGGTCTCGATGAGTTGCTCCGTGAACTCCGGATCGCTGCGTGCCTGCTCGTCACGCAGCGTCTCCAGACGTGTTCGCAACGTGTCGAGCGTTGCGGCGATGGCCTGCGACGACGAGGCGAGCAGCTTGCGCAGGATCAGCGCCGTCAGATGCCGTTGCCGCTGGGGAAGTGCGTAACTGTTCTCCCGCTGGAGGAAGCCGGATACCGCCTCGTAGAGCGCGTGCTCGTCATCCGTCGGCTTGAAGGGCCGCGTGATCGGCCGCCGCTCCGTGTAACGGATGTACTCCGTCACCTGGTTGCGGAGGGTGCGCTTGCAGAAGACCGCAAGTCGCTGCCGGAGGGCATCGAGATTGCTGCCGGCGCTGGCATATTGCGACCGGAATGAGTTGGCATCGCCGAAGAGGCGCTCGTCGATGAGCGTCGAGAGACCGTACAGCTCGAGCAGCGAGTTCTGCAGCGGCGTCGCGGTCAGCAGCAGCTTCCGACAGTCCTCCGTGGCCCAGCGGATGCCCTGGCCGACCTTGTTGCTCGGCCGGTAGGCGTTGCGCAGCTTGTGGGCCTCGTCGATGACGACCAGATCCCAGGCGTTGGCCTTGAGCTCCTCTCGCAGGCTGTTCGCATAGTGGTGCGAAATGACGATGACCGCCTTCGTGTTCAGGGGTGTGTGGCCGTTGCGCCTGGCTTCGCGATATGCCTTTGCGTCGAGCACCTGCACGGGCAGGTTGAACTTCTCCTCCAGCTCCAGAGCCCACTGCTTTCGGATGGAAGCCGGACAGATCACCAACAGCCGGCGTTTGCGCTCCGCCCAGAACTGGCACATCACGATCCCCGACTCGATCGTCTTTCCGAGGCCAACTTCGTCGGCCAGGATCACGCCCTTGGAAAGCGGCGACTGCAGTGCAAAGAGAGCGGCTTCGATCTGGTGCGGGTTCAGGTCGACGGCCGCGTCGAACAGCGCCATCGACAAGCGGTCCATTCCGCTCGTGGCCCGGCGGGTCAGGTCGTGGGAGAAGTACTTGGCGTGGTAAGGAGTAAGGCTCATCGGCCGCGTCGTGTTTTCCTCCCAGGACTGGCTCTCGCCGATGCGCATGCGGTGATACCGGGTGCTCAGCTCGCCGACGTGAGCCTGTGTTCGCCGAACGTCGTCTTTCATCTGCAAGGGCGCCGGTTTGACGCCATTCGACGACCGAAGACCGTACGCGGCGACCTTGGCAGGTGCAAGGGCATGGTCGACGCCGCCTACTCGAGGTGCGCGTAAACCATGTCCAAGTTGCCTCTCGCCATCATCGCCTCGGCCTCGGTGCACTTGAGTTTAGTTCTTACCTCCTTCGCCGGATGGATGAGGTTTCTGAATTCACGAAGTACCTGATCAATCGCGTTTGCTCTTTCTGCTGGGAGAACTCCGATATCTGTCGAACTCATCGCTGAGCTCCACTCGATCGGTGCCGGCGAATTCTCCATCCGACGTGGTATTCGAGGCGCAGCAGCCGTGCCTGTCTCATCCGTCGCTACCTTGACTTGGGCAACTCCGGCAGGTCGCACCCGATTGCCTTGGTCCGCGGCATCGACACGCTCTTGCCGGCGAGCACGGACTCGAGCGCCTGGCGCAGCTCGCGGCGGGTGGGAGCGGGCTTCTTTTTTTGCAGATCTCCCCACTGGTCATCGATGCGGCCGCGGTAGGCGACTTTGCCGAGGGCGGTGGTCACCGCGGCCTCGGGCGTGACCTTGATCTCGAGCGCCTTCGCCAGCTCGTGCTTGGGATCGAGCAGGATGGGACATTGGTAACCGTACTCCCGAGCATGAGCACTGGCCGCCTCGGCCGTCACGTCCGGGTCGACGTGCACCAGGAAGAAGCGCAGCGGCTTGCCGGAGAAATCGCTGACGATCGAATTGATCTCGGGCGCGTAGGCGTTGGCGATCGGGCAATCGACGGTCGTGAACACGAGCACGTTGCCCTTGCCGGTGCCAGGGTCGAGCGGCCAGTGCCTGGTTCCATCGAGGGCCGTGAACATCGGCCCTTTGCCTTCGGGCTCGCTCTTGACCTCCTGCGGCGCGCCGCCCCCCTCACCCTTCAACGCCGCGATCTCGTCCGCGTCGATGTCGCCGTCGCCGTCGGTGTCCAGACGTCCGACCATGGGGCGCATGCGGGCGGGGATCTCGTCCTTCTCGATCCTGCCGTTCTTGTTCTGGTCGAGCTGCATCAGGCGATCGACCATTCCGTCCAGCATTCCGCCGAACTCGCCGGCGCTGCGCCGCGCACCGCTCGCCATCGAGGAGAGCCGATGGCGTTTGATCGCCGCCTGCAGCGTCTCGGTGTCGGACACCTGCTTGGCGACCAGCAGCAGCGTCACGCTGCCCATTTCGTCGGTGGTCTGCTCGCCCCAGCGCACACGCTTGGGCGGATCGTTCGGGTTATTGGGGTTGTCGACGGAATTGTCGTAGGTCAGTTCGATCTCGACCTTGGTGCCGGCCGCCAATTGCAGCGGCTCGCGATAGTGGTACTGGTTCTGCCAGTCGAAGTCCCAGCGGTCGATCCAGAACACCGATTCGCGTTCCTCGTCCGGTCGCGTGATCCACACCTGCATCTGCGTGCAGATGAGGTGGGCGTGGCCGCCGACCAGCACCGCCTCGGCGTCGACCGGCAGCTCGAACGCATCGCGCAGCTTGAAGTCTTTGGCTCCTTCGGGAATGTCCAGGCCCGCGCTCACTCCAAAGAACGGCGGCAGCTGCAGGTTGACCATCGGGCGCTGCGACGGGCGCTTCGAGAAGTACAGGCCGAGCACCGTCTGCTCCGTTTCCGGCTTGCCGGAGGGATGCAAGTGGCTCTGCAGCACGAAGTCGGCGCCCTTGGGTATCCGGCGCGCCAATCCCATCGGCAGATGCCGCGGCATGCCGCCGACGGCCCATCCACCCAGCCCCGCGGTATCGGCGCCGATCAGTTGGTCCTCACCGCCGCCCACCATGCGATTGAATCCCGGACGACCATCCTTGCCGTCGATCCTGCGCGCCTCGCCAGACTCGTCGACGAAGAACAGCACGTGGTGCAGCACCGAACGCGCGCTCGGGCGCACCTCGATCGCGGTCAGCCAGCGATCTTGCGGGAAGTCGAGCGGGATCATGAAATTGCGGTAGATGTCGGGACCCCCCGCCGGCACTTCGAACCCGCGCGGCATCTTGACCACGAGATCCGGCTCTCCGAGCTGCCAGCCTTCGACGAACTTGGGCAACGGCGGCGTCTTCCTTTTGTCACCCTCGGGGGCTCCGGCGGCCACCCAGTCGTGGATCGTCTGGATCTCCCGCGCGCTGAGCGCGAGCTCGTCGGCGAATTCCCCGTGGCCTTCGACCGGATGCCACGGCGGCATCACGCGCCGGCTGACGACGCGGTCGATCATCTTGGCGCGCTTGGAGACATCCTTGTAGTCGAGCAACGCAAACGGGCCGACCTCGCCCGGCCGATGACACGAAGTGCACCTGTGGAACACGATCGGCGCGACATCCTGCACGAACGTCGGCCCCGCTTCTGGTTCACCTTCGTCAGGGGGCGACGTCCGACCAGCGGCGAGCCCGATGCCGGTGACAACTGCAAGCAGAGCGGTGGTCCTGCAATTCATGCGGATCTCCTGCGTTCTCCTGCGGCTCGCACCGCGAAGGTGGCCAAGGCGAGCATTGGATTATGCCCTCTCGTTGACGCCCCTTGCCAACCTGGGTCAATCGTGACTAGAGTTCCGACGGCGTAACGGGCCCCCAAAGGCCCATGGGGAGATCTCATGTTCGGCATTCGATTCATCAAAGTGCAGCCGACGACCTACTTGATGCAGTACCAGCATGGCAAGGTCGTTCGCGAAGGTTCCGGGCTGTCCTTCTTCTATTTCGCACCGCACACGTCCCTGATCGCCATCCCGATGGAGAGCACGGACGTTCCCTTCATGTTCGAGGAAACGACCGCGGATCACCAGAAGGTCACTGCGCAAGGAGTCGTGACCTATCGAGTCTCGGAACCGGCCAGGCTGGCGCAGTGCATGAACTTCATGCTCCATCCATCCGGCGGCAGCCATGCCTCCGACGATCCCGACAAGCTTCCCCAGCGCGTGGTGCATTTCGTCCACGTGCTGGCCCAGGCGGAACTGCAGAAGCTCCCGCTCCGCCAGGCAATCCTTGCCGCCGAAGGACTCGCGCTGGCGATCCAGCGCAAGCTCGAGGGGTCGAAAGAGGTCCAGTCGCTGGGCCTTGAGATCCTCGCCCTGTCGGTGCTCGCGATCAAACCGACGCCCGATACAGCTCGAGCTCTCGAAGCGCAGACTCGCGAGCAGATCTTGAAGGAAGCGGACGAGGCGATCTATGCCCGGCGCGGCTCCGCCATCGAGCAGGAACGTGCCATCAAGGAGAACGAGCTCAACACCGAGATCGCGGTGGAGAACAAGAAGCGGGAGATCCGTGAAGCGCAGATGGAGGCAGAACGGGCGATCCAGGAGAAGCGCCATCGGATCGAAGCTCTAGAGCTGGCCGCGAGGATCAAGCTCGAGGAAACGCGCAAGGATCTGGTCGCGCTCGCGGCGAAGAACGCGAAGGCGGAGGCCGACTCGCGCGCCTACGGAATCTCCGTCTCGATGAACGCGTTCAGCGGCGTGGACGCGGACGTCCTGCAAGCGCTGGCGAGCGTCGGCATGAGTCCGGAGCAGCTGATCGCGCTCGCTTTCCAGGAACTTGCGGAAAAGGCCTCGAAGATCGGACAGCTCAACATCTCTCCGGACCTGCTGCAAGGGCTCCTGCATTCCGAACCGCGCAAATGAGCCAGGCGGGTCACCGCACTGATGGACCCGAGGGATGAGCCCATCGACCGACCACAAGATCGTCGTGATCACGCGCTCGACCCGACTGACCGAGCTGGTGGCACGATTCAACACGGTCACCCAGGCCAGGTTCTATGTCGAGCACATGGGCCTCGACTTCAGCGACTATCAGCATGAAGACCAAACCTATCGCGAGGCCCTCCAGCGGACTCAGCAGGCGCTCGCTCCCTTGTGCCGAGTCCAGGTGGTGGATCGCCGCTACCTGCCGAACTTCGTGTTCGGTCCACAGGACGTCGTCGTGGCGCTCGGCCAGGACGGCCTCGTGGCCAACACCTTGAAGTACTTAAGCTCGCAGCCGCTGCTCGGAGTCAACCCCGATCCCGGGCGCTGGGATGGCCAGTTGCTGCCATTCGTCGCGGCGGATCTCCCCAGGGTCGTCCCCGAGGTCTTCGCGCACCAGCGCCCGCAAAAGCACGTCAGCATGGCGATCGCGCGGCTCAACAACGGCCAGTCACTGCTCGCGGTCAACGACCTGTTCATCGGCGTGCGAACGCACACTTCGGCCCGCTATCAACTCAAGATCGGCAATCACAAGGAGAACCACAGCTCCAGCGGACTCATCGTCTCGACGGGTCTGGGTTCGACCGGATGGTTCAAGAGCCTGCTCACCGGAGCGACGCGAGTGGCTCGCAGCGTTGCTGCGGAGGGGATCGGGTCGGCCGCAGAACCCGGCGAATCGGGACCTCAACCCTCTGACCCGTTCTCCTTCGACTGGTCGAGCGACTACCTCTACTTCACGGTTCGCGAGCCGTTCCCCTCGAAGAACACCGGAGCGGAGCTGGTCTTCGGGCGCATCACGCCCGACCAACCCCTGACCGTGACGTCGCACACGCCTGAAAACGGCGTGATCTTCAGCGACGGAATCGAAGCGGACTTCCTGGAGTTCAACTCCGGCAGCATCGTGACCATCCAGCCGGCCCGGCAGAAGGGAACGCTGGTCGTCTGAGAGCGCTGGCCGTCATTCCCGCGAAAGGTAGCCGTCATTCCCGCGAAAGCGGGAATCCAGTTTCAAGGACAGCGGCCGCGCGCAGAGTGAGCGGCATTCACTTTGCGCGCCTGCCGTCCATGAAACTGGGATTCCGGTCGCGGGAAACCTTGACGCGCCGGGTGCGTCAACGGCCTCGATTTCCGCATTCGCGGGAATGACGGCCGCTTGCGTGGGGGAGGACGGCGGGCAGGCGCTGGGTGCGTCATCGGCCTGGATTCCCGCTTTCGCGGGAATGACGGTGGCCCCAAAGTAATCGGCATTGGGGCTAGCGGTGATGACGCAGCCCCTTCAGCTTTCCAGCGACCTCGTCGCTCGAACAGAAGATGGCCTTGGGGAACTTCGCGCGCGTGTCGGCAACCTTCTCCGGTTTGCCGCCGCTGAACAGGATCGGGATGGTCTGGCGCTTCTTCGCCTCCCACACCCATTCGGCCACGGCCCGGCCGTGCGAGGGCAGTCGATCGAGCGAGATCACTACTGCGTCCGGGTAAGGCTCGGCAATCCTGGCCGTGACCTCCGCGCTCCAGTGGACGTCGACTCGATGTCCCGCCTTCCTGAGCGCCGCCGCCCGCTCCTTCGCCTCCGCCTCGTTCCAGTGCACCAGAAACACCGCCGCCACGCCACCCTCCATTTCCCCGCCAAGCCTGCACCGTTTCACTGACGCGAAAAACAAACGCAAGGCCGCGTCGGATGTTACAACCATTGTGGTCTCTGAGCGACGCCTCTGACAGCGAGGGAAAGATCCGCGGGCATCTGCGCCTCACCTCGTGTGTCGAGTGTCACGGCGCGCTGCTCGGGATCTAGTAGCTCAACCCGAAAGTTTCGATCCATCCGGGATTCCTCTGGCCGTCATTCCCGCTTTCGCGGGAATGACGGGGGGAGCTCGCGGGAATGACGACGAGTAGATCTCACCTGTATCGGAACTCTCGGGGTGTTGCACTAGTCCTCGCTCCTCGTGATCCTCCAGCACTGATGGACTTTTGGGTTTCGTTCGAAATCCTTGGGAATCGTGGCGCGGGTGATGTCGCGGAGCTCGAGGTGCGGCAGAGCGGCGGCGTCGACCTTGAAACGCTGAGAGTTGGTCGAGAACAGGATCGTTCCCTCGGGGCCCAGCCTGCGCGAAACGAGGTCGAGGAGCTCGACGTGGGTCTTCTTGAGGTCGAACAGGTCCTGCATCCGTTTGGAGTTCGAGAAGGTGGGGGGGTCGACGAACACCAGGTCGTAGCTGCCCTCGTCCTTGCGCAACCACTCCATGCAATCGGCATGGACGAGCCGATGGGTCTTGCCGGTGATGCCGTTGAGCTCGAAGTTCTTGACCGCCCAATCGAGGTAGGTTTTCGAGAGGTCGACGGAGGTCGTCGTCGTCGCGCCGCCCTTGACCGCGTACACGCTCGCCGTCGCCGTGTAGCAGAACAGATTGAGGAAACGCCGGCCCGGGCTCAGCTTGTGGATCAGCGCGCGCGTGTCGCGGTGGTCGAGAAAGATACCGACGTCGAGGTAATCGCTCAAGTTGACCAGGAAACGGTGACCTCCTTCGCGCACCAGCGTCGTCACCGACTTGCGACCCAGTTTCTGGTACTGAAGAAGCCCTTCCTTGCGCCGGCGGGTCTTGAGGTGGAGGTGCGAGCGCGGAAGCCCGAAGGAGCGCTGCAGAATCTTTAGAGCGTCGGCGAGGCGCGCATCGCGCAGCTCCAGGTCTGAGCGCGGGGCGGTCTCGAATTCCGAGATCACCACGTGCTCCTCGAGCACGTCGATCGAGTAGGGAAACCCGGGGACATCGCGGTCGTACAGGCGGTAGCACGAGACCGAATGATTGCGCAGCCACTTGCGCAGGTGGCGGCGGTTCTTCTCGAGACGCACCGCGAACTCCGCCGACTCCGGGCGCAGAAGAGGGTCCGTCTCTGACGTGGTGGGGGGCGAGCTTTGGGCGCGCATCGGGAGACGAGTCTAGAGAGGTCGCTTCGCGGGGCCCTTGCGCGCGTCGGGTCGCCAGCGCATTCTGGGAATATGGTCGTTCGGACCGGCAAGAGGGTCGCGGGAGCACCATCATGGACTGGAAGATCTGCGGCATTCCGGCAGCGGGAGTCATCGCCGCCACCCTTGCCTCGATGGAAGAAGAAACGCCGGGGGGCAGGAATCCCAGGGAACTGGGGCGTGTGAAGTGGTCGCGCGACCTGGACAAGACCCTTCAGGCGGCCCGTGCCAGGGACGTTCCGGTGTTCGCGTTGTTCCAGGAGGTGCCTGGCTGAAGCACCTGCGTCGACTTCGGTTCGAAGCCGCTCTCCCATCCGCTGCTGGTCGAGGCCATCGAGGACGAGTTTGCGCCGGTCGCAATCTACAACAACCTCGAGGGCAAGGATGCCCTGGTGCTCGCCCGGTTCAAGGAGCCGTCCTGGAACAATCCGGTGGTGCGCTTCCTGGATGTCGACGGCAAGGACGTGATCGAGCGGCGCGACGGGGTGTGGAGCACACAGGGACTCGTCGCGCGGATGATCGCCGCGCTGGAGGCGGAGGCGCGTCCGGTTCCGGAGTACTTGAGTGTTGTCGAGACCGAGTCGAACGCTGCCGGCCTGTCGCGCGCCACGTTTGCGATGCATTGCTTCTGGGAGGGTGAGGCAAAGCTGGGCGCGCTGGACGGAGTCGTCGACACGCGCGCCGCGTTCCTGGAGGGCAAGGAAGTCGTCGAGGTCACCTTCGACCCGGCTGAGATCAGCTACTCGGCGTTGATCGATGAGGCACAGTCGCTGCAATGCGCGAGCACGGTGTACGCCAGGGATGAGGCGCAGCTCGAAATCGCGCAGGAACGCGCCAGGGATCGTGCGAGGCTGTCCCGGGAGAATCCCAAGGATGCGCCGCCATCCGACCAGCGCTACCACCTGCGCCAGTCGATCCTGCACTACCTGCCGCTCACGCCCATGCAGGCGATGAAGTTGAACTCGGCCCTCGCCCGGACGGAAGATCCCTCGGCGTTCCTGAGCCCGCGCCAGCGCGGCCTCGTCAAGAAGCTCGAGGCCACGGCCCGCACCCGCCCTCACCTTCTCAAGGGTCTTGACCCGCCGCGCTCCAATGAGCAGCTCGGCGACTACGCGGAACGGCTGGAGAAGAAGCTGTCCGAGAGCGAGTAGCACTCGTCTGGACTTCAGGGTCGACGGGAGCTGGGATCTGGTGCGTGCGATTCCGATCTTTGCCCGTCAGATCATGGCCGGTGGGCAGGTGCCGGGGGCGTCGACGGCCTGGATTCCCGCTTTCGCGGGAATGACGGGAGTGTGCTTTCGCGGGAATGACGGGATGGGAATGACGGCGGTGTTGCTCTGGTCTCAGGTGTGCTCGTCGGCGACGGGAGCAGGCGGCAGGAGACGCGACAGGAGGATCGAGCCGAACACCAGCACCGAGATCGTCGACAACGAGACCCAGATCGGCACGTGGACGACGTCCTCGAGCAGGATCTTGATCCCGATGAAGATCAGGACGAGGGAGATGCCCTTCTTGAGCAGATGGAACATCGGCAGGACCGCGGCGAGCACGAAGTAGATGCTGCGAAGTCCCAGGATCGCGAAGATGTTCGAGGTGAACACGATGAACGGGTCCCGGGTCACCCCGAAGATCGCCGGGATCGAGTCGACCGCGAAGATCACGTCGCTCATCTCGATCACCAGCAGCGCGAGGAACAAGGGCGTCGCCAGGATCCGGCCGCCTTCGCGGGTGAAGAACTTCTCGCCGCGAAAGCCGTCGGTCATCGGGAGGAGACGCCGGAACAACCGCACCAGCGGCCGGTCCTTGAGCTCGGCGGCCTCGTCCGCATCGCCCTGGGCGAGGAGCTTCGCGCCGCTCGCGAGCAGGATCGCTCCGAACAGGTACATCACCCAGTCAAAGCGTGCCACGAGGGCCGCGCCGCCGATGATGAACGCCGCTCGCATGATGAGGGCGCCGAGAATCCCCCAGAACAGCACGCGGTGCTGCAGGTGACCGGGAACGCGAAAGGCCGAGAACGTCAGCGCGAAGACGAAGATGTTGTCGACCGAGAGCGACTCCTCGAGCAGGTAGCCGGTGAAGAACTCCGCGGCCTTCTGAGCGCCGAACCATTTCCAGACCAGACCGTTGAAGGCGAGCGCGAGCACAACGGTGAGCGCCGCCCACGAGAGTGCGGCTCGCAGCTTGACCTTGACCGCCTTTCGATGGAAGACTCCGAGGTCGAGCGCCAACATCGCCAGCACGAAGCCGACGAACCCGCACCACCAAAGGGGCGTGCCGACGGTCTCAACGCCCATCACGATCCTCCGCGAGCGTGAACGGCGCACCGGGGAACCGTGGCTTCAACCTCAGGAGTCCGGGCATGGGTGGCATCTGAATCGAGGGTCGCACGCTGGGTCCGTTGGGACGGGGCCTTCTGGGTCAGCGAAGGATGGAGGGCGGCACGCTCAGCGGCGTCAAAACTCTTCCGCTGGAATGCGAGGGCCGGGCACAATACCGGCGTGATCGGGCCGGTTCACGGCAATCCGGACCCCGATCAAGATCAAAGCAGTGGACGATCTCCAGCCGGTGGTGGGCCCGATCGAGGGCTCGGCGGAAGGACGGGATTCCAGCCCTGTTCCACCGGACTGTGGCCGCCCGCGGGTATTGGTCGATGGAAACATCGATGCGGACAGGTGCCTCCTCACCCTCGGTTCTGCTGCTCGGCGATCCTCGCCTCCGCGAGGTCTCGGCCCCGGTTGCCAATCTCGATGCGCCCGCATTCCGCGAAAGCTCCAGTTCCCTTCAATCCGCGCTCGTGCAGTTTCGCAGGAATCACGGCTTCGGCCGCGCGATCGCCGCACCACAGATCGGCGTGCCCCAGCGGTTCATCGCTCTCCATCTCGCCTCTCCGATGCTGGTCATCAACCCCGAAATCACCTGGCGCAGCGAGGAGATGTTCACCCTCTGGGACGACTGCATGAGTTTCCCCGACCTGCTCGTCAAGGTGCTCCGCCACCGCTCGATCAGCGTGCGCTTCCTCGACGAGCGCGGCTCGATGCAGATCTGGACGCGCCTTGGCCTCGCCGAGTCCGAGCTCCTGCAGCACGAGGTCGACCACCTCGACGGCATCCTCGCCGTCGACCGCGCGCTCGATCGGGATTCCATCGTCTACCGTTCCGTGTTCGAGTCCCGCCGTGCCGAATTCGCCGCGCAGGTCGACTGACTCATTCCATTCGGTTGTTGAAACCGTCTCTCGTCAAGATGCGGGCGGTCCGGGAAGAGCGATTAATGCACTTTCCGAGTCCGTTGTTCTGCCCGAGCCGGCCACGAACCTCATCCATGTCTGGCCACGGGGTCAAGCACGAGCGCTGCGCCGCAGATCGGCGTGCCCTAGCGGTTCATCCAATCCTCGTCATGCAGGACGATGACGTCATCGCGTCCCGGCCCCCGGCGACCCGCGTGTCGAGCGCCGCCGGCCGTGGAGTCACGTCAGCAAGAAGCTGAGTACAAGTCCGGTCTCTGCCGCCCGGTCACGCCGATGGCTTGCTTGGAGTGCGATCAACGAATACCCTTCTTTGCAATTCTCTCATGGCCGGGAAGCGATCGATTCGCAAAGCGTGGGCTGCCTCCTATCTGAGCACTCTCTTTGCGCGTCAAGGAGCCAGTTCTCCATGCTTTGGTTCGACCCACTTCTGACGCCTCTTGTCTTCATGCTTTCGCAAGTCCAGGCTCAGGAAGAATCGTCGCCGCCGGCGTCGAACAACGAGGAGGTTAAGACTGAGGAACGGCAAGAGCCGATCGAGCTCTGGATCGGCCGGGCACGCCTCCTTCTTGCGCAACGACAAGTCGACGAAGCCATCCAGGCCTACCAACGATGCATCGAGAGAGATCCCGACAGCGCCGACCTCAGCTTCGAGCTCGGCTGCGCCTGTGCCGTCAAAGGCGAGACCGAGAAAGCGCTCGACACCCTCGAACGCGCCGTCGCCCAAGGATTCAATAACTACGTCTGGACAAAAAGCGACAACGACTTGAAATTGGTTAGATCCGCTTCTCGTTACCAGCGTCTACTACAAACGCTGAATGCCAGATGGAGAGAACCACCACATCCAAGCCATCTGGCATCTGATGAAGCAACTCTCAAGAATGAACAAACTGCGGCCTTCCAAAGATCCGTCAACCCGCCTTCCATTGATTGGATCGGTGGACACTCTGGAGGCATCAAAGACTTGAGATTCGACACGTGTGGAGAGCGCGTCTTGTCGACCGGAGATGACGCAACCGTAAGGGTATGGGATGCTGCCAACGGAGATCAATGCCTGGTTCTTTATCACACCCAGGAGGTATCCGAGGCCGTGTTCTGCGGGGAAGGCGAACGAATCGTTACTTTCGATCGCGCCGGCACTCTTCGACTCTGGGACGCACGCACGGGCGCCCTGCATCGCCACCTGGCTCCGCCGAGTTGGCAAACAGCCCAGTGGTGCATGGACTCGAATGGAACATTCGTTTGCATCTCTACGAAGGAAGGATTCGTGTCGATCTTGGATGTAGAAACTGGTGAGCCGATCAGGACAGTTGATGCTGGGTTGCGCAACATCAACACCTTGGCGCTGAGTCAGGAAGGAAACACCCTCGCAGCGGGAGACCGGAACGGTCTAGTATCACTCGTGAACGTGTCTTCAGGGGAGGTGTTATGCGTTCTGAAATGCCATGGAGGCGCATGCCAACTCGTTTCATTTGATCACTCCGGACGACTGCTAACGACGATTGGCTTCGATTCAGGCTACTCCGCGAATTCCTCAGCAATACTTTGGGAGACGTCATCGCAAACAATCATTCGGTCGCAAACAACCTCAGAGTATGTTCAGGCGATGGTCAATGGTCCACAACTGGCGATGATGACGGGAGAGATTGGGAGCGAGAAGGTCCACATCATTGACCTGGAAACAGGACACAAGACCACTTGGGATGATCGGGAGGATTGCGCCATTTTTCCAGAAAACGCCTATTCCAACACTCGGCAAGTGTTTCGGCCACTCGATGGGCGCCATCTGTATGTACCGTGTCTCGTTCATGGAGGGCATGTCGTGGACTTAACCTCCGGGCTTGAAGTCTCTGTAATGGATCATGTGAGTGGGTTTTTGTATCACCAGCCAATTGTGACGTCCATTTGTCCGAGCAGCGGTCAGATCGCCGTCGGAAATGCGGGAGGCGTCGTGTGCGCATGGAATGGCGTTGATGGGAAAATCCTCTTCCGACGAGGTCCTCGGACGCATGAAATAAAAGCCCTTGGTTATCGAGCGGACTCGAAAAGTCTGGTGTGCCTTACCGATGCGGGTCCAAGAGAATGGAGCGTGGAGATCGGAAAGCCACTCCGGTCGTTTGCAGTGGTTCGTTCGTTGCCGAAGGAATTCGCTGACAGTGCCGGAGAAAAACAAGTTCGGGTTGCAGGTCGATTGTCGTCGTACGCGTGGATAGAAAGCGAGCCGGACGGGATCTCTGAACGTGACCCGAGCCTCTATGGAGTATATGATGCATCACGCCTGTTTCTTAACACCCCGCTGCTAAGCTTCAGCTCCTCTGGACGGGTCTCGGCGTTGCGGTGTATCGAAGAAGGTCGTTGGAAAAAAGGGTTGTCGGTTGCGCGGTTCACGGAAGTCGAAGGAACAATTTACGATTCCTATCGTCCAGGGATCCTTAAAGGAATCCCAGGCGAGATTGTCCTCAGTTCTGACGGAGATTATGCGGCAATTCTGGTGGGTATGGTCAGTAGTCCCCCGACTACAAAGGGTCTGTGGTTTCTGAGGTCAGCGGTGCACGCCGTGATATGGGAACCAATGGATGGCCGTTTGCTTGGAGTCTTGAGTGGACCAGAATTGCCCACCGTCATGGAATTCTCGCCGGACGACTCAACTCTAGCGATTGGGCATGGGGGCGGTGAGGTTTCAATCTGGAAAGTCCCTTCCTGCGAGCTGGAATCTGTGATGGAGAAGCACGACAGACCAATCACGAGTTTAGGCTTTTGTCGTGACGGAGATCTCATGGTTTCGGCTAGTTCGGATGGTTTGGTTTACGTCATGAATTACGAGGACAAGCAGGAGGTGGTTCGCATCGATACCAGACCAAGGCATTCAAAGGCGCTCGCATTCTCGGCGGAGGGAACTTGGCTCGGGATCGGTGTGAGCGATAATTCGGTGCAGTGGAGGAATGTCGGAAGCGGGGAGCTTGTTGCGACTTTTGTGACACAGTGGACGGAAGAGGCTGTTGGGATCGAGTCCAGGGACATTGCAGAGTTGGCTCCGGCAGGGGAGTATGGATTGGGTGATGATGTTGACTCGGACTGGATGTGCTTCACGCCCGGGCTGCACTACGTGGCGAGTCAGGGGGCCGCGAGGCGGGCGCAGATCGCGGTGGGGGGAATCTCTTATCCGCTGTACTTGTTCGCGTCGACGTTGAACGATGAAGATGCAGTGAAGGAGGCGCTGGCGGGGACGCCGCGGCCGCTGGCGATCCTGTCAGCACCACCGACCGTGGAGCTGCTGAGCCCCGAAAGTCGGGATGTGCGCGTCCGCGAACGAAAGGTGAAAGTTAGCGTACGTACCGCAGACCGCCATGGAGTGGACCGCATCGAGCTGCGGGTCGATGGTGTGCCTCTCTCGGCGGACGTGGTGCGTCGGGCATCGCGGCGAGAGGCCGGTGGACGCGAGATGGCATTCGAGCGGGAATTCGAAATCTCGGAGGGCCAGAGCGAGCTCAAGATCGCGCTCCAGGCGGTGAACATCCGCGGAACACTCAGCCTGGAGAAGGTGATCCGTGTCCGTTACGAGCCGGTGGCGACCGAGCTCTATGTCCTCGCGGTGGGGGTGGCGGACTATGCCGACGACCGGCTCGATCTGAGATTTCCCAGCAAGGACGCTGAGGACCTGGTCGCCTGCCTGAAGCTGCAGGAAGGGGTGCTCTACCAGAAGGTGCACTGCGAGGTTCTGAGGGACGGAGAGGTCTCGGATGCCGCTTTGCGCCGGCTACGTGAAAAGTTCCTTCTTCGGGCGCAACCCGAGGACACGATCCTGGTGTACCTGGCGGGGCATGGAGTGCGCGCCGAGTCGGGAAACTTCTACTTTCTGACGTCGGCGGCTACTCCCGAGGATCCATACGAGGGTGTGGAGAGAGGTGAGGTCGAGGAGCTGGTGAGCTGGAGCCGACTGCACGCCCACCGGCGAGTGCTTCTGCTGGACACATGCTTCTCCGGGATTTCGCTCAAGGAATCCACCCGGGCTGCGGAGCGCGGAGTCGTTCCGTTCGATCAGTCGGAAGTCGACGAGCTGAGCCAGCAGGGCGGGGGCCTGTACGTTCTCGCCGCCACCTGCGATCAGGGATTCGCGCTCGAGCGCGAGGGCAATGGCTTGTTCACGCGCTCGCTGCTCGACGGTCTCGCGGGTGCCGCGGACGAGGACAAGAACGGCCTCGTCGAAATGGATGAGCTCTTGCGCTTCACTCACCGAAGCGTGCACGAGAAGAGCGGTGGCCGCCAGCGGCCCACCGTCCCGCGCGTCGTCGCCGGAGAAAACTTCCCCCTGGCACGCGTCAAGTGAACGAACTGCAGTTTCGCTCCAGGAAAGCGGGGCGGGCAACTTCTTGAATGAAGGGAACGAACATGAAAGAGCTGCGGGTCGGGATCGTGGGGATGGGGTGGGTGGCGGGGGCGCACCTCGAGACGTTCAAGAACGTGAAGGGAGCGCGGGTGACGGCGGTGTGCTCGCGGCGCGACCTGGGCTCGGCGGAGATCGAGCGCAAGCACGGCGTGTCGGTCAAGGTGTACCGGGACTACAAGAAGATGCTCGCCGATCCGGACATCGACGTCGTCGACATCTGCACTCCGCATCCGTTCCACGCCGAGCAGACGATCCTCGCCGCGCGCGCCGGCAAGCACCTGATCATCGAGAAGCCGATCGCGATGAACATGGACGAGCTGAAGGCGATGCGCCGGGCGATCGAGAAGGCCCGGGTTCTCGCCTGCGTGTGCTTCGAGTGCCGGTTCTCGATGCACTTCTCGCTGGTAAGGTCGGTGCTCGACGAGGGGCTGCTGGGCGAGCTGTACTACGGCGAGGTCGACTACTACCACGGCATCGGCCCCTGGTACGGGCAGTTCGCCTGGAACGTCAAGAAGGATTTCGGCGGATCGAGCCTGCTCACCGCCGGCTGCCACGCCCTCGACGGACTCTTGTTCTTCATCAGGGAGCCGGTCGTCGAGGTCTCCTCCTACCAGACCCGCAGCAAGAGCGAGATCTTCAAGCCCTACGAGTACAACACCACCAGCGTGACGATCCTCAAGTTCGAGTCCGGGAAGCTCGGCAAGGTCGCCTCGGTCGTCGACTGCCTCCAGCCCTACTACTTCCATCTGCACCTGTGCGGCAGCGAGGGCTCGATGCTCGACAACAGGATCTATTCGCACAAACTCAAGGGAATGGTCAAGAACCGCTGGAGCCAGCTCGAGACCGCGCTGATCGACTCGGGCGACGTCGCCGACCATCCCTACCAGCCGCAGTTCCAGGCGTTCGTCGACAGCGTGCAGAAGAACAAGCCGATGCCGCACACCGACTTCATGAGCGCCTACGAGACGCACCGTGTCATGTTCGCCGCGGACCTGTCCGCGCAGCGCGGCCGACCGATCAGGCTGAAGGAGGTCCGGTGAGCCAAGCCGGGAGACTCGAGCAAAAGGCAAGACGTGGAGATGGATCGGGGACTCACCGCAGAGGCGCAGAGAGCGCGGACAGGAACGGAGAGAGGGACAAGGGAGGCTCGTGCAGAAAAGGAAAGGGCACAGAGATGCAGCGTCGAGGCAACCGTGGCTGGGGACGGCTGCGTCGCGTAATCTCCGGTTAACCGAACAATCGAGTCGAGGCCTTGCAAGGGAGGAAAAAACCGATGGCTCATCCGAACTTGCGATGGACTCACGATGTCCGGACGTGTCTTGCATTCGTGATGGTTGAGACTCTCGCCGCGTCCCTGGCGTGCGCGTCCGACTGGTACGTCGATCAGAGCTACTCGGGGTGTGGCACGGGAAGCGGCGGTCCGAATGATCCGTTCTGCACGATTGGTGACGCGCTCAATGTCGCCGCCGACGGTGACACGATTCACATCGCTCCCGGCAGCTATCTTGAGGCCATCCGGATTTTTTCCGCGGACGTCACCTTGGTGGGGACCCGAGGTCCGTCGGTGACGAAGGTCCTTTACGGAAACCCCGGACTTTCACTCCTCCGCGTCGAGCAGGGTGCTTCCGCGAGGGTCATCGGATTGTCGTTCGAACACGGTCTGAGCAATCTCGACGGAGGTGGTGTGTACGTGACCGAAGGTTCGTCACTGAGCCTGGAAGACTGCGTGGTCGCAGATTGCGCCGCCGCACAATACGGATATGGAGGCGGGATCTACAACCTGGGCTCGCTCAAGATGCTGCGCACGACCCTCCGCGGCAACGACGCTTACTACGGCGGCGGACTGTTCGACAAGAGCTCCGGAACCCAGGGCCTGCGGATCGAAAACTGCGTGATCACCGGGAACACCGCGAGCTGGTCCGGTGGTGTGTATCTGTACAGCTCTCTCCCGGCGAGGATCGATGCAACCACGATTTCAGACAACGATGCCTCCGCGGGAGGCGGCGGCATGGGGGTGCTTGCACAAGATATCGAGCTATGGAACTGCACGATCAGCGGAAACACTGCGCGCTCGGCCGGAGCATTGTTGACCGGCACAACGGTGCAGAGCCCGCCGAACGTCAGGTTCTTCCATTGCAAGGTCAGCGGCAATCGCGCCGACGACCACGGCGGCACCGACAGTCAGGGAACCCTGCTGTTTTGGAGCAGCACGGTCGCCGGAAACGTCGCGACGTACGGATCCGGCGGCGGCATCTATTCCGTCTCGGGAACGGTTTTCATCGGCCACACGGTTGTCGCGGACAACAGCGCGCAGATGGGACCGGACTGCTACGGCACCCTGACCTCGACGGGTTACAACCTGATCGAGGACACCGCGGATTGCACCATCATCGGCGACCCCACCGGCAATCTCCTGGGCGTCGATCCGCTTCTCTCCGGGCTCGCTGACAACGGCGGGCGGACGATGACCCATCACCTTCTCCCGGGCAGCCCTGCGCGGGATGCCGGTGACCCTTCGATCACCAAGGGCAAGGATCAGCGCGGCGGCTCGAGAGTTCTCGACGGCAACTGCGACGGAGTCGCGGTCCGGGACATGGGTGCAGTCGAGGCGGGGTTGACGTTGATCGCGGAGCCGACCACTCTCCGGGAAGGGGATGTCGGCGAGCTGCTGACCGACGACGGCGAGCCGTTCACCTACAGTCTCCTGATCATCACGGCCGTCGACGGCATCGAGACCAGCTTTCCGATCGACTTCGGCCTGTTGAGCGATCAGGGCCGGCGCAGCATTTCGATGGTCGTGCCTCCCGGACTCTCCGGGCGATCGATGAAGCTCCGGGCTTTCGCATTCGATCCCTGCTTCGAGCCGCGAGGATCGGACCCCGTCAGGATCGATTTCCGGTGATCGTCAAGTCTTCGACCCGGTGAAAGAGTGCGGGACGGCCGCACGGCGATAAGCTTTGGCCAGCGGAGTGATTGAGTCCGAGTCTTGCACGGAGGAACAGCAGATGCTTCATCCGCATTCGCGGCGGACTCGCGAGGTCCGGACCTGTCTTGCAGTCGTGATCGTCCAGACCCTCGCCGCGTCCGTGGCGTGCGCGTCCGACTGGTACGTCGACCAGAGCTACTCCGGATGCAGCACGGGCAGCGGCGGTCCGAACGACCCGTTCTGCACGATCGGCGACGCGCTCACGGTCGCCGCCGACGGCGACACGATCCACATCGCTCCGGGCGATTACTCCGAGTCCGCGCGGATCTTCGCCGACCTCACGGTGATCGGGACCCAGGGCGCTTCGGTGACCAGAGTCCTCTTCGGGACCTCCGGAATTCTGCCGCCGCTTTGGGTGGACCGGGGCGCATCCGCGACGGTCATCGGACTGTCCTTCGAGAACGGAATCAGCTGGAGCAACGGTGGCGGAGTCTACGTCGACGCCGGCGCCTCATTGGCCCTTGAAGATTGCGTGGTCGCGAACTGCGCCGCTACGAACTTCTCCTATGGAGGCGGAATCTACAACCTCGGGTCGCTCAAGATGCTGCGCACGACCCTCCGCGGCAACGACGCCTACTTCGGCGGCGGGCTGTACGACAGGAGCTCCGGATCCCAGGGCCTGCGGATCGAGAACTGCCTGATCACTCAGAACACCGCCACCTGGTCCGCCGGATTGCACCTGTACAGCACGATCGCGGCAGAGATCCACTCCACCACGATCTCCGACAACGTCGCCTCCGCGGGAGGCGGCGGCATGGAGGCGGCGGGACAGGAAGTCGAGCTCTCCAACTGCACCTTCAGCGGGAACTCCGGGGGCGCCCTGCGGGTCTACTCGACCAATTCAGGGTACTCAAACGTCCGATTGTTGCACTGCACGATCAGTGGGAATTGGGACGACAGCTCCGGAGGCATCGGGAACTCGGCAACAGTGTTCCTCTGGAGCAGCACGGTCGCCGGCAACGTCGCGACCTCCGGATCCGGCGGCGGCATCTATTCCGGCTCGGGAACGATCTTCATCGGTCACACCGTGCTCGCAGACAACAGCGCGCAGACGGGCCCGGACTGCTTCGGAACGGTGACCTCTTTGGGTTACAACCTGATCGAGGACACCGCGGATTGCACCATCATCGGCGACCCGACCGGCAATCTCCTGGGCGTCGATCCGCTGCTCTCCGGGCTCGCTGACAACGGCGGGCGGACGCTGACGCATCGCCTGCTGCCAGGCAGCCCTGCGCGAGACGCCGGCGATCCCTCGATCACGACGGGCAAGGATCAGCGCGGCGGCTCGAGAGTGCTCGACGGCAACTGTGACGGAGTCGCCGTCCGGGACATGGGTGCCGTCGAGGCGGGGTTGACGTTGATCGCGGAGCCGAGAACACTCAGGGAAGGGGATGTCGGCGAGCTGCTGACCGACGACGGCGAGCCATTCACCTACAGTCTCCTGGTCATCACGGCCGTCGACGGCGTCGATGCCAGCATTCCGATCGACTTCGGCCTGTTGAGCGATCAGGGCCGGCGCAGCATTTCGATGGTCGTGCCTCCCGGACTCTCCGGGCGATCGATGAAGCTCCGGGCTTTCGCGTTCGATCCCTGCTTCGAGCCGCGAGGATCGGACCCCGTCAGGATCGATTTTGAGTGATCTTCCGCCCGCGAGAGCCCGCACGATGGCTTCGCGATACTCCGGGTCCTTCCATGACGCAGGCTCCTAGCCCCAATGCCATTCACTTTGCGCGCCTGCCGTCCATGAAACAGGGATTCCCGTTGTGCGGGAAACCTTGAGGCAGCGGGTGCGTCAACGGCCTGGATTCCCGCTTTCGCGGGAATGACGGGGGGAGCTCGCGGGAATGACGGGGCCCCAAAGTGAACGACACTCGGGCTAGCCCAGCCGCTCGGTCTCCTCGGCCTGCGGCGGCAGCTCCTGCGGGACGATGACGTGGGGGCTGGCGCCGACGGGCTCGAGCTCGCGGCGGGGAACGAGCGCGTTGAGCCGGTCGATGAGCTGGCGCACCCGGCCGTTGTCGCGCCGGTTGAACGGCACGACGACCCGCATCAGATCCGGAAGATCGCCGTTCTCCTCGGGAAGTGGGCCGCGGGTCTCGATCCGGCCGCCCGTCAGGATGTCCGCGAAGTCCTTGTTCAGCCGCTCGAGCTCCTCCTCTCCCGGGACCTGACGAACCCGCAGCACGAGCTGTCTCAGAACGTAGCGGCTCGAGTGGTAGTTGCGATAGAACCTCTGCAGCTCCTCGATCGCGTCGTCGACGTCGTCGGTGACTTTGAACAGGGCGAGATCCTCGGGATTCACCAGGCCCGCGTCCTTGAGATGCTTCTCGATGTAGCTCTGCCACTCCTTCCAGTACGAGCCGCCCGGCCGGTCGATGAACACGACGGGGACGAACTCGCTCTTGCCCGTCTGGATGAGCGTCAGCGTCTCGAAGCCTTCGTCGTGGGTGCCGAACCCGCCGGGGAACAGCACGACCGCGTGCGACTCCTTGAGGAACATCAGCTTGCGGGTGAAGAAGTAGCGGAAGTTGATCAGCTTGGGGTCGCCGGCGATGGTCTTGTTGGCGACCTGCTCGAACGGCAGGCGGATGTTGACGCCGAACGACTTCTCGCGGCCGGCGCCGCCCTGCGCGGCACCCATGATCCCGTCGCCCGCGCCCGTGATCACCATCCAGCCCTTGCCGACGATCTTCTCCGCGAACCGGAACGCCTGCTGCCACTCGGGCTCGTTCGGCTGGGTCCGCGCGCTGCCGAACACCGACACCTTGCGGACGTGCTCGTAGTTCTTGAACACCTTGAGGGCGTAGCGCATCTCCTTCAACGCACTGTTGATCAAACGCACGTCACCGCGCGGAGTGCTGTCCTTCAAGAGGCGAAGCGAGGTCACCACGATCTCGCGGACGAGGTCGGCATTGCCGCCGCTGCCGTATTCTCTGGAGGCACGCTCGACCAGCGTTTCGATCAGTGCGTCGATCTCTTCATGGTCGAGCCGGTAGGAACGAGGAGCTCTGTTCATGGTTGCCTTGCTGATATCGGTGCCGGGCCCGGAGAGGCTTGAGCCTTCGGTCACCGCCCCTGGCGCAGGCCGGGGAATCTGGAGGCGCGCCGTTGCGGGTGGTTTTTCGGTGGATGCGTCATTGAACTCATAGACCTCCCGGTCATGAACGCCACTCTCTCGGCCGGGTTACAAAGGCGGGCTCGCGGCCTGGCCGGTCGTCAGCTCCCGAACAGCTCGGCGAAGAAGCTCGTCATCGCCTGCCAGGCGCGGCGAGCGGCGCTTCGCGAGTAGACGCAGCCGAGCTTCAAGTCGTTGGCGTCCTCGACGGTGAACGCATGCACGGTTTTCCCGTACGTGTGCATCTGCCAGTCGACGCCGGCGTCGTTCATCTCCTTCCTGAACGCCGTGACCTGGGCGGGCGGCACGAACGGGTCGTCGTTGCCATGAAGGGCGAGGACCTTGCAACGGATGTTGCGGGCGCTCTCGGGATCGGGCGTCGCCAGGATTCCGTGGAAGCTCACGACGCCCAGGAGGCTGGCGCCGCTGCGGGCAAGGTCGAGGACGCACAGACCGCCGAAGCAGAAGCCGATCGCGGCCACGCGACCTTGGTCGACCTGAGCGTGCGCGCGCGCCGCCTCGAGACCCTGGTTGATGCGCCGGCGCAAGGCATTGCGGTCAGCGGCCACGGCGCTCATCAGCCGCTCGGCTTCCTTGTTGTCCCTGGCGAGCACGCTCTTGCCGTACATGTCGAGGGCGCACCCGACGTAGCCCAGGCCCGCAAGCTGCTCGGCCTTGGTGCGGGCGAAGTCGTCCTGGCCCATCCACGCGTGTGCCACCAGCACCAGCGGCCGCCTCATCGTGCTCGAGGAGTCGAAGGCCATGTGGGCTTCGAGCGCGACGCTGCCATCGCGGTAGGCAAGCTTCTCGGTGCGCATCGGTGTAACTCCCTGGTCCGGTAAACGTCGTGTTCCGGGTGGACTGCGTCGACATCCTACTGACCGCCTCGTGCTAGCCCGAATTATTCATGAATGAAATGAAGAGTAACTCATTGCCTCAAGGCCGCTAGCAATCGGTTTCGGAGGCTCCACGCAGTCGACAGTGTGTTCATGGATGAACACACTGTTCACGCATGAAGCGGGCCAGGTTTTTTTTAGAGGTGCCGCGTTGCGGCACCTACGGCCGCTGCGCGGCCGGGCTCGCCTTTCGATCTGCGTAGGCAGCGCCAGCTCGTCGCATCGCGCTCGACAGTCTCGAGTCGCGCGGTTACTGTTCCCGCCCTTCTCGACCGGGCCAGGCTCGCCGCAAGCGAGAGCACGCCTTCTTCCGTTTCGCGGAGGAGTCTCTCATCTTGGACCTCAACCCGGCCCAACGCGAAGCGGTCGAGGTGTTGAAGGGGCCCGTGCTCGTCCTCGCCGGCGCCGGCACCGGCAAGACGCGCGTGATCACCGCGCGCGTCGCCCGCCTGATCGAACGCGGCGTCCGTCCCGAGAGGATCCTGGCGGTCACCTTCACCAACAAGGCCGCTCGCGAGATGGAACAGCGCGCCCTCGTCCTTCTTGAGAAGCGAGTCAGGAAGCGGCCGGAGATCTCGACGTTTCATTCCTTGTGCGTGCGCATCCTGCGGCGCAACGCCGACAAGCTGGGGTTCCCGCGAAAGTTCGCGATCCACGACACCGGCGACCAGGAGAGCGTCGCCCGGGCGGTTCTCAGGGACCTGCGGATTCCCTCGGACGCGGTCAAGCCCGCCCAGCTCCTCTACGCGATCGGCCGCTGGAAGAACCGGTCGATCCTTCCCGAGCGAGCCTCCGCCGAGGCCATGGACGACTCCGAGGTGCTGGCGGCGCGCGCCTACGCCCGTTACCAGGAAGTGATGCGAGCCCGGGGCGCGCTCGACTTCGATGACCTTCTGCTGCTCACGGAGATGCTGTTCCGTGACCATCCGGGGGCGCGCGCGGCGGAGGCGCGCCGCTTCGATCACATCCTGATCGACGAGTACCAGGACACCAACGGCCCGCAGTACCGCATCGTGCGCCATCTCGCGGCCGGGCATCGCAACCTGTGCGTCGTGGGCGACGACGATCAGGCGATCTACGGCTTTCGCGGCGCCGACGTCGCCCACATCCTGCGCTTCAAGAAGGACTGGCCCGACGCGCGCGTCATCCGGCTCGAGGACAACTACCGGTCCTGCGCCGGCATCCTCGATCTCGCCAATCGCCTGATCGCGAACAATCGCTCGCGTCACAAGAAGACGCTGCGCGCAGCGCTCGACCCGGGAACGAAACCCCGGGTGATCGTCTTCAAGGATGACGCCCACGAAGCCGCCGGCGTCGTGCACGACATCCGCCAGGACCGGGAGTCGGACGACATCGCCGCGCGCGACGTCGCCATCCTGTTCCGGACCAACGAGCAGCCGCGGGCCTTCGAGACCGAGCTGCGCCGCGCCCGCATCCCCTACGTTCTGGTCGGAGGCATGTCGTTCTACGACCGCCGGGAGGTGCGCGACGTGCTGGCCTACATGAAGGTCCTCGCTCATCCCGCGGACGAAGTCTCGCTCTTGAGGATCATCAACACCCCCGCGCGCGGCATCGGCAAGGGCTCCGTCGCGATCCTGATCGAGGAGGCGGTGAAGCGCGGCAGACCGTTGTGGGAAGTCCTCGAAAACGTCGCATCGCTCGCCCGCGTTCCTGGAAACGTCGCCCGAGCCGTCCGGAGCTTCGTCGATCTCCTCAAGAGCAACCGGGCGCGCCTCGCCTCGGGCACCCTCGCGGAGTCGATCCGCGGGCTGCTCAAGGTCATCCTTTACCGAGAAGAGCTCACGCGCGAGTATCCGGACGCGCTCGACCGCGAGGCGCGCCTGTCCGCCGTCGACGAGCTGATCGGATCCCTTCAGTCCTACGAGGAGCGCAGCAAACGCCCCTCTCTTCAGGAATTCCTGCAGGAGATCGCGATCTCGAACGAAGGCGCAGAGAAATCCGACGAAGATCAGCGAAAAGGCGTGACGCTGATGACCCTGCACGCCGCCAAGGGCCTGGAGTTCAAGGTCGTGTACCTCACCGGCATGGAGGAGTCGATCCTGCCCCATCAGCGGTCGCTCGAGTCGGGAAAGGCGGGAATCGAAGAGGAGCGGCGCCTGGCCTACGTCGGCGTGACCCGGGCGCGCGAGCGCTTGACGTTCACCCTGTGCGAGAGCCGCCTCAAGTGGGGAAGGCCGCGGCCGTCCGTGCCCAGCCGCTTTCTTCTCGAGCTGTTCGCCGGAGACAGCGGCGCCATCATCGAGAAGCTCAAGGCTCTCTCCGAGCGAGCAATGCACGCACACTCGCCTCAGAAGCGATAGCCGAGTCCCGCGACCGGGCCGTGGATCACCACGTCGTACACGAGCGCGTTTGCCCCGCTGCCGTGGTCGTAATCAATGGACAGTGCGCGATAGCCAAGGCCGGCGGTCCAGCGCCCGAAGTTGTAGTCGAGCTCGCCAAAGAGCTGCCAGGTGGAATCCGAGGATGCGCCCAGGCCAAAGCCCCCGACGTCGCCGCGCGCGATCAGGTGGAATCGTTCGGTGAGGTCGATCCTTGCTCGAGCGCCGATGAGGAGATCCCACCATTCCTCGTCGGCGTCGCGGTCCCCGCTGAGACCCGGCGCCTTGAGGTCGAGGTCGATCTGAAGACCGTTCCAGCGCGCGCCTCCCAGGAGCTCGACGACCGTCTCCCTTTTCTCCGAGAGGCTCCACTGGCCGATCCTCCGCGAGAGGCAGAGGTCAAGGATCGCCTGGTCCGTGCTGGTTCCCACCTCGCCGCCTTGGATGCCTTCGTCTTCCTCGATCACCATCCGGTAGAGATCCGCAGAGGCCACCCAGAGATCTCCGGCGACCTCGACGTGCCCTCCGAATGCGAGCCGCCTTTCGTTGCCAGGCTCGACGTTCTCTTCGAACCCCTGATTGATCTTCACCGGGAATCCCTGGACGGTGACGTCGCCATTCATCAACGGATACCACAAGGACAACGCCACCGTGCACTTCAACACATCGCGGGGCTGCGCCGGGATCGTCGCGACCGACGGAGTCACCTGCTCGAACCGCGAGCAGAAGACGCTCTCGCCTTGCAGGGGGTTGGACGCGCCCGGCGAACTCTTCAATGTCTCGAAGCTTGCTGCCAGCTCGCTGCCCGATCGCAGCTCACCGGCCGGATCATCGGGGCGAAAGGCAATGCCGCTCACTTTGCGTGCGCCCGCCGCCCATGAAACTGGATTCCCGCTTTCGCGGGAATGACGGCTACCTTTCGCGGGAATGACGGCTGGTCCCAAAGTGAATGGCATTGGGGCGCTCAAGGTCATGAACGCCGTGGCGGCGAGCGAGGGCAGGTTCATCGAGCTCCCGCTTGAGCGATGTGCTCCATGCGGCGATCCGCACTCAGAAGCGGTAGCCGACTCCAAGGAAAGGTCCGTGAATGAGAATGTCGTACTCGAACGCCTGATTTCCGCTGCCACGGTCGTAGTCGATGTAAAGGGCTCGATATCCAAGACCTGCGATCCAGCGGCCGAATTCGTAGTTCACGTTGCCCGCGAGCTGCCAGGTCGAATCCGACGATGAGCCCCAGTCGAAGCCGCCGAAGTCGCCGCGAACGACGAGGTTGAGCTTCTCGGTGAGGTCGGCTTTGACGCGCGCCCCGAGGATGAAGTCCCACCAGTCATGCCTCTGGTCGCGATCGCCAGTCAGCGGGGGTGCCTGGAGGTCGAGGTCCAGCTCGAGGCTGTTCCAGCGAGTTCCCAAAAGTCCTTCCAGCTCGATCTTCCGGTCTTGCGAAAGGTCCCATTGGGCGACTTTTGCCGCAAGGCCGATGTCGAGGATCACCTGATCGAACCTCGACTCGATCTCGCCGTTCCGGACATTGTTCTCATCCTCGATGCTGAGGTAGACCAGGTCCGCCCATGCGGTCCAGGGGTCGAAGCCGACCTCGACATGACCCATGATCCCGAATCGGATCTCGTCGAGCATCTCCGAGATCTCGTCGTAGCCGACCTCGACGTCGGTCGAGAACCCTTTGACGGTGACGTCGCCGTCCATCAGAGGCACCCACAGATACAGCGCGGCCAGAACCTCCGGCGTCCGAAGACTCGTGACCTGCGAGAACAGCTCGCGCGCAAACGCCGGCGGTTCCGCGGGAGGATTCAGGAATGACTCGTATTCCGCGGTCCTGCCGGAACGGTCGAGCCGCAGGTCGAACGCGTCGAATCTTGCTCTCGAACCCGACTCGCCGGCCAAGACTTCGAGACCGAAAGCCGGGGACAGGGCGAATCCCAGGATGAGAGGACCCACTCCATGTCGCTTGAATGACATCCCTTTCTCCTCGTTGAACTGCGCTGCCACGGTGGCACGAAGTGGAACGCGCCTGCAATTCCTGCACTGGATCGGTGCTGCAGGCGCCTGTCTCGGGATTCCTGGTAGCTCGAGCCCGTCTCTTCCGAGGGTGGCCGGCGGCAGGTGAACAAGGTTACAGTTCGTTTGGGTCGCAGGGCCAGCCCCCGGTCGGCCGGCGACGGTCTGGAGAGTCCTGAGAAACGTGATATACGCTTGCCCGGTCCACCGAGAACTGCCAGGCGTCGCAAGGGAACCGAGGAAGTGCCACAGCCGGTCGGGGAACGGCATTTCGGTGATCTGACCCGATTCGTTGAATCCTGGAACTCAATGTCACCCGTCCAATTCCTGGACGGGTCGGCGTCACGTCCCAGGCTCGGTCATCCCCCCGAGCTTCGTGCCTTGGTGCTGGTTTCAAATGTAGGATTGGGTTCAAGCCTGCAGCCGCTCGCGGCGGAACCAGCTTTTGAAACCGGCTCTGAGGAGTGGTCCTGCGTTTGCCCCTCGAAGTGACCGGGTCAGCTCCTGCAGCTCTTTCCGCTACGGTCGATCTCGATGCGACTCAGGCTTTCCCTTGTTCTCCTCTGGCTCCTCGTCGCTTGCGGTGGCAAGCGCGGGGAAGGTGTACTGATCACCAAACCGGAGGAGCCGGAGGCTCCCCCTCCCGTCGAGGGAGAGGGTGCCTCCGCATTCAGCGGCATCTCGAGCCTGTTGCCCGTGGTCGACGGATTCGACCTCGTCTGGGAACCGCTCGCGGACGAGAACGGGGACACCGACAGCTTCTTCTACGAAGTCTTCGTCAACACGACCGGAGGTGAAATCGACTTCGATTCGCCGGCGGAGGTGACGGAACCGGGCGAGTCCGGTTTCATGCTCCGGGGCCTTGCCCAGGGGACGATCGCGACCGCCGCGGTGCGCGCAGTGGAGGTCACGGCTGCGCGCGCAAACGACCCCACTCTGGATCACAACGAGGTCATCCTGCGCGGACAGGTACTGCCGATTCTTTACGTCGATGCCAGCAATGGCAGTCCCGGCGACGGCACCAGCCCGGAGTCGGCGTTTCAGTCGATCAACGCCGCGGTGCAGGCGGCATTCGCGCTCGGCTCGGCCAACATCCTGATTGCGAAGGGCCTCTACCACGAGCAGGTGGCCCTGCCCGGAGGGATTGATCTCTACGGGGGGTTCGAAACCGGGTTCCCGGGGCCCCGCGACCCCGCCGTGCTCGCGACGATTCTCGAGCCGAGTCCCGGCGCCAAGATCGTCCTGCGCGTTCTTCCCTCCATGAAGGGGACGATCCTCGACGGACTGGTGCTCGAAGGTCTGGGCTCGGTCTTGAACGGCCTGGAAGCCCGCGACACCGACCTTTGTCTGGTGAACACAAGGGTCCAACGAATGAGCGCGGAAGGAATCGTCCTGACCTCGACCCAGAGGCGCTCGCTGGTCTTCGCCCATCAGGTCGAGGTCCTCGCCTGCGGTGCCGAGGGTCTCGAGGCGCGCGGAATCTTCGATGCCGCTTTCAGCTCGTGTGCGATCGCCGGCAACGCCCACGAAGGCGTCGAGATCGACGACCTGACGGTGTTTCCGGCGGATCTCAGCACGTTTCGCCTCTCCCGATGTGTCTTGAGCGACAACTTCGAAGAAGGCGCCGACGTCGACTTCAACGAGCGCAACCCTCTCGACGGAGACAGCTCCGAGGACGGACGGGTGAGGCTCGTGGTGGAACGCTGCCGGTTCGAGCGCAATGGCACGAGCGGGCTGCTCTGCGACATCGACTTCGACCCGGGCGACGAGGTCGAAGTGGAGGTGTTCATCCGCGGCAGCGAGTTTCGAGCGCAGGCGGACGCCGGGATCCTGCTGGATGCCGATCTCCCCTCGCTTTTCGTCCTTGCCGGCAATCGCACCGCCGCCAACCGCGGCAGCGGCATCCGCGTCACCAGCGAGCCGGGCCGTGCGACGGTCCTCGTCGCCAATCATTACGACGTCGGCTCGGGCATCGAAGGCATCACCTCGATCGGACCCTGCGATCTGTATCTGTCCCACGTGGCGGTGGCCGGCGCGTCGCTGTTTCCGGTGCTGGGCGGCGGAACGACGCGGTTCGTCAACGGCGCGATCTGGAGCTCTCCTTTCCCGTCCGGGACGAGGGTCGAGTTCTGCTACGTCGAGAATGGCTTCCAGGGCGAAGGCAACATCGACGGCGAGCTGCAGTTCGTCCGTGCGCCGAAGGAACTCTGGTTCACGCAAATGGCTGGAACCAGAAGTCGTTTTCCGGCGCCACCTTCAAGCGGCCTGAAGGCGGGAGACATCGTGGAAATCGACGATGATGGCGTTGCGAGGACACTCGATGCCGTCACTGACGGATCGGCGCATTTCAGCCCTGCCGCCGATCGCGCCGTCGACGCAGGAGCACTGATCGCGCGGCTCGCGGACGAAGACCCTGAAGAGAGCTTCGAGCTCGAGCCCGCCTCTCCCTGGCTCGACGCGGGCGATCCCGTCGAGCTCGACGGCGATCTCTCGCGCACCGACATCGGCGTGCGCGGTGGAATCCTGCAGGACTTTCGTTCTTCCGCGGCCGGCGGTCTCACCCCGTTCGTGGTGGAGCGCATGGAGCCGGGAATCGGCGCGGCCGTGGGGCCGCTGACGATCATCGAAGTGCGCCTCAGTCGCGACGTCGATCCGGACAGCGTCGACGAGGACAGCTTTCGGGTGCGCCTCGACGGTGAGCTTGTCGACGGTCAGCGAATCGTCAGCGGGCGAACTCTTCAGTTCAGCCCCTCTGCGCCGATCCAGTCCGGAGACGTGAAGATCGAGGTCCACGGCAGAGTCGCGGACCTTTCGGGTACAGCGCTCCATCTGCCCATGCGCTGGGTGGCGGAGGTGCGCTGACGATGGCCGCCCCCAAGGTTCTGTTCTATTCGCCGGATTCCTTCGGCCTGGGCCATTTCCGCCGGTCGCTGACGATCGCCGAGGCACTTGCCAGGAACCATCCCGGCATCCAGATGCTGTGCATGACCGGCTCGCCGCGGCCCGACATGTTCGAGCTTCCCGACGGCTTCGACACGATCAAGCTGCCCTCGATCACCAAGAACGACAACGGAGAGTACGAATCCGTCGCAGGGCACCTCGACCTCTCTCAGGTCGCACACCTGCGTACCTCGCTCGTTCACGCTGCGATCCAGGAGTTCTCCCCGGACGTGTTCATCGTCGATCATTCTCCGTTCGGCACGCTCGGCGAGCTGCTGCCGGTCCTGACCGCGATGCGCAAGAAGGACCGGATCCTGACCATCTTCGGCATGCGCGACATCGTCGACAGTCCCGAGCGCCTGGAGCGTGAGTGGACGGCACAGGGCGTTCTCGAGGGGCTGGACTCGCTCTTCGATCACATCCTCGTCTACGCCGACCCCCTCGTCTACGACTCACGCGCGGAGTACGGCCTCGAGCGCATCGCGCCGGGAAAGAGCCATCTCACCGGCATCGTGTGCCGTTGTCCTCCCTGCAAGGGCGCTCGCGGGTTCCGGGACGGCCGGCCATCCACGGCCCTGGTGACCACCGGCGGAGGCAAGGATGGCATGCACATCATCGAGGCGGCGCTCGCCGCACTGCCGGCCGATTTCCACAAGATCCGCGTGATCACCGGCCCGCTGTCGAAGAGCTCCGCGCTGGCTCGTATCGAGAAGCGAGTCGCCGCCGACCCCAGAGTCTCGCTGTTGCGCGAGTCGCATCAGATGTGCGACGAGCTCTGCGACTACGACCTCGTGATCGGCATGGTCGGCTACAACACCGCCTACGAGGTGGTGCGCGCGCGCAAGGCCTACGTCGCGGTGCCGCGCGAAGGACCCAGGCTCGAGCAGCGGTTGCGCGCAGAGCGCCTGAGCGCGCTGGGCCTCGCGGTTCCCGTCGGCTCGGACCCCTCGGGCCTGGAGAAGCGATTGAGAGACGCGTGCAAGCACGCGCGCTCGCCGCTCGAGAGGCTCCCGCGATTCGACGGCGCCGACCAGGCAAGCGACCTGGTCGTCGGCTGGCTCGGAGGACGCGGCGTGCAGCCGCCCAGGGCGGCGGGCAAGGCGTCATGACGCGCGTCGGCTACGTCCTCAAGGTGTTCCCGCGCCTGAGCGAGACTTTCATCCTGAGCGAGATCCTCGGTCTGGAGGCCGCGGGCGCATCCGTGACGATCTTCTCCCTCCGGCCGGCGAGCGATCCGCAATTCCATCCGGAGCTGGGCCTTCTCAAGAGCAAGGTGATCTACCTCTCGCCGCTGGGAATGGGGGACTGTCTTGCGACCGTCGCGCGCATCGGTGCGGAGGATCTTGGCGGAGTTCTCGAACGCTGGACGCGCCTGGCACGCGACCCGGCGCTTGCTGCACCGGAGCGGACATTGAACCAGCTCGGCGAGGAGGCGGGGCTCGGCGCGCGGCTCGCCGCCCATGCCCGAGAGCTCGGCATCACTCATCTTCACGCACACTTCGGGACGATCGCGTCCCGGGTCGCTCACCTCGCCAGCGCGGTCACGAAGGGAACGTACTCGTTCACTTGCCACGCCAAGGACATCTACCGCGAGACTGTCAACTGGCGGCTGTTCGACTTCCTGGCGTCGCAGGCGGCGGCCTGCGTCACCGTGTGCGATGCCAACGTCGAGCATCTGCGCGCCAGGCTCTCGCCGGCCGCGTTCGACAAGGTCCGGCGCATCTACAACGGCATCGACCTCGAGCGCTTCACGCCTCCGTCGAAAACGACCTCCCCTCAGGAAGGCTCGCGAGGCAGGAATGCGCCCCTCCGAGTGCTGAGCGTCGGCCGTTTGGTTCCCAAGAAGGGCTTTGATCATCTGCTGTCGGCGGCGGATGCCCTGAGAAAGCGCGGCACTTTTCTCTCGGTGAGGATCATCGGGGACGGTCCGGAAAAACCCGCGCTCGAACGACAGCTCCTGGATCTCGACCTGCGGGAAACCGTCGAGCTCCTGGGACCCAGGAGCTCGCACGAAGTTCGCGCGGCGCTCGAGCAGAGCGACCTGTTCGTCCTCCCCTGCATGCAGGACGAGGACGGCAACCGCGACGCCCTGCCGACGGTGCTGATCGAGGCGATGGCGATGCGCGTTCCGTGCGTCAGCACCGACATCGGCGGGGTTCCCGAGATCCTGGGCCCGGACGAGGCGGGCCTGGTGGTTCCGGCGGAGGATGACGGCGCGCTGGTGAGGGCCGTCGCATTGCTCGCGGACGATGCCTCGCTGCGCAATCGTCTCGCGGACGCGGGCCGGCGGCGGGCGGAGCGTCTGTTCGATCGCAAGCGCCAGGCGCAGGAGCTGATCGAGGCGTGGGGAGGCCGCGCATGATCCTTCGCGACCTCGAGGTGTTGTACGTCTGCACCGATCCGGGCATCTCCTGGCGCGGATCCAAGGGGGCCGCGGTTCACGTGCGCGAGATCTGCGAATGCCTCGCGCGCGAATGCCTGAGTCTCGACGTGCTCGTGGCGCGCGACGACGGCCTCGAGCAGGCTCCGGACGTTCCCGTTCACCGCCTGGCGAGCCTTCGAGAAAGTAACGCGGAGCTCGCGGCACCCGCCGAGCTGGCGAGGCGGCTTCTTCGGGAGACGATGCCGCATCTCATCTGGGAGCGTTACAGCCTGGGTGGCTCTCCGGGTCTTCACCTCGCGGTCGAGTCGAAGGCCGACTACTGGCTCGAGATCAATGCGCCTCTGATCGAAGAAGCCATCCGCCATCGGGGTCTGGCGCCGGAACAGGCAGACGAGGAACGACTCCGGCTGGCAAGGCAACTCGCTGCGGCGGACGTCGTGATCGTCGTCAGCCAGTCTCTGGCCGACTACGCCCTTGAGAACGGTGCCCGCTCGTCCTCGATTCACGTGATGCCCAACGGGTTCTCGGCAGGCCGTTTTCGAGTGAACGACACCAGGGAATCGCTTCGCAGGCGGTGGCGCCTGCCGGCGGATGCCTTCGTCGTGGTCTTCGCAGGCGGCTTCCGACCCTGGCACGGCATCGAGACCTTGCTCGCTGCGTTCGAACGATTGCAGAAGGAGTTGCCGAAAACCTGGCTGGTGCTGGCAGGCGAAGGTCCGTCGCGCTCGTCGTTGCAGTGGAGGATCGGCGGCCTCCAGAATGTCCTCGACCCGGGGCACGTTCCCGCCGACGATCTGCCTTTCCTGCTCGCGGCATGCGACGTCGGCGTTTCGAGCACGGACCCCACGGCCGGCGATTACTTCTGTCCGCTCAAGATCCTGGAGTACCAGGCCTCGGGGCTCGCGGTGGTCTCGACGGACCTCCCGGCGGCGCGCGCCGCCGTCGACGGCGGGCAGAGCGGAGTCGTGCTGCGGTCTCTGTCCGCCGAGGAGCTGTGCATCGCGCTCTGCAGGCTCGCGACCGACCCGAGCTTCCGCCGACAGATCGCGGACGCGGGACATGAGAAAGCCTGGCGCGAGGGCACCTGGGACCGGCGTCTCGCGAAGCTTCTGACGGACATCGATCGCACCTCCAGCGCCGTCCAGGCAAGAGCAGGGCGGCGATGAAGAAGTACCGCAAGCTGCCCGCGTTCGATCTCGTCGTCCGGACGTACAAGAGCTTCAGCCCCTACCTCCGCCGCCAGCGCACGCGCATCCTGATCAGTTTCCTGTGCACGATTCTCGTCATCGGCTGCGAGCTGCTCGAGCCGTGGACGCTGAAGGTCGTGCTGGACAACGTCCTCCTCGGCAAGGACTCCGCCTTCCTGCCGGAGTTCCTCCTCGATCCCGGCGGCCGTGAGACTCTTCTTTATCTGTGCGCGGGATTCGTCCTGTTCCTGTCGGTGCTCGCGGGCGTGTTCGGCTACGGCCGGGACTTCTTCGGCGCCGCCGCGGGCCAGCGCGTCGTGATGTACCTGCGCGAGGACCTCCAGAAGCACGTGCAGAGACTGTCGCTCGACTTCCATCTGTCCGCCAGGAAGGGCGACCTTCTGCTGCGCCTGACCGGTGATCTCATCCTGGTGCGCGAGCTCCTGGTCAATGCCGCGCTGGAGGTCTCGAGACATGTCCTGTACCTGTCCGGAATGGCCGTTGTCCTCCTTGTCGTTCAGCCGGTGCTCGGCGCAGTCGCGCTCACGGTCATTCCGGTCTTTCTCATCCTGCAGTCGTTCTTCAGCGACCACATCGCGGGCGCCGCCGCCCGCCAGCGCGAGAACGAGGCGCGCCTCGCCGCGCAGGCGGGCGAGATCCTTCACAGCGTCGAGCTGGTGCAGACCTACCAGCTCGAGGAGCACCTGACGCAGGCGCTCCATCAGCACAACCGGAAGAGCTTGAAGAGCGGCCTCACGACGACGCGGCTCGAGGCGCGCCTCGCACGGTCGCTGGAAATCTCGCTCGCCGGCAGCGTTGCGGTGATCCTCCTGCTCGGCGCGATGCGCGTGAAGAGCGATGCGATGACGCCGGGCGATCTGGTGCTGTACCTCGCCTACGTGCGCGCCACCTACAAGCCGCTGCGCAAGCTCTCGGCCCGGCTCGCCAACCTGTCGAAGGCGACGGCGGCGAGCCAGCGCGTGCTCGACCTCTTGACGATCAAGCCCGACATCGAGGAGAAGGCGGGAGCGGCGGATCTCGTCCTCGACCAGGGTCCCGTGGTCGAGCTCAGGGACGTATGGGTCAGGTTCAAGACGACGGCGGGCGATCATTCCGTGCTGCAGGGGACTTCTTTCGTCGCGCCCGCCGGCCGCTGCACGCTGATCGTAGGCGCCAACGGCGCAGGCAAGAGCACCGCACTGTCGCTCGTGCCCCGGCTTCGCGACGTGCAGTCGGGCGCGGTGTTGATCGACGGGCAGGACGTCCGCGACGTTACGCTCGCAAGTCTGCGCCGCAGGGTCGCGGCGGTGCAGCAGTTCCCGACGTTGTTCTCGGGCTCGGTCGCCGACAACATCCGTCTCGGAGACCTGGAGGCGGACGATGCCAGAGTCGAGGAGGCCGCGCTCAAGGCCGGGATCGAGGCGTTCCTCGAGGGACAGCCGCTGGAAAAGTTCCTGGACCGCGAGGTCGGCGAGGCGGGCAAGAAGCTGTCCGCGGGCCAGCGGGTTCGAGTCTCCCTCGCGCGTCTGGTGCTGCGCAGGCCATGCATCGTGCTGCTTGACGAGCCGGAGTCTTCTCTGGATGCCGCTTCGCGCGGCGCCGTGATCCGCGACGTGGTCCACGCCCTGCCCGGGGCGACGATTCTGCTGGTGTCGCATCATCTTTGCACGCCCGACCTCGTCGACCACGTCGTCGTACTCGGAGGCGGCCGAGTGATCGATCGCGGCCCGTTGAGCGACGTCGCCGTGCGCCATTCGGAGCTCTTGCAGAGCAGCCGGATGCTTCAGGAGCCTCAAGATGTTTCCTGAAGACCTCGGACGAAGTCTGCGCCATGCCGAGCGGCTGTTTGACGTCGAACGGATGAAATCCGCGATCGAGAACGGACTGGGAATCTCCTCGATCCTGAGGGTCGAGCCCCGGTACCTGCGCTTCAAGAAGGGCACGAGCCTGATCGTGCTTTACGAAGTCCTGGAGCAGGGCGGCGCCGTGCAGCACGTTCACGCGGTCCTGGGAGACGGCAGCGTCGGGCGGCGCGAAGCAGCCAAATGGCGCTTGCGCGCCCGCAAGCTGGGAGACACCGCGGCCAAGGCGTTCGTTCTCGACTCGAACATCGATCTCGTGCTGGCGCGTTTCCCGGTCGACGTCGCCCTGCCCGCGCTGCCCGACGTCGCCATCGTCCAGCGGATCAAGCGCCTGCACGAGCGGCTCGGGCATCCGCTGACGGCGGGCGAGGTCTTCGAAGTGCGCGACCGGCGATCGAGCCTTCAGGTCCTGAGCTACCGGCCGCGGCGCCGATGTGTGCTGCGCTGGGACCTGCGGGTCAAGAAGGCCGGCCACAAGAGCGAGAGGCGGGGGTGCGTGGTGCGCCTGCTCTCGGCGGAAGAGGCGCTTCTGCGGCCCCTCGACTTCCGCCGCAACGGAACTCCGCCCGCGTTCGTTCCGCGGCTGATCCACGTCGGCAGCTCGCCCGCGCTCCTGCTCGAGGAGGATGTCGGCGGCGCATCGCTCGCCGCGGACAGCACGTCGGTCTCCTGGGCAGAGGTCGGCGCCTTGCTCGCGGCGTTTCATGAATGGTCGCGTTCCAGGATTGCTGCATTCACCTCGACCTGGACTCTGGAGCGCGCGCGGCGGCGGGCGCGGCTGGCGGCCGAGCACCTCATGGACCTCGAGCCGCAGACCGGCGAGGAGGCGAAGTCGGCGCTCGATGACCTCGAACGCCGCCGTCCTGATCAGGTCAAATCCGGCGCATGCGTCGGGCTTCACGGAGACCTGCATCTGGGTCAGATCGTTCGAACCGGCGACTCGTGGCACCTGGTGGACTTCGACCGCTGTGAATGCGGACCTGCGGTCGTCGACCTCGGTCGGATCGTCGGCGACGCGCTGATCACCGACGACCTTGGAGCCGTCGCCGCATCGGGAATTCTCGAGGGCTACCGGCGGGAGGCGCCAAGTCTCGACGAAGGACTTCTCTCCTGGTCGGCGGCGGCGTCATTGATCCAAAGTTCGGTCGATTCGTTGCGCACTTTTCGCAAGGGGGCGAGCGAGGAGTCCCGCCGCAAGCTGCAGCTTGCAAGGTCGCTCCTCGCAGGTCGCCTGGAACAGGCCGTGGGAGCTGTTGAATGAACGCCTTCGCCACGGCTCTGATCCGGATTCCCTCAGCGGAGGAGTTCTCCGCCGCACTGACGCGACTCTTTCCGTCCGCCGGAGTCGAGATCGTGGGCGTCGATCGATTCTTCACCCTTGCGGGCGGACGACTCGGTGCGCGCCTGAAGCTCTGCGAGACCGCGTCCGTGCCGCATCGCGCCGGCGCGTTTCTCTACTGCGCGGAGGGTGCAAAGGAGTGTGAAGAGTCGCGGGCGCTCTCTGACCTGGGTTGGTCGCTGCTCGCATACCCCAACGATGCGCGCCTGCCGTTTCTCGCGCACTGGGAGGAACGAGGCGCCTCCGTGCAGAGCTGGAGGCCGGGACGCAGGGCGGTCTACCGGTGGCAACGAGGAGTGGACTCCGAGTACGTCAAGGTCCTGCGCCCGGCGGATCTGGGGGCGATGCAAAAGCTCTTCAACCAGTGCGGAGAGAGGCTGAAGAGCGCAGGGGTCGTCGTTCCGCAAGAGATCGAAGCCGCCTCCTCATCGTTGATCTTTCCGGCGGCGCGCGGTGTGCCGCTCCACGACCGGATCAAGACGCGGACAGGTCTTGACCTCGAGTCGCTGGCGCAGTCGCTGGCTGGATTCCGCGACCGCTGCCGGATCCTGACGTACCGGCCCTCGTGCCGGGCCTTTGCCGTGGAAGACGAGCTTTTCGTCGTCCAGAAGTTCCTGCGCCTCGCCGCCCGGGTGGAGCCGCGGACAGCGGCGCGAGTCGAGAGCGCGTATCGACGGCTTGATTCCACGGCAGCGCGGCGCGAGAGGTGGTCGATGCTGCACCGGGATCTGCACGACAAGCAGATCTTCCTCGACGGCGCGTCGGTGTCCTTCATCGACGTCGACACGCTGGCGATGGGACCTCTCGCCCTCGACCCCTGCAATCTCGCGGCGCACCTCATCCTGCGCGAGCTTCAGGGATGGTGTGCCAGCGGAAAAGCCCTTGCACGCCAATGGCTCGCGGCCAACGCGCGCCACACGGTTGGAAGGGAGTCCCTGCGTTTCTTCCTGTGCACGAGCCTGCTGCGCCTGTGCTGCGTGTACCTGCTGCGACCCCTTGAGGTGAGAGTCGCCCTGGCCATGCTCGAGCACGCCGAGCCGCTGCTCGCCTCTGCCGACCCGGAGGGGTTCCTGCCATGAGGAAGGAACAGCTTCACAGGCGGGCGAGATTCGCCCCGCGGCGGTACTCACGACAGGCACGAAGTCGTTCGGGGCGAAATCCGTCGCAGATCCTTTCCAGGAACTCCGGCTCCTTCTCGCCACGACCTTCATGCATGAGCCGGGCAAGGCTCCTTGGATCGACCAGCAAAGCGGCGCTCTCTTTCATCTCGGTGTTCTCCTCCTACCTGCTCGCGTCCTGCGTCTCTCCCGGCGAGCCGCCCAGGCTCCGGCCGCGGATCCGCGTCGAGGTCGAAGGGTCGCTGGATGCCGGCAACGTCGCCGCGGAGATCGACGAGACCGAGCTCGAGGAAGGAGTCGAGGCGGGTGGCGCGCTCGAGAGGGGCGAGCGCGAGGGCGAATGGAAGATGCGCGGCGTCGTTCTCGACATCCCGGACCACGCGGAGTTCGAGGACGCGGACAAGAATCCCATCGCCCCAGAGCCGCTTCGTGAAGGTCAGTGGGTCAAGGTCAAGGGAAGGTTCCTGGACGGAAAGCTGCGCGTTCGCAAGGTGCGCCTCGAGGAGCAAAGGGACCGCTGGGAGGTCGAGGGCGTCGTCACCGAGGTGGAGGAACAGGACGGCCGCACGATCCTCTTCATCCCGCCGTTCCGGGTCATCCGGGAGGAGCGGACCGACGTCACGTTGTTCGACCCGAACAAGGAATGGGACGACTTCCTCAACCAAGGGCCGCTGTCGCGGCGCGCGACCAAGAACGAGAAGTTCGTGCCGTTCTCGATCAGGCTGGGCGACCGGGTTCGCGGCGGCGGCCAGCTCTCCACGCAGTGGGAGCACAAGGACAACCTCGACCTCAACGACTCGCGCCGGCGCGACGAGGACGATTTCACCACGAGCCTCGAGGTCGACCTCATTGCGCGCATCGGCGAGGAGGGCTTCTTCCTCGCGGAGCTGGAGGGCAAGTACGACTCCGAGCGCAAGGAAGAGCGGGCGAGCACCCGCGACACGAATCTTGCGCCGCACGAGGTCTACTTCTTCCTTCCCGATGTCCTCTTTCAGGGCCTGCACGTCCAGGTCGGTCGTCAGGACCTCGACGAGCGGCGCGAGTGGCTGTACGACGAGAGGCTGGATGCGCTGCGCCTCTACTACGACCTCGACCCGGTCACGCTCGAGGCCTCGGTCAGCGCCACGCCAGAGATCCTTGCCGTCGAAGACGAGGAGACGATCATTAACTTCGTCGGGGTCGCAGCGTTGAAGGTGGCCGAAGACTGGGTCGCCTCGGCGTACGTGCTCGACCGCAACAGCCGGGAGCACGACGAATTCAGTCCGACGCTCATCGGCCTGCGTTCCTTCGACAAGTCGGACGGGGGGTTGGGCCACTGGGCGGAGCTGTCGTACTCGACCGGCACGATCGACGACCGGAAGTTCCACGGATTCGGCGTCGACTTCGGCGGCACCTGGGTGGCGCCGGTGCCGCTCGAGCCGTCGTTCACCCTGGGCTATGCGTTCGGCGAGGGAGACGACGACCCGACCGGCACCAGCCACACCTACCGGCAGAGCGGCCTGAATGACAACAACGACAAGTGGAACGGTGTTTCCTCGTTCCGCTACTACGGCGAGGTGCTGGAACCGGAGCTGTCCAATCTCGAGATCTTCACCGCCGGAGTCGGAGCGCGTCCGAGCGAGCAGAGCTCGATCGACCTGGTGTTCCACCATTACCGCCAGGCGATCGGCGCCGCGGGGACACTGTTTGGCGAGATCAACGCGCCACTCACCGGAGTCGACCCGGATCTGGGCTTCGAATTCGACGTCATCCTGGGCTACCGGATCCGTCATCTGACGCTGGAGATGGTCGCCGGCTGGTTCGAGCCGGGGCCGGCGTTCGTCGACGATGACCCGGCGTGGCTGTGGGCGTTCACGGCGAGGTTCAAGTTTTGAGAAACCAATGGAGTGGACTTGCGCGACATCGCGCCATCACCAAGGAGCAAGTCAGATGATGTGGGAGGCAAGGATTTTCAGAGGCGGTCGGGGAGGATTGCCGGCCATGGGGTTGATCGCCGCAGGTTGCACATTCCTTTTCGAGACTTCGGTGAACGCACAGACGTTCATCACGGGTTTCGTGAAGGAGACCGACGGGATGACTCCCATCGCCAACGTGAACATCGACGCGTTCGATTCCAACGGCGACGAGGTGAACCTCGACAACGACGGCACGGACGGGTCGGGGTTCTTCCTGACGGAGTTCGAGGACGGGCCGGACGTGTACGACATCCGGTTCAGCCCGCCTCCCGGCACGCCGTTCCTCCCCGTGGAGATCGACGATCTGTTCGTGACGGGAACGGTCAACCTCGGCACGGTGACGTTGCCGGATGCCCTTCTTCTTTCGGGGAGGATCATCAACTCCTCGAACCTGCCGATCGCGGGGGTGCAGCTTCGAGTGGTGGATTCCTCGAGCGGCAGCGAAGTCTTCATTCCCAACAACCAGACGGATTCGCTGGGAATGTTCGATCTGCAGCTCGCGGCCGGGAATTACGACCTGCTGATCGACCCGTCGGATCTGTTTCCGACGTACGCGCCCGGGCACGTGCTGGACATCGCGCTTCAATCATCGATGGACCTCGGCGACATCGTGCTGGTGCAGGGATTCACGTTGAGCGCGACGGTGCAGCGCACCAATGGGTCGCCCGTCGTCGACTGCGACGTCGACGTCGTCGACGTGGTGAGCGACGAGAAGCTGTTCACTCCGGGCGACAGCAGCGATGACAACGGCTTCGTCGACGTGGTCGTGCCGGCGGGGACGCTCGACGTGCGCTTCGAACCGATGCTCTCGGACAACCTGGTGGGCAGGGAGATCCTCGGGGTGGTGGTCGCCGCCGACGTCGACCTCGGGACCGTCACCCTGCAGAGCGGCTTCCGACTGAGCGGCCAGGTGAAAGATGTGCGCGCCGCGCCGGTGGCGAACGTCGACATCGACGTCGAGGTCACGGGAACGGGCGAGAAGATCTACCTGTACGGCGACAACACGGATGGCGGCGGCAACTACGTCGTGGTGGTGCCGAGCGGGGTGTTCGACGTGGACTTCGTGCCGCCGGTGTCACTCGCTCTTCGATCGCAGCTCGTGCCGGGCGTTCCAGTCTCGAGCAACAAGATTCTCAACGTCACTCTTGAGGACTGTCCTGCGCCGGCCAACTACGGGACCGGGACGCCGGGCAGCGGCGGGTTCGTTCCAGAGATCGACGACAACGGTGTCGCGGCGCGACTGGGAGCACCCGACTTCGGACTTTCGATCACCAAGGGTCTGGGCGGCGCGTTCGCGTTCCTGATCATGGGCACGGGTTCGGCGTCGCTGGATGCCGCGGGCTGGACGCTGTGGATCAACCCCTCGGCGCCGGGATTCGCGTTCATCCCGATCAAGCTGTTCGGCCCGAATGGTGTTCCCGGCGCAGGGTTCGCGACGCTCGCTGGTCCTTTGCCCGCGAACGATTTGCTCGACGGTCTTCACGTCTACTTCCAGACCCTCGTGATCGACCCCCAGGGCGACCACGGCGTCGCCACCTCCGGAGGACTCGACGTCACTCTCTGCCGGTGAACTCGAAGGTGGCGGCGGGTGGTGGATGGCCGGCGGCGGAGCGGGCGGCATTGCAGGCCGGCGAGGCTGCGGGCGCGGCCGCGGGCGAGGGCTTTTTCGAACTCGCGGGCGGCCTCGTCGTGGTTGCCGTGCTCGAGGAGCACGGAACCAAGGAGCTCGTGAGCGGCCGAAGTCGAAGCCCGTGGCGTCTTCGTTCTCGGCGGCGGTGCGCAAAAGGTTCAGCGCTTCTTCGGGCGCACCCGCTTGCAGCGCGATCAGACCGGTGAGCTCCAGCTCCATCACCCGCGCGGCGAGGCGGTTGGGCAGGTAGTCGGCCGCTGTCCGGACCCATTGACAGCCGATCCGTGGCTGGGGATAAGAATCCTCCGCTCAACGGAGTGACCGACTACCTGTAATTCAAAGGAGGGCGTATGTCGGAAAGACGAAGCATGCTCGTGGGCATCCTGTGGATATGGGGGGGGCATTCGCCCAGGACTCCTACTACGTCAACCAAGGACTGAACGGGGTCCACAACTCCTCGCTCGCTGAGTTTGCGATCGACCTCGGAGGCTTCATCGACTTCGAGCAGTACGACCTGACGAGTCACTTCTGGACTAACAAGTGGATGCACCCCACCATTTCCTTCCGCCAGGAGATGCTGGCGCAGATGATCGATCTCGATCAGCTCGACCTCGACGTTCAAACCTACGCCCCCGGGTACACGATCTTCCCTCCCGAGATCGAAGGCGGCACCGACGGAATCAGCGCGTTTTCGATCCCCGTGTGGTGGCAGAGCAGCAATCCTGCCTACGTCAAGATCCACACCTTCCGCATCAACGGCGGCAACGTCTTCGTCGCCTACCGCAGACTCCTTGCTGCAAGTGATCGCGTCAATCCGTTCCAGATCCTGCTCGCGATGGGCGCCCTCCATTTCTCGGACTTCGCGACGAGCCGGCTGCCCGACCCCGCGGACCCAGGCACCTGGCCGTTCCAGGTGAACCTCGGCGGTTTCCCGGGAACCGATCAGGGCTGGAAGTATGACATCAACAACCGGCCCAATCTCTACACCAACGAGCAGGCGATCGAGCGCGGCGACATCCTGATCGACGTGCGCGAGAACGTCTCCGCCGACCTGTGGACCGCCCTGCAGCGCATGCAGGACGTCGCCCACTGGGCGCGCACCACCTTCGTGCCCAGCCAGCAAGACCAGTTCATCGCCGGAAACCTCGACCGCACCTTCATCGTCGGCGGCTCCTGGGGCTCGATCGTCGCCGCCAACCTGGCGATGGTGCAGTCGCGGATCTACCGGGCCGCCAACGCCGACGCGATCGGAAGCGTCGACCTGGGAGCGGAGCTGATGCTCGGAGACTGGACCAAGCTCATCTCCCACCGCTGGGCCGGGACGATGCACGGCCACATCCAGTGGACCCCCTCCAACTGGGCCGTCAAGGACCTCTTCCTCCTGGTCGACATCCTCGGCATCCGCCACGACAGCCCCGACCCGGGGATGCAGCCCTGGGATGTCTCCATCTTCAGCATCCACCACCGGCCCACGACGGATCTCCTCCGCGTACCGATCTACGGCTATATGGGAGGCGAGGACCCGGGCCAGAACTGGCACTGGCAGCGCGACGACATCACGTTCCACCCTCAATACCAGCTCGAGTTCCGCAAGAACCTCGGCCACAGCCCGACGTTCGGATCGATGGAGGGCAAGAACGAGTTCTTCCCGTTCAAGGGCGACGAATGGCAAAGGATGATCGACAACGGCCCGACCCTTGACCCCGGCAACCTTCCGCTCGTCCCCTCATCGGTCCCGACCGTCAAGCCCTACCCCGATCCTTACTCGCACACCCTGCGCCACGTGCACTGCTCATTTCCCTGTCCGGCCGTTCCGACCCTGCTCACCGAGCTCGACCTCACTCCCAATCCGACCGAGATAGGGACGCGCATCGGCCAGGGAGTGTCGACCGGATACTTCGACACGATGAAGGTCTTCGACCTCGACGACGACGGCAAGCTCGAGGTGTGCTTCGGCAATTTCGACGGCTACTTCCATGTGCTCGAGATGAGCGGCTCGATCCCGACCGACCCGACCAAGCTCAGAAACGAGTTCATGAGCGAGAACCTGGGATGGGGGCTGTTCGCGCTGGCGGCGGACCTTAGCGTGCCGCTCCAAAATCGCGCGATCTACCTCGCCGACTCCACCGGCCACGTGCACAAAGTGACGGTGAATGGCGCGAACAGCTACAGCGTGCAGCGTGACTTCTCCGTGCCGCCGGCCGCAGGCCAGCAGGGACCGCGCAAGCTGTACCCCGGTTACGTGCCGTTCCTGTACCACGGAAACTTCGTTCCAGAGGAGGTTGTTCAGGGCAAGGAGCTGCTGGCCCTCAACGACTTCCATGACTGGGTCGTGATCGACCAGAACGGCGCGCAAGTTCTGGTGGGTCACAAACGCAAGCCCAAGGGGACCGGTCCAGGCTTTGGCGCGGTCGTCGACATCGACACCAGCCAGCCCGGACTCAGCGAGCTGCTCGTTCCAGGACAGGACGGCCACCTCTGGTCGCTGGCGTGGGACGGTTCGAAGCTCGAGTTCGCGGATTTCCTCGGCTACTTCACCAACTTCGCCCTCTACCGCGTGGTGCCGGTGAACCTCACCGGCACCAGCAGCCATCTCCTCCTCTTCGGCCAGAACCACAGCCTCGCGGTCGCTCAGCGTCAAGCCCTCCTGGTCGATGTCGCGACCCGGCAGATCGTCGATTCGGTGGCGCTCGGCTTCGAAACGCTCGACCATCTCTGCGTGGAAATGCTCCCGCCCTCCGGCTCGGACCTCGTGTTCGTGCTCGGCGTGGGAGGCTCCCTGCAGACCTTGACCATCCAGCAGGGGGCGACCTTGGTCGCTGGTCCGATGACCCAGTTCGTGAACCCTCCACCTCCCCCGCCTCCTCCCAGCTCAGGCCTGGGCCCCGCTTCCGCGGCGGCGGTCGCCAATTCGGTCGTGTCGATCGAGGTGATCGACTCCGCCTCCGGCCCCGACTACGTGGTCGTCGCGACGGTCTCGGGGCGGATCTACTTCCTCGACACCAACCTGCAGTTCGTGCGCCGTGCCGACAAGGAGTGGGACCCCTTGAACAAGCCGTCCGGAAGCCCGACTCCCGAGCCCTG
>Ga0247727_10000453_pt1 | contig 99688 bp, 91 predicted proteins | sample WisWelCaveWW1625_FD_202498 | JGI IMG/M metagenome (GOLD analysis project Ga0247727, IMG submission 202498) | Biofilm microbial communities from Wishing Well Cave, Virginia, United States - WW16-25 | ecosystem: Environmental > Aquatic > Deep subsurface > Groundwater > Cave microbial mat | place...
CACTGACTCCCATCATAGATTCATGTCCTCCATTTTGTCGGCCATTCGCTCTGTGATGGGACTATTTTACCATTTTTTCAGAGGGAATTTAGGGGTTTTTCAGCAGACTGTTAGATTATAACCCATAAAATTTAAATATAGAAATAAAAAGACTTTACGATTGTAAAGACAAGCCTATATTTTGTCTATTAAAAACTTAATCAGAGCTTTTAGAATGTGGGCAATTGAAATCCCTTTGCCGAATAAACAGCAAAGGGATTTCCTTAAACTAACCGCTTAAATAAACACTAGAGCTTAAAGAGCATCTCGGCATACGAAGGCACCGGCCATAGCTCTGTCGGCACAAAACCTTCGAGCGCGTCGATGTCCTCGCGAAGATTTTCCATCGCAGGCACCACTTTATCGCGATACGCCTCAGCTTTCTTTTTGGCTTCGCTGACTGCCTGGGCTTTTTTCAGAACCTCTTCAAGATCCGCCACGTTGTTGCTGGCAGAATCCAGAAGCGAAGAAACCTTGGTGAGAAGCTCTTTTTGCACGCTCACGGGAGCGGACGCGATCTTGAGAGATGCGATAGCTCCGGAAAGCTGGCCTGTGAATTTAATGACAGCCGGAATAAAGAGCCTCCTCGCCATATTGATGGCGGCCTGAGCCTCGATATTGATATCCTTCGCGTACTTCTCGAGATACACTTCATAACGTGAATGCAGCTCTTTCGGGGTCAATACGTCGTATTTCTCAAAAAGCTTCTCGGCTTCATGAGTGGCCATCGCAGCCAAGGCATCGACCGTATTGCGGATATTCGGAAGGCCGCGTTTCTTGGCCTCCTTCACCCACTCTTCGGAATAGTTATTACCGTTAAAAATAACGCGGCCGTGTTTATTGATTGTTTCTTTTACAATAGCCGCGGCTTCCTTGTCTTTATCCTTTGCTTTTTCAAGACGAGTGGCGATCTCATCCAGCGCCTCGGCCACAACGGTATTCAAAACCGTATTGGGGCCGGAGATGGAAGCTGAGGACGCGACCATACGGAATTCGAACTTGTTCCCGGTGAATGCGAACGGAGAGGTCCTGTTTCTGTCCGTGTTGTCCTTTGGAAGCTTCGGAAGCGAATCCACGCCGATATGAAGGTGGTGCTGTCCCTTCGATGCAGCCTTCTTGCCTTTCGCAAGATCAAAAAGGATATCGGAAAGCTCTTCACCCATAAAAATTGAGACAATCGCAGGGGGCGCTTCGTTGGCGCCTAGCCTCAGGTCATTGCCTGTATTCGCCGCGGCCGCTCTCAATTTATCCGCATGCCTGTCGACCGCTATGGTGATGGCCGAAAGAAAAAGTAAAAACTGCTCATTGTCATGCGGGCTCTTGCCGGGCTCAAGAAGATTGGCGCCGTCGTCCGTCGCAAGCGACCAGTTATTGTGCTTACCCGAGCCATTTACTTTCGCAAACGGTTTCTCATGCAAAAGACAGACGAGATCGTGGCGAAGCGCGACTTTTTGCATCGTCTCCATCACAAGCTGATTGTGGTCAGTTGCAATGTTGGCTGTAGTAAAAATGGGCGCCATTTCATACTGCGCGGGCGCCACTTCATTGTGTTTGGTCTTCGCCGACACCCCCATTTTCCAGAGCTCCACGTCCAGGTCTTTCATGAATGCCGAGATCCTGTCCTTGATCGCGCCGAAATACTGATCTTCGAGCTCCTGCCCCTTGGGAGCGGGAGCGCCGAAAAGAGTGCGGCCGGATGTGATAAGATCAATTCTCTGATCGTAGTACTGTTTATCGATCAGGAAGTACTCTTGCTCAGGTCCCACCGTCGCGGTAACTCTTTTGGAGGTCTTATTGCCTAGCACCCTTAAAACTCTTAAAGCCTGTCTTGAAATGGCCTCCATAGATCTTAAAAGCGGGGTCTTTTTATCGAGCGCTTCACCGGTATAGGAGCAAAAAGCGGTTGGGATGCAAAGTGTGGTATTCCCTGCCGCATCTTCCTTTAGAAAGGCTGGAGAGGTGCAGTCCCACGCGGTGTAACCACGCGCTTCAAAGGTTGCGCGAAGACCACCACTCGGAAAACTCGAAGCGTCCGGCTCGCCTTGAATAAGCTGTCTACCGGAAAACTCCAGAATAACCCCGCCGTCAGCCGTGGGGGAAATAAATGAATCGTGTTTCTCGGCCGTCTTGCCTGTCAGCGGTTGAAACCAGTGGGAGTAATGCGTCGCGCCTTTCTCGATCGCCCAATCTTTCATCGCATTGGCGACAACATTGGCCACTTCGAGCGTCAACGACGTTCCCCTTTCGATCGTTTCACGAAGCGCCTTGTAGGTGTCTTTAGGAAGCCTTTCTTTCATCACGCGCTCACTAAAAACATTGGAACCGAAAACTTTGGTCAGATTTAATGTTTCTCTTGCGGCACTTTCTTTCATCGCTCTATCTCCATTTCCAATCACTCTTGCGCTTTCCTGTAATGCGTTCATAAGCCTCAAATCCTCCCGATGATACGTTATTTTTACGCTTGCCTCGATCAAAATTTGTAGAAGCGCACACTCCGTCTGGGACTTCAGCTTACCAAACTATACCGGAGATTCATAACGTATTATTGTCGGCATTGTTAAGAATATGTTACGGAAAATAAGTAAAATTACTTAAATTTTAATACTATTCCCACCGGGCAGTGGTCGGAGCCCATGACCTCCGGCAGAATAAATGCTTGCTGAACATAAGGCCTCACGTTTTCAGATACAAAATGGTAGTCGATCCGCCAGCCCACATTTCTCTCTCGCGCGCGCGAGATCACATCCCACCAGGTGTAATGCCCCGGGTCCTGGTTAAAAAGCCGAAAGGTGTCAAGAAAGCCATTTTCGACGAGCTTGTCCATCCATGCGCGTTCACTCGGCAGAAAACCGGAAATTTTTTCATTTTCCTTCGGACGCGCAAGATCTACCGGTTTGTGCGCGGTGTTATAATCGCCGCAAATAACGAGCTTTTTACCCTTTCCCTTTAACTTTAAGAAATATTTCAGGCTATCCTCGTAAAAATCCATCTTGTATTGAAGCCGGCCACTGTTCATTTTTCCATTGGGAAAATAAATATTAAAAAGAATGAAGTCCTCAAATTCAGTCTGCAACACCCTTCCTTCATCGTCAAACCGCTGAATGCCGAAGCCGTTCTTTACCGCGAGCGGTTTTTCCTTGGTGAATGTCGCCACACCGCTGTAGCCGGGACGAAGCGCGGGGTTCCAAAAAACATGGTAGCCGTCGGGATACAAGAGCTCCGGCGGAAGCTGGCTGGGCATCGCTTTTATTTCCTGCACACAAAGAACATCCGGAGATTCTTTTTTCAGCCATTCGAGAAAACCTTTTTTCAAAGCAGAACGGATGCCGTTGACGTTCCAGGACAGGATCTTCAAAGTTACTGAAGCAGCGCTTTTAGAAGCTGCAGATAAGTATTCGCCACTTTAAAATTCGGAAATTCGCGCTTTATATTCGCGGGAGGACTGAATAAAATCCCTTTGTCCGATGCCTTGAGCATCGTAATGTCATTGTAGGAATCGCCTGCGGCTTTTACATAAAAACCTGTTTTCTTCAAGGTCCGCACCGCTTTTTCTTTGCCATTTCTCTGACGCAGATGATAATTGGAAATATACCCTTTTTTATCCGTCGAGAGCCAGTTGCACCAAAGCGCAGGAAACCCGAGCTTCTTCATCAGCGGCATCGCGAATTCATAATAAGTATCGGAAAGAATGATCACTTGGGCTTCATGCCTAAGCTTATCCAGGAACGCTCTCGCGCCGGGCAGCGGATCGATCGTGGAAATGACGCTTTGAATGTCGCGGAGCTTGATATGATGCTTTTTTAGGATTTCGAGGCGCCGCTTCATCAGCACGTCGTAGTCGGGAATATCGCGTGTCGTAAACCGAAGCTCTTTTATCCTTGTTTTTTCCGAGACTTTTATCCAGATCTCGGGCACCAGCACGCCCTCAAGATCCAAACAGCAAACGTACATCAATTTTCAGGGACTCCTATTTTTGTAAATTCTAACAAAAAATCAATCGCCCGCCCAGGCTTTTCGGATCGCCTCATAGACCTTGCGCGGTTCCCTCAAAAAATGGCTTTGTGAACCATTGCCTTGCCCAAAAATACCAAGCCACTCTTCATGGATCCACGAATCCGGCATGCCCGAAGGCACATCCGCTTGCGTGTTGTGGTCATCCGGGTCGCCCCACGAGTTGCCTTTGGAACTCTTCCACCATTCGTCCATCCATTCAAAAACAACACCGCCGATCGCGTTGCCCTCGCCAAGACTTCCGGCCATGTTAAGCTTGATGTCCTTCCAATTCGCGATGAGATATTTGGCCTGCGCATCTTCGTCCACCCCGCGGTCTTTCCGGTAGGCATCACAGCCCATTTCGGTGAAAAGGAGCGGCTTGTCATAATAAAATTTCACAAGGTGCCAGACGCTTCCCATAGAATAAGCGCCCGAATAGACATTGGCGCCGTAGATGTCCACGTCCGGTGCGTACTTGGCGAGCTCCATGAGGCCCGAGGCATTCAAGTTGCATACCGCCACCGGATGATCGGGATCAAGCGCATGGATCATTTTCGCAGCCTCATTCACAAATTCGGCGTATTCTTTTGGATGCTCATTGGCATTGGTATGCGTATGCGGGTGCTGGTTTTCATTGCCGAGAAGCCACATCAAAACATACGGTTCATCTTTGTGGTCCATTACCATGTCCTTCAAAACGCCCAGCATCTGCTCCCTTTGGCCGGAATCTGTATAGTCGGTGCCCGCTTCCCAGTTTGCGTTTGAACCCACGGTGTATGCGCCAAGAAAATCTCCCATGATGAAATAGATCCCATGCTCCTTGTTCAACGTTCTCATCAGCTCTTTGTCGTACTCGCCGGGATTGTAATTTCCTCTCTCATCCACATTGTGGTAGACGCGTATCGCGTTGGCCCCCATATTCTCCAGAAGCACCGCATCGCCGATGACGGATTCACTGCGGTCCTTGCGGTTGTTTTTATTTTGGTCCACCCACGAATCAAACATGCCGTCGTTTTTGCCGTTGCGGTTGTCGTCAAGCCGCATCCAGGGGCGCAGTGTAAAAGCGTGCGGCGATTCCCCCACAGTCGTGCAGCTGTAAGTGACGCCCTTCACGACGAACGGCTTGCCGTCCACCAGAAGCTTCCAAAAACGATTGTCGTATTTGACAACTTTCACTTTTTTGCCGCTGCTGGTTTTTGTGACCTCGCTTGGGCCGGTGTTTTTTCTGGACCAGTTGGCGCTCACGAATTTCCCCGGCCAGGTCCTCACCTTGTCTAACTTTGGATTATTCTTAGGATTTTTTTCCACCTCCGCCAGAGCCCCCTGCAGCTGAATACCAAGCTCAGGGTACGTCGCGCAGATCTTGCGAATCCGCGCGATCGCCTCCGGTGCCACATACCAGTAAAAACTGCCATCCTGGGCCCAGATCACCGAACGGGGAAAATGCACAACGACGGCATAATAGGCTTTGAGCGCTTCTTTTATAAGGCCGGCCTTCCGAAGCGCTTCGCCGACGTAAAAAAGCTTTACGCCTTTGTCGAACTCGCTGGCTTGCGCCCACGCGTAAAAATCATTTTGCGCGGAGCCACTGTCGACATAGTCCCACGGATTTATCTTGTTTTTTCTGTCAGTTTTGAATTTCCTGAAAATCGGGTCACTGAAAATGGAGGTGTTGGGATAGATCCCCTCGCCGGCGGCTTTCTTAAGCCCCTCTTTGTCCAGGATCTTGTAAGCGTATTTTTCGGTGCCGGAATTTACGAAAACACCATATTTTTTGTAATTTACTATGGCTTCAGTCCCGGGAAACGCCAACTCAAAGTCGCTTTTGGGGAGAGTAAAGGCCGCACGGGTAAGCGCGAAAGAAAAACAGCAAAGAAAAAAAAGAACTACGAAACTTTTTCTCAATTTAGACGGGCCGCGCCCTTTCAAGTTTTGCCAAAAGGCTGTAAGCGCAAGGTACCACAAACAAAGTAAGAACGGTGGAAAAAACGACGCCTCCGATGACTGCGATCGCCATGGGAATACGGGTCTCGGCGCCGGGCCCAAGCGCCAGCGCCGGAGGCACGGCCGCCGCGATCGTCGAGATCGACGTCATTAAAATCGGGCGCAAACGCACCGGGCAGGCCTCGAGCAGCGCTTCCCGCACCCCTTTCTTGCCTTCGGTGCGAACGTGATTCGTGAATTCCACAAGAAGGATCGAATTCTTTTTCACGATACCCATGAGAAGGATCAGGCCGATCATGCTGTAAATATTGACCGATTGGTTACCGACAAAAAGAGCGATCAGCGCCCCCGAAATGCTGAACGGCAGGGCCAGAAGCACCGTCAACGGATGGATATAGCTGTTAAACTGTGAAGCCAGGATCATATACGCCACGATAATGCCCAGCCACAACGCGAAAAAAAGGCTGGAGAACGAATCTTTAAATACTTTTGCGCTGCCGCTTAAAACAATCCGGTACCCGTCGGGCAGTACTTCATGGGCGATTTTCTCCACCGCACTAAGCGCATCGCTCTGCGATTTCCCGACGGCGACATTCGCGAAAACGCCGATAGCGCGCTCGCGGCCGCGCCGCGTGATGCTGAAAAGCGACGGCTCAAGCTTCACGTCCACCACCTCTTCAAGCTTCACACGCTCGCCCCGGTTGTTCCATAAATAAAGATTTTTGATGGATTCGGGCGTCATCCGTTCTTCGGTGACCAGACGCACGCGCGTGTCGTAACGGCGGCCCTCGCGCGTATACTTACCCACCCGCTGGCCGCCGATCAGCGTATTTATCGTAGTGGCGATCGCCTGCATGTCCACGCCGCGCTCCTGGGCTTTCAGGCGGTTCGGTATGACCTGGACTTCCGTAACGCCCAAAAGATAATCAGTGTCGACGTCGGTCATAAGGCCCGTTTTTTTCATCCGCTCCATGATTTCCTGCGCGTACCCGGAAAGTTTTTCCCATTGCCGGCCGCGGACCGTAAACTCGACGGGAAAACCTCTCTGCGCCGTAAAGCCGCGTGTCGACAGGTCCTGGATAAACGCTTTTGTATCAGGAATTTTATTCAATTCCTTACGGCATAAATCGATGAGTTGTTGCTGCGTCATGGGACGGCGATTACCGGTCCGGACACCCCTTTCATCCTTAGGCTTCAACGTCACAAAAAGAACGCCGGTATTCACCTCACCGCCGCCGAAGCCGCCGATGGATGCGAAATAGCGCTTGACTTCCGGACAGTTTAATAAAAACTGCTCGGCCTGCTTGAACCGCTCGCTCGTAAATTGGAGGGAAGAGCCGACGGGTGTTTGCAAACGGCACAAGAACATACTTTGGTCCTGCGCGGGAACAAATTCTTTTCTCAAACCCCCAAAAAGGGCCAGCGACCCCGCAAAAATAAGAAGCGCCACTATAAGCACGGTTTTCGGAGCTTTCAGGGCCCATTCCAGAACAGCGTGGTATTTTTTCGCCAGCACGCGAAATCCGGCGTCGATAGCTTTGCCAAGCCGCGTACGCCGCTCCCCCACTTCAAGAAATTGGGAAGCGCGCATCGGGGTAAGCGTCAAAGCTTCCAGAAGCGAAAGTGACACGGCGGCTGAGATCGTGACTCCGAACTCAAAGAAAAATTTTCCGATGACGCCCTTCATGAAAGCTACCGGCAAAAAGATCGCGACGAGCGCCGCGGTGGCGGCCATCGCGGCAAACGTGATCTGCCTTGCGCCCACAGTCGCAGCTTCCACGCGCTGCATCCCATGCTCACGGTAACGCACGATATTCTCGAGAACCATGATCGCATCGTCCACGACGATGCCGATCGCGAGCGAAAGACCCAGCACCGTAAAGGTATTGAGCGTAAAGCCCGTGAATTTGAAAACAAGAAACGTACCCAGAATGGACGTGGGAATAGCCAGCAGCACGTTTAAAGTCGAGCTCCACGAACCCAGAAAAAACCAGCAGACGATCGACGTCAAGAGCGCAGACAGTATAAGCGTAAAAACAAGCTCGCGGATCGACTCTTCCACGAATTGAGTGCTGTCAAAATTGATCCCGATCTCCATCCCTTGAGGCAGATCTTTCTGGATCTCTTTCAATCTTTCCTTGACCTCATGGGCCACCGCCACCGCGTTGGCGCCGCGCTGGCGCCGGATGCCCAAACCCACCGAGCCGCGGCCTTGCACGCGGGAGAGACGCCGCTGATCCGCCAAAGCATCCTCCACCGTCGCCACGTCCTTGATGTAAATGGGCTTGTAAACGGGCTGGCCGGCCCTTTGGGGGATAATGATATTTTCGAACTCCGCCACGGAAAAAGCCTCGCCCATCGCGCGAACGTTCATTTCCTTGTCAGGCGTTTCAATACGGCCCGCGGGCAATTCCACATGGCCCTTCTCGATGGCATTGATCACATCGCTTACGGTAAGCTGGTATTCATCCAACTTTTTGGACGAAATCCAAACCCGAAGTTTTCGTTCGACATAACCGCCTAAAATAATATCACCCACGCCGGAGATAGTTTGAAAACGGTCTTTCAGGACATCCTGCGCATATCCCATAAGTTCCCGCACAGGTCCCGTGCTTGTGACGCCAAGCCAGAGGATGGGCTGATCTACCGGGTTTATTTTTTGTACAATGGGAGGATCCATCTCGTCAGGAAGCCTTCGCTGGGCCTGCGCGATCTTGGACTGCACTTCCTGCAATGCCACGTCAATATCGCGCTCGAGCTCAAACTCGATCGTGATCTCCGCCGAACCTTGCCTCGAAGAGGACGAAACTTCGCGAATGCCCTGGATGCTCATTACGGAGTCTTCCATCACATCTACGACGTCACTCTCCATGACCTCCGGCGCGGCGCCCTCCCAGGTGACGCTCACGTTAATCACGGGAAAATCCACCTCCGGCATCTCACTTACGCCCAGGTCCCTGAACGCGATATACCCGAAGAAAATAAGCCCAAACATCAGCATCCAGGCAAATACGGGATTTTTTATGGAAATGTCGGAGAGGGTCATTTATTTCGCGCTCCCTTTTATCTTCTCCCCGATCGCGACTTTAAATTTCCAATAGTTCTTTTTGGATTCATAATGCGCCTGGTTATACGCTCTTTCCACGTTCTCGTACTGCCGGAGCGCGTCCAAAACATCCAAATTATTCACAAGATTAAGCCGGTATTCCTGGACCTGCAACTCGTAGCTTTTTTTAGAAGCTTCGGCTGCCTCAAAAAGCAATTTTTCCCCATCGCGCGACGACTTAAGTTCCTCATAGGCCTCTCCGATATCAAGACGGATCTCACGCCCGGTTCTCTCGGTATTAAGCTCGGCGATTTGCCTTTGCGCCCACGCTTCCTTTATGGCTCCAAATGTCTCGCCTTTAAAAAGCGGCACGTCAATCGTCAAAAACAAGTCCCAATCAATGCCGGATTGAAATCCCACGCGCTGGGTATAATAATTGCCGTCGAGCCTCGCTGTCGGGAAAAGCCCGGACTGCGCCACCACCACGTTTTGCTCGGCGAAGAGTTGCGCTTTCTCGGCCGCCAAATAGTCAGACCGGTTTAGTGATCGCTCGAGATATTGATCAATATCAAAAAGTGCCTCCTCACTTACCGCGTCATCCACGAGCCTCTCTTCGATTTTTTGCCCGATATAAAACTCCAAAAGCTCTTTTGAAATCGCTTCAATCTTTCGGGCGATCCTCAGCTCATACTCCACTACTTTAAGATCGGCAATCGCCGTTTGAAGCTCGCTGTCGCGCGAACGACCTAGCTTCACCCGACCCTCGAGTTCCTTTACGCGCTCATCGAGGGCTTTACGGATAGACTCTGCGATCCCGGTGCCCTTATTCGCTTGGATAAGGCCGTAAAAGGCATTGACCACATCCATAAAAAGAAGTTCCTCGGCTCTCTGTTTTTCATAGCTTCGCTGCCCTTTTTCCGCGCCGGCGCCCTGGATCGCCGCAAATTCCCTAAAACCCTGGAAAAGCGGCTGACTGAAAACAAATTTTTTCTGGGGCGTCGTGCGCCGTACGGCATTGGAGGTTGCGTTCTCTCCGCCAAATTCTCCTCCGCCGCTGTCGACCTCCTGTTCAAAATGCGTCATCACAAAGCTTGCCTTCGGCAATATGCTCCCAAGCGCGCGGTAAAAATGCCCTTGAGCTTCGTTGATCAGCTCTTGTTTAGTCGCGATTTCCTCGCTGCGCTTAAGGGAAAGATCATAAGCTTCAAAGAGCGTCAGGCCTTGTGAAATCTCCACAGCGCTCCCAGGCATGGTCCCCGAATAGGATGGTCCGCAAAGTGCCATCGATAAATAAAGAATAAACGAAAAAATAAAAATCTTCCGCATTCGCGTCATTTGCCGTGCTCCTTCAAAAGGGTGTCCCTTACTTTGCGTATCACCGAAAGATACTGCCTCCTCTCGCTCTCCGTGAGCGGTCCAAAGATTTTTTTCATGCTTTGACGCTTTTGGTCCATGATATGAGAAACAACGTTTTTACCCTTTTCGGTGCACCCCACCCATACCAGCCGCCGGTCTTTTGCGTCGCGTTTGCGGCTAAGCATCTTCCCGCGGATAAGCCGGTCCACAAGCACGGTGGCCGAGCTTGTCTTAATTGAAAGCACTCTGGCGAGATCTGTCATTTTAACTCGGCCGCAACGTGAGACGTAATCAAGTGCCACCATTTGGGGAAAACTTATTTTGCCGCGGGTCAGTTCGTTGTCCTCGCGTTTGGAAAATTCTCGGAACATCAGCGGCAGGATTTCGACAAGCTCTTGGCTGAAACGATCAAGATTTAGCGGGGACATGCTTACCTCTAATAGTTTGATTATCTAACTATTAGAAATATACAGTTACGGCGGGACCTTGTCAAGAAGCGTCTTGATTCGGATTGTTTTTACGCCGCAAATAATAAAACCAGCCCAAAGCCGCCAAAACGCCCACAAACATGAGGATCTGCACGATCGATTCGATGCGTCCCAGGCCGGACAGCATGGAATGATAGGCGGCCACGCCGCTAAAACCGAAATAAAGATACAGAAGGTTTCGGATGAACGTTCCCAAAAGCGTGGCCATCAAATAAGTCCGGAGATCGAACCCAATGACGCCGCACACGACCGACACAGGCGACGTGGGCACGATGGGTAGAGACCTTAAAGCAAAAAGTATGACCCCGTCCTTCCATCCCCCTTTAAAAAAACCGCTGATTTTTGCCACGTCCTTATTGGACACGCCCAGAAAACGGCCGAATTTGCTGATGATCACCTCTTCAAGCTTGCGGGCGATATAGTAGACCACCCACGCACCGATGGTCTTTCCAACGGTCCCGACAAGCGAAAGCCAAAAAAGAAACACGGCGCTCTTTCCTTGGGAGTAGGCGATCGAGCCGGCTAGCGTAAGAATAAGCGGCGACGGAATGGGCGCTATGATCTCCTCAATGAAAGCGCCGAAAAAGGTGAACATCTCAACCGGCACCTGATTCGCCCATGCCACAAGCAGAGACTCTATCTTATGCAGTATTCCCATTGATCCCGTCCAAAGCTTTTAAAATGGCGCTGTTGAGTTTGGGTGAAAGTTTTATGCAATTATTCAGAAAATCGTGGTCCGCGCTCTCATCCGCGCAGTCGGAGATAAGCTTTATCACGGAAAACTTTATCCTCGCTTCTTTACAGAAATAAGCCACCGCGTACGACTCCATGTCGCAGGCGATCCTTTTATATTTTTTCGCGTAGGCGCTCTTTTTGTAAGGGTTTTCTGTCAAAAAACGGTCCTGTGTCAGCATGAGCGCCGTAAGCGACTCGGGAAGTATTTTTTTATTAGGCTTTTTCAGAAGAAGATGCGGAAACTTTTCAAGCGGCTCGGCATTGAAATCCTGCTCGATAAAGACGTCCGGCTCGATGATGTCCCCCACTTTCAGAGAAGACGTGAGAGCGCCGGCGAATCCGACGAGCAAGATATGCCGTAGTTTGTGTTCACTGGCGAGCTTGTGGCAGCCGTACAGCGACTTGAGCTTTCCCATACCAGACTTTATGAGCGCCACTTTCCTTTTTGAAAGATGATCGTGCCTCAGGACTTTATATTCAAATTCGCTCGGACAGATGATGCCGACCATGGACGCCGCCTTAGTAAGTCACCAATGAATAAACTGGATAGCCCTTCAGGCGCTCTCTTCCTTTTAAAGCCAGGAGTTCTATCAAAAAATGGATTCCCTTGATCTTGACGTCAAACTTTTTCAGCAGCTTGATCGCCGCCTCCACGGTGCCGCCGGTCGCGAGCACGTCGTCGATGATGAGGACGCGCGCGCCCTTTTTCATCGCGTCAGCGTGGATCTCCACGACCGCCTTTCCGTACTCGAGGTCGTAGGAAGTCTGGAATTTCTTATAAGGAAGCTTCCCCTCCTTGCGTATCGGCACGAATCCCGCGCCCAGCGCGTACGAAAGCGCGGACCCAAAAATAAACCCGCGCGATTCGATCGAGATGACGTAATCTACTTTTTCCTTCGTGGCGCGGACAAAGTCGTTGATGCAATCTTTGAATTTTTTATTATTCAAAAGAAGCGGCGTGATGTCTCTGAAAAGGATCCCCTTTTTAGGGAAGTCGGAAATGTTGCGGATCGATCGCTTGATGTCCTGGACTTTTATTTTTGTCATGCGAACGGCCTGCGCAAAGCCGCCGCGCGCCGGACTCTGCGTTTTCTTGTCTGGGTGAGTTTCTGATTCTGGATCTGCCCCACGCGGCGGCGATCCGCCAAAACCTTCCACCGGACGGCAAGCCTTGCACGAAAAACGTCCCGGCGCGTCAGATCAATCGGTGATATTTTCCGAGCCGCCCAGGGCCTGGCCAGCCTCCTTATGCCCGTCTTTTGGGAATCTTTGAGGATCATCGGATCGCCCGCTTTTTGGCCTTGGTCATCCAGCCCCCAAACGGACACGTCGGACTCGTGGAAATTTAAAACTTCCGTTTCTGCGCCGTCGTAAGTCGCAAGGTATTCGGAGCCGCGCACCGCTGCGATCGCGGTCGGCGTCTGTATCTCAAAAGAAGACCCGGGCGGGAGTTTCTTCAGCTTCGCGTAGACCCCTCCGTACTGCATCGCCAGATGTATGGGGTAAATGGACTCGACGCGAACTTTCGTGTTTTCCTGCAGTGTCGTGACGTTGTTCCATTCGCCGTCGTAGGCGATGTCCAGGCTGCCGCCTTTGTCCACCTCGACCGTATCGCCGGCCTTTAAAACGTCACCCTCTTTGAGGGTCTGATGGGTTTGGACGGAATTAGTGACATAGGCCTGGCCTTCAAGACCCATCACTTCACACTGAAATTCTTCGGCAGAAAGAGGGGGCGCTTTGAGAAAAAAGAGGAAAAGAAAAGCGGAAATGGCCGAAGCATACCGTCTCATAATTCGACGAGTATAAAGTATTTTCTAATTGGCGGCAAGCTCGTTTACATTTAAAAGAGGAAGCCGGATGAAAAAGGAGGTGCCCTTGTCTATTTCGCTTTCAATGGAGATATCGCCGTTGTTTCTTTCTACCAGAGAGCGGCTTATGGAAAGACCGAGCCCCGTGCCGCCTTCTTTATTTGTCACAAAAGGTTCAAAAACCGTCCGGAGCTTGTCTTGAGAAATGCCGGGGCCTGTGTCGCTTATCACAAGCTCACAAAAATCAAAAGAAGCGCTTACACAAATATCAATCGATCCTTCCCTGTCTTTTACGGCCTCGATGGCATTCAGGAAAATATTAAGAAGCGCCTGTTTTATTTCATCGGAATTCACGAGTACCCAATAATGCTCCGAGCGGGATTCAAAATCCAGCTTGATCCCGAAACGCGCCATTTGCTCCTGCAAAAGGTCGATCAGCTCCCCGACCACCGCGTTGATCTCGCATGCGCTTTTTTGGGACTCTTTACTTTTTGAAAGCGCCAGGATGCTCGAAGTCATTGTCTCGATCCGCGTCATCTCCTGCATCACGATGCGCGTAAATTTTTCCCTGAACTCAGGGTCGTCATACTTTTGAGGAAGAAAATCGGTCAAAGTCTTGATGACAGTAATGGGGTTTCTTATCTCGTGCGCGATACCGGCCGCGAGAAGCTTGGCATTTTTTTCTCTGGTGCCTATCCTAAAAATCTGGACAAAATCTATGACCCGACCAACCAACTTCCTAAAAACTTTAAATATTAACCGTTCGATAAAACTAAAAAAGCCTGCTGATTCATTCAGCAGGCTTCGGATGTGATCTATAAAGCTATGATCACTCATACCTATAAATTCGCCCTCCTACTCACTCTGGCCTAATAGAAAAATCATACCTGTGAATTAGGTAATAATCAACGATTGGCTAGAATTTTATTACATTCATTAGGCTAAATTGACCTAATATGAGTTTTGCTTAATTAAATTTAAAAATACATATTATCCTGAGCGAAGCGAAGCCTTCCTGCCGGACAGGCAGGGATATAGCTTCTACTATATAGGACGGAAAAGAGGCTTATTTTCGTTCAACTTTTTTTACTAGGCTCTTTCGATCTTTTTTATTTTAATAATCTTGCCCCACATGTGGATGCCGATGGCGTCCTTTTGTTCCTCGTACCAAAAACGGACTTTCAGCCCATCCTTTTGAAATTCTTTTGATAAATTTATCGGATCTAAATGCTCTCCCGATTCATCCAGGATTCCAAAGAATCCGCCCTCGAGGTCCAAGTAAGTTATGGTCCCAAATTTTGCGCCGCCCTCCGGTAAGACCGGCGTATTCTTTGGTTGCGTATGAAAGAAAGCGCCTTTTAAAACAAAAAGGGCTGCGGCGACCACAATCGCCCATAGGATTATTTGTAAAAAATTATAACGAGCGGACATAAAAGTTCTCCTAGTTAGTATGCGCTTGACGCCAAAGGTCCCGCCTCTTATGATGGGCCCATGACTCACATCGTAACAGAAAAAAGCCCGCTGCTCGAGTATCTCCTGAAACATTTCACCGCCATTAAAAAGATCAAAATAAAACAATTCTTGAAACACGGCGCTATTACCGTAAACGGGATTGTGACAACAAAGCATAATCACCCCCTGCGTCCCGGCGACAAGATAGACTTTTTGACAAAAGCGTCCTCGCTGAAAGAACGCTTAAAAACCTATTTAAGCTTCCCCATTGTGTACGAAGATGAGTGGCTCATCGTGATTGATAAGCCGGCGGGACTTCTTACCATGGGGACCGATAAAGATAAATTTCACACGGCTTACTACGAGATCACCGATTATGTCCGGGCGCAGACCAAAGACGGCCAAGGCCGCATTTTTATCGTGCATCGCCTGGACCGAGAATCTTCGGGGCTTGTGGTTTTCGCAAAAAGCATGGCGGTGAAAACAAAACTCCAAGCCGAATGGAGTGAAGCTGTCAAAAAATATTTCGCGGTGGTCGAGGGCGTGCCGCGCAAGCCCGAGGGAAAAATCGAAAGCTATCTCGTAGAAGACAGCTTCAAACGTGTTTACAGCACCTCGGAGCGCTCCCGTGAAGCAAAGCACGCAGTGACTCTGTACCGTCTGCTCCGCCACAATGCCGGTTTGGCGCTTCTCGATATCACGCTCATCACGGGCCGCAAAAATCAGATCCGCGTGCACCTGGCGGACCTGGGGCATCCGATCATCGGTGACGTCAAATACGACAGCCTCCAAAACCCCGCGCGGCGCCTCGGGCTCCACGCCCACACCCTTTCTTTCAGGCACCCGCAGACCGGCGAAATTAAAACTTTCGAGAGTCCCCTGCCTGACTCGCTCGCAAAGATTTTATAGGTTTATAACTTGATAACCATGGAAATAATGCTAAAATAAAAACAAACTCCTAAAACTCAACCGGAGGCGGTTCAATGAAAATTTTCACAAAAATTCTCGTAGGGCTTGTGGGCTTAGTTGGCCTGGCGGCGATTTGCAGCCAGCCGGCGTTTGCCAATACACTTACACGGGGCTACGAAAGAAAACCCACGGACGATACTTATTGGTGTGATCCAAGAACCTACACCCCTCGGGAACGGATCCGCGCTAACATGATCAAGGGCGAGCTTTATCCCGCGCTCAAAGGCAGGTGGAGCGCTGAGTATTATGAGCTCTCGTCAGCCTACCACGAGTCTGACCAGGACATGACCCAGGTCATATTTGCCCAATTCCGCACGGATGAAGAGTTATCCAAGATCCCTGCTGACCTGAAAGTCCAGGCTCGCGGCGGCGATGTAAGACTTGAAGGATTTGTGAGAAATGAATATGAAAGGCAGGTGATCGACCGCAAGCTCCGCCAGCTTCCCGGCATCACGAGCCTCCAGAACGACATCCAGATCCGTATCCAAAAGCCAGAATTTATCGGTTAAACGCCTTACTTCGATAAAAAACCCTTTGGCTTCACGCCAAGGGGTTTTTTATTTTGTATTTGTGTTTAACTCCAGCGTATGGATATCAAAGGAAAGGTCGCGCAGTTTGGGGCATAAAGCCGCGGTCAGCGCGACTATCCCGAATGTCAAAAATCCTCCCACAGCCACGCAAGGGACCGTGCCGATAAAAGACGCGAGCACACCGCTCTCAAACGCGCCCAGTTCATTCGAAGCGCTGATAAAAATATAATTGGCGGCCGCGATACGTCCGCGTAAATGATCCGGCGAGAGAAGCCTCACCATCGAGCGGCGGATCACGACGCTCACGCCGTCGAACACCCCGCTAAAGAATAAAGCCGCCATCGAAAGCCAGAAATTCTTTGAAAAAGCGAATATGAGAATGCTCGCCCCGAATCCCGCGACCGTAAAAAGTAAGTTCCGGCCTGCGCGCGCGATCGGTGCGTATCTCGTAGCAATAAGCATGGTCAGAAGCGCCCCCAGGGCCGGCGCGGCGTTTAAAAGCCCTAGACCCTTCGCCCCCACGCGCAGGATCTCGTCCGCATAGATCGGCAGAAGCGCCACCGCGCCCCCAAAAAAAACCGCGAATAGATCAAGCGCCCAGGCGCCCAAAAGCGCCTGGTTTTTCCAGACAAAATTCCATCCGATACCAATACTTCTAAGGACCGGTTCGCGTTTTTCGGGCATGGGCTGGGGCACGCTTCCGATGGCAAACGTGCAGATCCATGAGACAGCAAAGCCCGCCGTGATTAAAAGATAAGACCCCGCCGCACCCCACGCGTCAAACACAAAACCGATGACCGCCGGACCGATCACGGCAGAGCTTACCCAGGTACTGCTGATCCAGGAGGAGGCGTTGACCGTAAGGCGTTTCGGTATGATCTGCGCTTCAAAAGCGGCACTCGCCGGATCGGCGAAGCCCCTGGCTATCCCCGCAAGGAAAATCACAAAGTAGAGGCCGATAAGAGAAGTGGCCACCGCCTCCAACGATAAAAAAACAAGCCCCAGCGCGCACAAGCAAGAGGCCGCGCGTGTGATGAGAAGAATTTTTCGCCTATTGAAATGATCGGCCACGTGGCCGCCGAAGAGCACGAGTGAAATGGCCGGGATCGCCTCAACAAGCCCCAGCCATCCGAGCGAAAGAGGACTATGGGTAATGCGGTAAATCTGAAAACCGATCACGACCGCAAGCGCGCGGCTAGCCATCGTAAAAAAACCGACCGCGCCGACAAAAAGACGAACGTCGGCGATCTTTAACGAATCCGCAAACTGCGGTCTACCGGACACTTGATCCATCTAATTTACCGTACCCCGTGTAATGCTTCACAATTTCGGTAACAACATCTGGCAGGATTGTTCTTATCTAGAAAACAATCGACCCTACCAAGAACGGAGGTTGTTGCCTTATGAGTAAATTTATCAGAAAATGTCTGACAGGTAAATGGTTTACGCAATACGGACTCGGTCCCGTTTATACGTTTACTGGGGATAAACGCGGTCGAGCTTTCTTCCCGCCACGTAAGGCTTGAAACCTAATTTTTCACTAAGGGCCCGGAAACTTTCAGCGCCGGCGGCGCTGTTTTCAGGGGCATAATCAAGCACAAAAACGGGCAGCGCCTGCTTGCGCGAAACGTGTTTTAAAACTTCAATCTTTTTTCCGCGTCTTGTCACTTCCGCCAGCCTGAATCCCCCCTGTTCAAAGTCAATGTGGCTGTTCAACCCTTCGGCCAAAACGCCGTTTAGATAGGGCGCCAGGCGAGGCAACATTTCGTAAGCGTTGTTGCTCACCAAGATAAAATCCGGGTGGCGACGGCGGATCTGCGCAACGAGGGCCTCCAGAGCATCCTTTGAGCCCGAGAAATCGATCGGGTGTTTGTGTTCAAGCTCTATCGGCACATCAAGAGTATCCATGAAAATTCCCCGAAAACCCTGCGCTTTAACCTGCGGAATCACCTCATTTAGCAAAAGCGCCTGCCATTCGCGCGACCGTACGTCCACCCAATAACTTCCTTTCCAATTTTTATTTTCCTTTACGATCCAGGAGGCACCCTTGATCCGGGACCAATAAGAGCGGTAATTTTCGGCCTCTCCAAAACTGACATAAGCGATCGGAATAAAATTTTCGGGTAGCGCCTCCAAAGGGGGATGGCTATCCCGGTCCAGGATAGCCATCTGGTAACTTCCCCACGCGATCGGCTCGGGATGATTTTCCTCATGGTATTCGAGCAGACAAAACCAGCGGTCCACCCTGCTCAATGCGCGCGTCCCCTCGCTCATGAAAATAACGGGGGCCTGTACGATAAGAAACAGCGTGACCGCTATGGCCAACAAAATCAGCCCGAAGATCAACTTCCCAAAAAAAACCGGCTTGGGCAAGGGGGTCAGGGGCAAGGGGGTCAGTCCTTAAATTCTGACATCTGAGACTCTAATTGATCAAGTGCCTTAGTCAGGATTTTATCATTGGTAAGCTTAGCTTTAAAGCGATGAATATTTTGACTGACCGCCGCGTGGGTCCTCTGGAACATCTCTCCTATCTGCCGCTGGGTCAAGCGGCCATACCGCCAAAAGCAGTAGATTTGAAATGATCGGTCTTTACCCTCCGTCAGCTTTTCAAGCCTTGGGATGGCCACCCTAAGAAGGTCCTTTTTTCCGGAGATGTCTTTAGTTTTATGTTTCTGTATTTGTTTGGCAAAATTTTGGAGGAACGATTCGGAGCCCAGGATACATCCTCCAAGAGGTTTTGGGAGATTGTTTTGGTCTGCTATCCCCTCTTTTACGAAAGCGTGATAGGCTTTTGGAGAATCAAAGTTTTTAAGGGTGAATTCCTTGTGAAGAAAAGAGGGTCCCTTGTCTTTTAAGAAGAATCGCATGCTGGACCATTGAAAGCCTTCGGGGCTGGTTGAAAGCCTCGCTTTGACGGGGTTTAGATGAATGTATCTGGATAGCTGCAAAAAATAATTATCCTGGTCCACAAGGTAGGATTTGTAGCGACCCTGGAAGAGGTGGCCATGGCGTTTATAACGCCTATTGAAACGGATCGTGTAGACCCCAAGAAGTCTTTTCATAAACAGTGAAAGATTGGCGTCTTTGGTTTGTATCAAAAGATGAAGGTGGTTGGGCATCAGGCAATAGGCGTGAATCAAAACATCAAACCGTTCCGAGGCGTCTCTGAGCGTCTCCAGGAAAAGCTCATAGTCACTCACTCCCCTAAAGATAGATTTTCTTTCGTTGCCTCGGGAGATTACATGATAAAACGCGCCCGGATATTCGATGCGCAGGGGTCTTGCCATGCAGAAATGATAGCAAAAAGTCGGTAGATGTCAATATTTAAGGACTGACCCCTTTTACTTTATTCGATGCGCAGGGGTCTTGCCATGCAGAAATGATAGCAAAAAGTCGGTAGATGTCAATATTTAAGGACTGACCCCTTTTACTCTTTTTTTGTTATTTATTTAAAAATATTTTATTCCGAAGCTGCGAATGCCTTGAGGGTTAATCGTGAGATAGCAAATTCCCCCGCCGATGCCCGGAATAAGATTACTCAAACGGTATATTTCCGAAATGGTTCGTATTTGAAAAACTAGATATTCAGCCCTGTCATCGAGGTTTTGAGAATGCGGAACACTAATTCCTTCGTTTAGCAAACTTTGAAATAATTGCCCCAGCATTCCGAAAATTTGCGCATAAAGCTGGTAATCCCCGTTACGAGTGATATAAATAAGATTACTGTCAAAAAGTTCCGGCGGCCAATCGTGATTAGCATTAAACACGTTCGGATCGACAGTGATACCTCGGCCTTGTAATTCCTCGCTACGACCGTCGTGAATATGATAAAAAGATGGCGTTGGATTGTTATTAAACATTTCGTAACCGGCTAAATGAAGTCCAAGACTTCCTCCTGCTCGTGGGGTTAATTCAGTATTTAGTTGTCGAGCTAGCTCTCTAGCAAACGCTCCAAGATTATTAATATTTTGGTGAGCATCGATAAAATTTGATAACCATTGATCAGTCGGTGTTCCAGATATGCTCCCAACTCCCCAGCAGGAAATACCTGCATTCAAATATGGTATTCGATGAAGCTTTTGTGCTTGGTTCGGCCGGGCAACAATATGGCCAGTTCTTGTATTTGTGGTAGTTACTGCCGAATCCGCCGCCATAACTATTCCCATTGAACTTCTTTCAGTCAATATTAATGTCATAATCTGCTTTTAATAGCTTTTCCTGTAATTCCATCATTGATGAGAATACTCTTTATATCCGCCGGATTCTTTGACACCGCCGATTTCCACTTGCCGAATCCGCCGTGGTTGTTGACGGCTCTGACCCACTCGTCCAAAAATTCCCTTTTCGTCTTATCCTGTTGGGTGTCCTGGCCTTTGGTTTCCAAGATCAACATCGTCCCATCCTTCAAACGAATCAGGAAATCCGGGTAATATTTTCTCACCACACCCCTGAAGATGTAGATGATCTCAAACCCGAGGTGGTCATTTTTGACCCAGGACTTTACGTTCGTGTTCCGATCAAACTCAAACGCCTCACTAGCCTCCCAAGTGCTGTCGAACACGCAAAGATTGATGTGTGATTTCTTCGTGTATTCGCAGGGCTTTCCGGTATACCAGGTTTGAACGTTTGATGTTGACCGGATCGGCCGCTCTGTATCAAAAACGGGCTCGATAGACTCCGTATTCTCAAACCGGATCGCCTCGAAAACGTGCTGAACAATCTTATTCATATTGAGCGTAATGAGAATGCGGCGCCTGAGATCGTCTTGATTAAAAAGCGGCGGGTCGATCTGAATCTTTTTCGATCCGATAAATTTCTCCACCAGCCGTATTAGCTGGGCAAGAAGGTACTCCTTGTTCCCCTTCCAGCTCGGCTTCATCTGATCATAAATATCGCGGGCTGTTTCAAAAATGATCTTTTGAAACCGAAACTTAGTCCCCAAGCCCTCAAGATCGATTTTGGTGATCTTGGTGACGTCCGGCTTTCCCTCAAGTGTCGGAGCAAGCTCGGCCAGCGTTTTCGTCCCATAAGCATCAATCTCAATGGACTTAACTTTTTCGATATCGAGAGAGAGTTGTGGGCGATAAGCATGATTGATCCGCACCACGTTTGGCCATGAAATTTCATGTTCCTGCTTTTCGAGAACAGGTTCTATTTTTGTTTTTGGCGGGGGCGGAGGAGGCGGGGGCCCGTCTTGAGATTCGTGGGGTAAAAAAGTAAACGGCACCCCAAAGATATTCACATATTCCGCATCAAACATATTCGTTTGGGGGTTAATCTCATAGGACGTTCTTCGTAACCCACGGCCAACTACCTGCTCGCAAAGAAGCTGGCTAGAAAAAGCGCGGAGACCCATGATATGCGTGACCGTTTTCGCGTCCCATCCTTCGGACAGCATTCCAACCGATATGACCTTTTGAATTTGCTCCCCTGGCTTCCCGGCCTGGCCGACGGTATCCACCATCTGCCTGAGCCGCTCAGCCTGCTCCTTCTTGGAAAGCTTTGGCTCCGTCTCTTCTTCATCGCCATTACCGCTGATTTCGATTGAAACCGCTTCATCCTGAGACTCGGCCATATCAAGCGCTTTGGAATCGATGTGGAGGGTTTTTTCCGGAACGCACAATTCGTCAATTCTTATCTTCTTACGATCAAATGCGTATTTGATCCTCGCGGCGGTTTCCGTCCTATTAGCGACAGTTATCATGACCGGCGGTGTTTTAAAACCAGCTTCCCTCCAATCTTTTAATGCCTCAAGCCAGTCTTTTCCCAAGAGATAATACGCATTGACCACAAGGTCCGGAAGCGGCTCATGCTCTTCGGCGGGACGGTTGATGTCGTCTTTTACATCCGGATCGTTGTAGATATGATAAAGCTGGGATTTGTAATCCGCGGTTAGCTTGCCGTCATCACGAATAACCACTCTTGGTGTTTTCACAAGACCTGATTCGATGGCATCGTTTAATCCGAAATCACTGACGATCCAGTCAAATAAGGCCTCTTCGGAGCTTTTCTTTCCGGAAGGCGCAAACGGAGTAGCCGAGAAATCGTAACAATTAAGAATCCCCCTCGTCTTATGGATCCGGTCAAGACCCCCGATCCATTTTGTCGCTTCTTCAATATCCTCTTTTCGCACACCTTTTATTTTCGATTCAGCCGGAATCCGCCAGGCATGATGCGCTTCGTCATTAATAACCAAAATGTTATGGGCACTTGAGATATCACCCAGCACCTCTCTAACGTAAGCCTCGTCGCTTTTTGCGCCGCGCTTGTCGACACTTCTCTTTTTTGATAGTTTTTCTTCGGTTTCCCAATTTAAGGTGTGCCAGTTTTGAATGATCGGTTTCGTCTGTCGAAGCTTGTCCATAAGCCCATGCGGAACGATGTTAAATTCTTCATAATAATTTCCAATGGACGATGGCTCGAGAACCTGTAACCGGTTTTTCACCGTTAAACCAGGCGCTACGATAAATACATGTTTGGAAAATCGCGTGTCTTGGGGATAGGTAACTTTATTCAAAACCTGCCAAGAGATGAGCATGGCCATAACGATGGTTTTGCCAGAACCTGTGGCCATCTTGGCGCAAAGCCGCTGGAAAGGCCCACCATCAGAGGGAATTTCAATACCGACTTTTTCGGAGGCGGAAGCTTCTACCAACCAAATTAAAGTTTCGATGGCTTCGAGCTGACAGAAGAAAAAGCGACGATATTCTCTTTCGTTAGGATCATTCCAATGCTCTAAAAGACGTTTGGTGATCCCTGTAACACCGAGATACCCGGCATCGCGCCATTTCTTAATACGCGGTCTGATTTTATTGACAAGCTCTATCGGAACAAAAATACCAGGATCATCGAAGGACTGGGAACTTTCAGAGGCAACTACATAACCGGCGGGACGTCGACCGTCTTCTAAGCTGAATGACCGAGATTCACGGTCGTATTTCCAGTAGCTTTGCGGCTCCTCATAGGGTGAGTTTATGATTAACTGCTTTATATTTTTTTCTGCCATTACTCAATTTCGATTATCTTTAAGCTTTCTATTCCGCGGTCGTCTACGATCTTGATAGCAACGCGCTTGTTAGCCCCTGCCTCAAAAGGTACGGAAACCGCCCCACGATACTTTTCGATTAAATCTTCGTCAATTTCGGCCTTAAGATTCTTGGCAAGCCGCGCCCAACCATCTCCTTCCCCTGCCATCGGAAAAAATACCTGCCTTGGGAATAGACTACGTCCATCGTAATCAGGATCCAGCAACCACATTGCGATCTTTTCAGTTCCACCCGATTCAATAACTCCCGTTATCGTGTTGAAATAATCAAACCCATGAACGCTGATACGATATTTCCCTTTGTCTTCACCAGATTTTATTTTTTCAAGTCGCACATCCGGCTGACCCATAAGCCAGAAGCTTTCGTTGTTTGAGCGGCTTTTCTTCAAATCTTCGGTAAGAAGGTCTGTATTCATTTGAACCTTAAGCAACGTCACCCCAGGCCATTCGGTTTCGTCTATATCCTTGGCCGCCTCGGGGTCAAACTGAAACGATGCAAAAATAACAAGCTTGGGTTTTGGGACAAGCTCCTGCGCCTCTTCGAGAGCGCGCGCTACTTGCCTTTGTTCAAACGGCGCGTGTTCGGGACCAAACGATACCACCGCCCTTTCTGGTTTTGATCCCTTTGTCTCTGCATCCGCATGAAGCCAGCGTGTACCCGACAAAACTTCCACCCTTGAGAAATCAATCTTTTGGCCACCCTTGCCGCGAATACCCGTTTTCAACAACTCACTTCTCCATTCAGATTGACGCAACGTTTCGCCAGTACGAGCAACTGAGGCATCAGCACTTACACCATCCCCTTTAATTTCATCGATTGGCTTCACATAAGCCGCTGGAACTGCCTCTACAGTGAAAGGCCCCGTAATACGAGCTTTTAAATTGTCAACAAATGGCTGATCATATATGGTTTCCTGACCTGGTGGTTCATTGTTGGCGATTGATTTCAAAGTAATATGAGGCACGGTTTTGTATTTGAACCCGCTTCCGACGCCTTCTTGAGGGTGGGCTAGTTGATAATAATCAAAAACCGACGTCATCAGTCTTTGCTTGGCCAAAGTAGTAGCTACCCGAGAAGTATCGCAAGTCACCCATCGACGTCCCCACTGCTCCGCCACATAAGCAGTAGTTCCAGAGCCGCAGGTAGGATCAAAAACCAAATCGCCCGGGTCAGTGGCCATCAAAAGACAGCGCAGTACCACCTTAGGAGATGTCTGCACCACGTATTTTTTGTCGCTGGCAAACCCTGCTATTGTAGTGTCCGTCCACATATTTGAAATTCTTTGAAAAGGGAAATCGTCAACGTATCGAATGTAACTCAAGGTATTGCCGACCACGCCAAGCCGCTTTGCCTTCTTAAGTTGCTCTATACCCGGAGCGTTTGTTTTCCAACTTCCTTTATCTATGCGATATGTAGCACCATCAAGCTTAATAGGAAACCGGCCGGTTTCCCCGCCACTTTGACTTACGATATTGTCGTACCTGAAAATCCTTGCCCCTCGCGGAATAGCTTTAAATCCGTCACGCTCTTCTCTGGACATTGGTCGCCTGGAACCATCCTCCAATTCCAAAAACCGATATGCCCCGTCACCGCCCTGATTATTTTTTTGGAGGTAAAGAGTTTGGCATTTGATCTTCGTCTTATCCTTTGCATACCAAACGAGGTAATCTCCAGCTTTATCGAGAGCGGCTCTTCCTAGTCCCGTGGTCGTTGCATAGTTAATCAAACCAACGAAATTATTTGCGTTAAAGACCTCATCCATTATTTCTCGAACGTGGTGGAGATTTTCATCTGAAATCTGAACAAAAATACTTCCACTTTCGGTCAACAATTCCTTTGCTAATAACAATCGATCACGCACATACGTCAAATACGAATGTATCCCGAGCTCCCAAGTATCGCGGAATGCTTTGACCATCTCGGGTTCTTGCGTGAGATCTTCGTCCCTGCCGTCTTTCACGTCACGCTTGTTCACGAAGGGCTGAAAGTTTGATCCATATTTGATGCCATACGGCGGGTCGATGTAGACCATCTGCACTTGACCGGCCATTCCTTCTTTTTCGATTAAAGAATTCATGACCAGCAGAGAGTCCCCCGCAATCAGGCGATTTGTCCAATTGTGCTTATGCTTGTAAAACTGGATGGCTTCACGGATCGGTCGGTTTTCTGAAGGACTATTAAAAAGGGATTCTTGAAAATAACCGTCGCCGTTTTGTCGTTTTACTGCTTCGACGATTGTGGCGGGATCTATCCGTTCATGGACGTGGAGTGAAACGGTTGGAACTTCAAACGAGGTGTGCTCTGCTTTGCCTGCCCATGCAAGCTGAGGATCTAAATGCGGGTCGTACGCATACTTTTTTTGGCCTGCGGCTTTGTCGGTGTCGGGCGTGACAAGGCCAACGGGCGGGTTGTTAACGCGCTGTTTGTCCTTGTGGTCATACTGCTCTATGTGCTTCTTGGAAGAATTGACAGATTTCTTCCGTAAAGTCTTCCCTCTTGGCATACGCTGGCGGCCTCATCAAATACATTTTTAAAAACCATTTTGAGAAGGACATTTTACCCCAATTTTAGGCAAAATTCACTTAAATCATTTCCACGCAATTTGTTATAAAAATTGGCCTACTAGGAAGGATTTTGAGGTTGCGTTTGGGCTTGCTGAGTAGCTTTGGATTTAAGTTCCGTAAGCTTTTTTTCGTACTCAGGTTTAGCCCAGTCATTTATTTTCGGCATGGCCATTTCGAGTTGCTCGACTGCTTTGCCGTAATTTCCAGTCTTCTCATAAATTCTTGCAAGCCCAAGCCGAGCCGCGCCTTCATGACGATCAAATGCCAGAGCCTCCTGATACGCCTGAATAGCTTCATCCCATTTTTCCTCTCGCTCAAACCTGCTTGCATTTAATATGGGAGCTGAGCTCACTTCTGCTTGCCCTAACACTTTTTCAAAACTCTCCGCTCCGCCTGGAGTCACGCCTGCCACGATGTAATGATTTCCAGATTTTTGGGACGTTTGGTTATCCAACACAGTATGATTTTGGTTCTCTGTTTCAGAAGATTTTTGAGTGGTTGTCTGGGCAGAGCAACCTGTTTGAAGAAAGCTGAGTGTATAAATCATTATCAAAAAAGGTCTAAGGAGCTTCATCGTTGATCTCCTTCCGGAATCTTGTTGGGGTCAAGGATGGGATCAATCCCCAGCTCAAGAAATCCAGCCTTGTTTTTTGATCCTGGATTAGAGCCGCGACCGGCTGGGATGGAGCGATGTTGTAGTGGGGCTTTAGCTTTTCGGTTTCTTTTGCGGGAAGGTTGAACACAGAGGAAATCTTTTTCGGATCGGACTTGAGCGAATAGCGGCCGCACATTACTGCTGAGCCTGGGCGGCCTTGGCTTTGAGTCTGGAGAGTTCTTTCTCCCACTCCGGTTTTGCGTAGTCTTTGGGCGGGGATTGTTCTAAGTAAAAGATTGCTTTCTCATAATCTCCCATCGCTTCAAAAGCTCTTGCAAGACCACGCTTGGCGTTCCACCCGAACTCTTTCGATTCTAAAAGCGCCTGATAATGCTGTATCGCCTCACTCCATTTTCCCTGTTTTTCTAATTCACTTCCCTTCAAAATGGGTGCCATTTCAACTTGAGCTTCCTGAATAGCCTTTCCTAAGGTTTCTCCTTGTTCTTTAGTCATCCCCCCTAGGATATAATGAGTCCCGGATGATTTTGTTGCTTGCGTTTCTGTTACGACCGTCTGATTTTCCTTCTTCTGTGATTGGGAAGGCCTGTCCGCCGAACAGCCGGTCTGCAAAGTACCTATCGCAAGAACAGTTGCTAGAAGATAGTTAATAGATTTCATTGGTTGTTGTCCGGCAATTTGTCTGGATCCAGGCTGTAGATACCAGTAACAGGATCTTGAGAGTACCATGGAATATTGGGATCAGTAAGGCGTTCTTGCAAACCCCCTGGGTTGTTTGCAATGGATATTAGTTTCGCAACCTCCTTCACAACATCAGGGTCAACAAAATAATCCGTATGCCCAACTCCCTGTATCATAACATTAAACTGATTAAGCGTATGGTCTGAATAAAACTGTCCTCCGAACGATCCAAGGTACGCATCGTTTGCACCGAAGATATTCAAGATCGTATTTGTATTAGGATTCTTAATATCAAATTTTAACGTAGGGGCACCTATCATTACAACAGATTTTATATTGAAGTTAGCCGTGTCATTGGCCTTCAGTCCCGGATTACCTGACCCGGAGTACAAGACCATCGTACCGCCCGAGGTCTGCAAATCAGGGTTTGCGGCGAAGGCTTGGTACATAGTATCCAAAATGTCGTTCGTGACTTCGTTGGTTCCAAAAACAACATCTCTAAACCATGCCGCCGCGCCGGAAACAATTCCTTCGTTGCCACCAGGAGATCCTTCAAATGTCGGAAGAGGCATGATCACTTTCGACGAATCCCCTCCAGTTTGCTCTATTGCCCAGGCAAGGCTCTCCATTGCCAGTGGCAATTGCCCCGACGGCATTGTGTTATTGATTCCGTTGGAGACGGCGATATAAGTCATCAGGTTTGACAGCCCTTGATTAGACAATTCCGGCAAAGGTCTACTGAGTTGGAGAGGATTGTTATCGGGCCCTGGGATAAAGATCTCCTGGGCTTGCCCGTCCCTAAATACGATTCTCGCTCCCGTGACCTTGCTTTCAAGAACACCGTTTTCGATAGTTAGGTTGGGCCCAAGCTCATACTGATTATTTTGGGCGTAACTTAAAAGAACAGATTGGCCATTTACGCGAAGTTCGTACCCTTGCGCCTGATAATTATTAACAGCGACTTGAACCTTGACGCCTCCGCCAAGATCGATTTCGACTTCACCCGATCTAAGACCGAAGCTGCCTTGTGCGTCGTAACCGAAGTATCCTCTTTCAAAGCGGTTTCCAATCTTTCTGCCATAAAGGTTCTGGTCGTTCAGCGCGGAGTAATAAAGCGTGGTAGTCCCGAAGTTCACTTCTTTAACGGGAATCAGAGCTCCGCCGCTAAAACTTATCTCCGTGAAGCGGGCATTGCCGTTTAGAATCTGGGCAATACCACCGGCCTGAACAATCTGCTCGATAGCATCCCGGCTAAATACGGCTGTGGCGTTTTGTTGGAGAGCCGCCGCGAGGCCTTTCTGCTGGACAAGTTGGCTAAATTCGCTTGATGCCGTCGATTTGGCGAGATTCCCCAAGGATTCAGAGAGAGCATTAAATGCTCCTTGGAACATAGAAATATTGGGATTCAAAACTCCGTCGATTAATCCGGTGAATGTTCTTGAAAGAAGCGCCGAGGCAAGAGCGCTTCCTGGCGCAATTTGATTCGCCGCGAAAGTTATTCCATAGCCGGTCACCCCTGCCACAATCCCATCTTGGATGCCCTTAATAATGTTTTTCCCAAAATCTTGACCAGCTTGTAATCCAATCCCAAAGCTTGCCGATATGGGTGACGCGATAGCACTCGCGATACGGCTATCCAGGCCTAGCGATGTGCCAAGCTTTTCAATTCCATATCGCGCAAGATTGATACCGAGACTTTGTCCTATTTTGACAAATTGCCCCGCAAGGTTTCCTTCAAGGAAACCGTTTACGAATTGCCCCGAGGCAAAAGACAAGGTGGATGATAGATTGGCGTCTAACCCCACTTTCTGAAGGAGAGTTTGTGTCCCTTCAACAGCCAAGGCCTTAATGCCACTTTGGATAAAACTTTGAGCGGTAAAGCCTGCGTTAAAACCTCCGATAGTTCCGCCCGATACAAAACTCGAAATCAGATTTGTTACGACCGGGTTTACTCCAAGGCCATCCAACCCCTTCGTTATTGCAAAATTAAGACCTGTTCTTACAACGTTCTCAAAAAGAGCGTTGCCAAACCCGGCCTTGGCGAGAGAGCCGAATACGTTCTGAGAGAGGAATGACCCGACGTTTCCAAGAGCGCCAAATAGGCTGGATGCGGCGAAGCTGATCCCCTGCCAGATGGCGCTTCCGATATAGCCGATCCCCTGAGCAACGGTCGCCAGGAAGCCTCCTATCGAGCTTAAAGCGCCTGCTACGAGCGTGCCGACACCGGCAAGAATGGTACCGATAGCCGCGATCACCGATGCTACAGCTCCGCCTATGCTGGCCGCGAAACTGATAAAGAGCGGGATCAGGAAGAAAAAGAACGCCCCCCGAATCTTTTGGGTTTCATCTTGGGTGAGTAAGCGAGCGGTAGGAACAGGTTTTTGAGCCGAGGCCGTGATGACCGGGTTTAAGAGAGCTGAAGCGGCGGTTACATTACCTTTCCAGCCTTTTAAGAAGCTTGCCTTGGAAATGGTCTCGATTTGGTTGTTTTTATCAGGACCCGCCCCGGGATCCATGTAGGTTATGGTATCTTGAGTTATCCCTGTGATTACAACAAAGTGGTTGCCATTGACGTGGGCAATGATCTTTGCCAGGGGGCTTGATTGGTAGATGGCAAGAAGGTCTTCCCAGGTGAGATTGGCGGCGGATAAGGTTAAACCGTAGAGCGAGGCGACTTTATTGAGAGAAAAGACCGAGATGACAAGGTCACCGTCATCTAAAGGTGTAATGATGCCGGAGAGGATGTCAATTAAAATGGCCTTCTCGGCGATGTCTTCTCGGGCGTAACTTATCCCCTTTTGGTCTAAAAGCGCTTCCAAACTCAAAAAGGCGGACTGGCCGAAGTGAAGACTCCTTGAATTAATCCAGGTGAGTATCTTTTGGGCGTCGGCTTGAGATAAAGGAACAAGATCATTTTGAACCAGCCCCAAGCTTTCAGCAAATGACAATCTCCCGGCATCATTCATCGAAAGATACTCGTTTATTTTCTGCGCCACACGGTCTTTGATGGCCTGGACATAGGCTCGGCGCTCTAAAATTTCTGGAAGAGATTCAAGGTGACTCTTTAAGGCGAGAGTCAGTTCTTTGGGTTTGGGGATCATGACCACAAAGGTGCCGAGAGTTTTATACTGGGTGTCGTCTAGGTGTGCGCCGTCGTCAAGGTCAATCACGTGATTCGAAGGACCGAAATCCCTGAATACGCCCCCATTCGAAAAATCCGAACGAAGCAAGAGCTTTGTGTAGGAATCAACAGCGGCTCTTTGGCTGGAAGGGGTAAAGTTTTGGGTCCACCGGCCAATGCCCTTGGAAACACGGAATTCTTCTATAAAACAATTGGTGCCATCGGCGATTGAAAGCCTGCCACCCCACTGGACATTAGCTGTGGCGCTTTGAGTGATCCCAAGCTTTGTACCATTTATAAAGAGCGAGACATTTCCGCCCTTCCGCACAAAAGCGATGTGATACCAACTGCCCGCGGCAGGCGTCCAGACATCAAAAATCCTTGTGGTTCCTTCGATCCTTATTTTGAGTTTATTGTCGTACGCCCTGAACAGTCTAAAGTTGCCCCCATCTCCTTGAAAAAGTTCGTAAGTCTTACCGGACGTGAAAACATTGGGTTTAAACCAAAAATCAAAGGTAAAGTCCCCCGTCCCAAAATCCCAATCAGGAGAGTCTGGAATCCTGGCGTCATCATCATCTCCATCCATCGCCAACGAGCCTCCCTTTTGGATTTGGCCCATCTCATCCACAAAGACGAAACCCGGATTGTCATAGTCGACTTTTGAGATCCAGGCGTCGTATTCCTGGGAGTTAGGGTCACGACCTAAGATTCTCCTGTAATAGTCGTAAACAACCGGGGAGGTTTCCTGCCGGAGGATTTCTTTTTTAAGTTCTTTTTCCTGCAAATCCAGTTGCGTGAAAGCATTCGTCGAATCGGCCTCAATTTTATCCGAGAGAGCCCGAACTTCAAGGTCGAGTGCCTCGTAGGCGTTGGCCTCATTGGTGGAGACGGTAATAAGGGTATTGATGATCTGGTTTAGGGCTGACTCGATTTGAGACAGGCTCTGGGCTTTCTGGTTTTGGGCCGCGCTTCCATGAACTTGGAGGCTTGAAATACTGTCGTACTGGCTTTGGACGTCACCTAGTTGAATATTTAGGAGGTTTTTCTGGGTGATCGACTGGGCCTCGATGGATTGATAGGCGAGGTTCTTTTGGATCGAGAGGTTCTTTAACGCAAAGGCCCTTTGTTCCTCTATCTTCAGCCGCGCTTTCAAGACCTCACCCGGCAGGGTGTCGCGGGCATGCTTTAAATTCACACAGCTTAAGTTACCTTCGGCGTCGTAGGTGTATTCGGTCAAAACCTCACCCTTCTCATCGAGTATTTTGGAGGGTTTGTTGTTTTCAAATAAAGTGATTGTTTGATCGGCTCTTCTTTGGACTTCCAGGACGCCATCGCTTGAATACTCCTGCGACAGGACTAAAGAAGGGCTTAAGGCCTCATTTTTTAGGACATCCACCCAGGAAGAGTGGCCTTGGGGAAGGTTTGGAATGGTTTTATCCTTATAGGGGATGAGTACGATGTCATCGATGATACTCTTAAGACTCTGCGCCTGGGTGCTCAGGATTTGAGAGTAGCCGGGCAAGAGATTGCCCTGAAGGTCAAAGCTCATCGTTCCTTTTTGTCCCTGGAACTTAAGGTCTTGCGTGGTTTTTGAGAATAATAGATAAGACTGGTCGTTTAGTTTGAGCTGGATTTCCCAAATAGCGGTGGTCCCTCCGGTACTCCCGCCTCCGTTGGAAAAGGCCCCTGCATAAGCTACGGCCCTTACAGCGATGACATTGGAGACTGTGACTTTTTTGGTAGTCTGGACAGCGTCAGCATAAGCGGTCGAGCCACCTCCTCCGCTATTCGTATGGCTTTGACCTAAGTAGGTGCCAGGTACTTTAGTCCAGGCGCCAGTTGTGGCATTTTTTGTCTCGATGTAAGTTCTGGCATCTGAGCCATTATCAGTATCGCCGGAGGAATAGGAGTTGGCGGTGAATTTATAAGTGAATTCTTCAATCTGTTGGGCTGTCTGAAAAGTATGTTCGGAGACCAGTGTCGTCCGACCGCCTGTCTGGGCGGAACCAAAGTTTCCGTCATAGCTGTAAGGGCCGTTACTTCCTCCCTGATAAGCGTGGGTGGCGGCACTTAAGACTTCGGCGGGGGCCAAGACACCGGTGAGTTTTAAACCTAGAAGGTCGCCAGTGGGTGAATACTTAAGATCCACGCCATTGACCTTAAGCCAGATGACCGTGACGGCCCCTTGGGAGTCTTTTTCATAAGAATAAAGATACTCCCGCCCTTCGGGGGTGAGGGCTTTTTGGATTTGGTTATCTTGAAAAAATAAATGGGCGCCGTCGGGGAGGATTTCCTCCAAGATTTGGGAGCCGGAGAAGATCACCTTTCTCTGGTCCGGGAAAGCGATCGTGACTCTGTCAAACGCGCCGCTCGCGCCAAGTACGATATCTGAAATAATGGACCCATCGGGTCGGTGGTCGATTTTTAGAAGCTGCCCATTTTCATAGTGAATAAGGGAACCGTCGGAAAGGGTCTTCTCAACAAGAATTTCCCGTGTTATCTCCTGTCCGTTTAAGCCGTCGTGATAAGAATAGGCATATTTGGAATCGCCTTTTTCAAGGAATAAAAGCTTTTTGTCGGCATCGTAGGTTCTCACAACCCCTTCTTCATCGGTGACACGGGCGCTCTCCCCCTCATAGGCGTAGGTGTAGGTGTGAAGAACCTTTCCGAAACGGGTGAGCTCCACTTTCTGGACCCTTTTTTGGGGGTCATAGAAGTAGGTTGAAAGAACTTGGGTTTCGGTCTGGAGACTTGTCAGAAGAAGACCGTCTTTGTAGATTTTAAGCGCTTTTTCTTCCAAGTCTTCAATCGTCGTAATTTCTTCCGATGGTGCCAGGTTAAAACCTGGCACCGTGTCAAAAGAATAGGCGTACTTAAAGGTAAGGATATCGTCTTTAAAGATTTCCCGTATTTTGCCGTACTTGTAAATGACTTCTAAAGTATGGGGGTTGTCTTCCGTAGAATGAATGACGACTTTCAAAAGATTGTTGTTTGCGTCGTAGAACGATTCGGTGTTGCCTTGGGTCACCGTGTAGGAAAGAACGTTCCCTTCGGCGTCTTTGGTGTAGTTAAAGATTTGAGGGGCATCTTCGGGAAACTCAATGGAAAGGAGGTTGTTGTCGAGATAATTCAAGACTTCCTGGTTCTGGCGGATCATTTTCTTAAGATTTAAATTTTGGTCGTATTCGAACTTAACCGGCGTCAGGGAGTCTTGAGGAACAAAGGATGAATCAATCGTCGCTTCGATCTTGTCGGGCATGTAGGAAAACTGATAGGTGATGCCCTCGCTTGTGATCATTTTGATGATCTTGTCATCAAAATAGAAAAGCTGGTCCTGGCTGGCCTGCTTTGTGGATATTAATTTGGCGTTCTCATAAACTCTGACTTCGCCGTCGGGAGTCGTGATCCTGGCGTTTTGAATATTCCCCGATTCTTCAAAAGTGAGATTCTCTAAGGCAGTGCCATCCCCCTTCTCAATCCAGTCAATCTGTCCTTCCCTGTAATGGATAGTTAGATCATTCAGTACTATGGACGAAAGACTGCCTTGGGCGTCATAAACGGATGACAGGTCGTCCTGGACAAGTGTCAGACCCAGGAAGTTTGAGAGCGAACTTTCATGAAGGTCTAGAGTAATGAGGTTTTGGTGTGAATCCTCTACCCGGGTGAGTCTTCCTGTCTCATCAAAAAAGAATTTATTTTGTTCGGGGGTCAGGACTTCTTTTAACGTACGGTCCTGCCTATAAAGGAGGTACTCAAAAGGAAAATCCTGGGGGGCTTCGTAGCTTATCTGGCCCTGGGGATCTATCGCTTGATGAAAAACAAGCTTTATATCCTGGCCGTAGGCGACTTGTTGGAAGAGGGTTTGGGTTCCGTCCGCTTTTGTAATCCTCGAAAGAATCCCCTCTTGGAATTCTGTCAACGCACCGGTCTCTTTCTGAAGGATTGATACAAGCTTGGCGTTTGAGTCATAAATAGCTTTTACTTGGGTGTTTTCAAGGACCGTTTGGTCCGCCAGGTAAGTGTAGGTCGTCTCAAGACCTTCCTTCGAGATAGTCTTCTGAATCTTTCCCTGTTCATAAAAAACCTGAGTGCCATCGGGGGTTTCGTAGGCCAGGACTTCCCCGTTCCGGAAGACCTGGATGGAACCGTCTTCCAGCTTTAAGTCGGCGCCTTGGACGTTTCCATCGGCATCAAGCTCGATATTGCTAAGAACCGTCCCATCGGGTCTTTGGATTCTTTTTAAGGTGTTTCCCACATATTGGAGAATGTCGCCATTCTGGGTCGTGAGAGAAAAATTCGTCTCCTGGAGATCTTGAAGGGCCTCCTGGGTCTGGATTTCGGACTGGGCCTGGGACTGGGCAGTTTCGAGCTCTGAAGGACTCATTCCCCCATCCAGCCTCCGGGTGTCCTCTTCCTGAAAATAGGCTTTGGCGTCCAGAAGCATCTGCCTGACATCGGCGGCGTAAAGAAGCTGCGAGTAGGAAAAGGTAAAAATCAGGACCGCTGCTATGGGCTTAAGGAAGAATCTTTTGAACATGGGTTAAGAATACACGGGTATTTCTGAAATGTCAAGACTATTGTGATAATTAATCATATTCTGTAGTACGAGCTATTTTGCCTTCCGGCAAATTAATTTGAATTTTAATCAAAATTGTTTTAAACTTAAGGCTACAAAGCTAAGGAGCCTCATGAAAGGTCTCGGAGAAAGAGTCAAAAATCTGCGAAGGTCCAAAAAGCTCACCCTCGTCGAAGTCTCAAAACGCACGGGGATTGACCAAGCGACTTTAAGCCGCATTGAAAATGGCGTCATGACGGGCACGCTTGATTCCCATATGAAGATCGCTGAAGTGCTGGGGGTCCCCCTGCCTGATCTCTACCGGGAAGTCCTGGACAAGGTCAATGAAGCCAAAGAGCACATGGCCAAAAAAAAGCTCGAGACCTTCTCCCACTCAAGCGGTGCGGTGGCCGAGCTCCTCACGGCCGGGATCCTTCAAAAAAAAATGATGCCGATTCTCCTTAAGATCAAACCCAAAGGCCGCACGGAGGCCGAGGAATACGCGCCGCAAAGTGAGCGCTTTATCTATATTTTAAAGGGTGAGATCGAAGTCAATCTGCCTAAAGAGAAAAAGACACTAAAGTCCGGGGAGGGCCTCTACTTTAGCGCCTCCCTGCCGCACCACTTTAAAAACACGGGAAAATCAGAAGTTCGGTGTCTGTCGGTCATGACGCCCACATCTTTATAGGAGAAAACATGCCTTCAAGCGACAAAAAGAAAACCATTTTAATCTGCGACGATGAAGAAGGAATACGGGAGTCTTTCAAACTCATTCTGGCTGATTCTTATGACCTAAAGTTCGCAAATAACGGTCCTGAAGCGCTGGAGACCATAAAATCTTTGACGCCCGATCTTGTGCTTCTCGACATCAAAATGCCGAAAGTGCATGGCCTCGAAATCCTTAAAGAGATCAAAAAAGTCAAACCCGGGCTCCCCGTCATCATCGTCACCGGCTACCAAAGCGTCGAAATGGCTCAGGAAGCCGTGAAAAACGGCGCCGCGGACTACATCCCCAAACCGTTTGATTCGAAGCAGATAATGAAAGCTGTTATTCAGGCTTTGAAATAAGTTTTTTCAAGAAATGAAGGAACGCAGGTCAATGTAATCTTGAGAAGTTGAACTGCGTGTATTCTCTTTTGGTGAGTTTCCCTTTTTTATAAGCTTGGTAGAAAGCCTCCACAATCTCCGGATCAAACTGCGTGCCGGCGCACTGTTTAAGCTCTTCCATCGCATACTTGGTGGCCTCGGCCTTCTTATAAGAACGCGCGGTGGTAATCGTGTCAAAGGAATCCGCGACATTCACGATACGGCCAATGATCGGAATATCTTTCCCTTTCAAACCAAAGGGGTAACCCTTGCCGTCAAAGCGCTCATGGTGGTAAAGGATACCGTCCTGTAAATTCGAGAGGCCCTTTACCGGCTTCAATATATTTGCGCCGATCGTGACATGCGACTTCATGACCTCAAATTCATCGGCAGTAAGCTTGTCCCGCTTATTCAAGATCTCATCCCGGATGCCGATTTTACCCACGTCATGCAAAAGCGCCGAGAGCTGGGCGGTTTCCATAAACTCGTGGTCAAACTCCATTTTCCCCTGGTCGATCAATTCTTTCAGGATCACGAGCGTGTAGTGCGACACCCGCTCTGAATGGCCGTGCGTATAGCGGTCGCGCGCGTCGATCGCCGTCGCAAGCGCCACGGATGTGTTGATAAAAAGATGATACTCGCGCTCGTACGCGGTCTTAAGCTCCGTAATAAGCTCGGCGTTTTTGACGGCCATCGCGACATCGTTGGCGAGCGTGACAAAAAGCTTTATCTCTTCATTTTCGTAAGTCTCGGCGGACAGCTTCTCTCCCAAAATTAAAATCGCGACAAGCTCCTTTTTATAAAAACTCGGGACGCAGATGGCGGCTCTCAAATAATCCATGTTTTTTTTGATGTCTTCATAATGAATGGCACGGGTCTCTTTTTTATTGACCAGGATCTCAAAATTTTGAATATGCTCTATCTCAGAATAGACAAGCGCCTCTTTTCTCGCAAAAAAACCATTGTTGGGAATTTTAAAGAATCCGATAAGAGGGTTATCGGCGGGCATGCGGATATAGCCCACGGGAATTTTTACGCCGCCCTCGCCTTTGCTGTCGATCAAGACATAGGCATCGCGCTTTTTATCCTGAAGAAGCACGGCGACATGTGTGACGCCGATCTTGCGGTCGATATAGCGCGTGATGATCTTGAGGAGCGTGACCGGATCTTTCACCCGTATCATGCCCTTGGATGCGTTGAGAAGGGCCTCTTGGTAATCTATTTTTGTGTACAAATTAAGCTCAGAATTTATCTGGCCTTAGGCCGTTGTCTCAGTCAAACTTGTCACCTTACCCAAAACGGTGCTTTCAAGATACTCCAAGATAAGCGGCTTCGTAATATAGTCGGCGGCGCCGAGATTTTTGGCGGATTCGACACTTCGTTTGTCCTCGACGCCCGTTACCATGATAACTTTCAGCTCAGACAACGCATCTTTGATCTTTGGCAAATACTCCAAGCCTTCATTCTCGTGGCGCATCATAACATCCAGTAGCATAATATCGGGTTTCTCTTTTAAAAGCTTTGACATCGCCTCGTCGCCATTCAGGGCCGTGCAGACCTGAAATCCCCGCAGCTCAAAAAACGACTTCACGAAATTGCAAACATCCATCTCATTGTCCACCACCATGAGCTTTGGCTTTTTTTTCATGGGGCAAGCACCTCTTTTATTTTTTCTTCCAAACTTTTGAGAGAGCTGAGCGGCTTGTCGAAACAAGCATGGGCTCCAAGGCCCATCAGCCGCGTCCTTACCTTTTCTTCCCCCTCAGACGCCGTGATCATGATGCACTTGGCGTCCGGTTGATTAGCCAAAACCTTCTGCAAAACCTCGTCGCCGTGAAGCCCCGGCATTTTTAAGTCAATGAGGTAAACATCCGGCTTTTCTCTCACGGCGATCACGAGGCCCTCGTCTCCGCGGTGCGCCGTCAAAACCTCATAGCCACGCGGTGTAAAATAATTTTTGATCAAATTCGTAAATTCCTCCTCATCGTCGATCGCAAGGATCTTTGGCATGCTAATGATGCGAAACCAAAGCTTCCTTCGCTATCGGGAACTTCAGCGTAAACGTCGTGCCAAATCCTTCTTCGCTCTCCAGAGAAATCGTGCCGTTATTGCGCTCAACCACCTGCTTCACGATAAAAAGCCCGAGTCCCGTCCCCTTGCCCGGCGCTTTGGTCGTATAAAAAGGGTTAAAAACCTGGCCTATCTTGTCTTTTGGGATGCCGCATCCATCATCGGAAATCCGTATGACGGCAGAGCCATTTTGCGCGAAGCCGGAAACTACGATTCGGCCTTCTTTTTTATCGATCGCCTGCGCCGCGTTACGGATGATATTAAAAAGCACTTCTTCTATTTGCTTGGCATCCGCGAAAATACCTGGGAAGTCGTTCGGAAAATCAGTTTGCACCTCGATGTTGTTCACTCTGAGATCGTGCTGAACGAACTGCAGCACCTCTCCAAGCTCTTTCTCGATCGAGACTCCTTCAAAATCCGCGCGGCGAGAGGGTTTCGCGAAGCTCGATAGTTTTTTCGTGATCGCTGTCGCGCGGTCCGTTTCCTTGATTACTTTTGTCATGATCTCGGTCGCCATCACAAATATTTCTTCCCGCGATTTATCTTTATAAAATCCGTCGCGGCTGTTCAAAAGAAACATCTCGGCATGCCCCCGCACGATCCCAAGAGGATTACAAATCTCGTGGTTGATCCCTGCCGCGAGCGTGCCGATGACGGCCATCTTTTCTCTTTGAGCAGCTTCGGCCTGAGTCTTGGAAAGCTCATCAAATAATCTCGCGTTGGAAATAGCGATCGCTTCCGTACGCGCAAGTGTGTTCAGGATGTCAACGTCTTCCTGCGTATAATCTCCTCCTGACTTTTTCGCGCCAAGGCAAAGCACGCCGATAAGATCACTGTGAAGCTCGATCGGAAGACACAGACACGCATTGATCTCTTTGAAATCATCCCGTAAATGACTGTGCCCCTCAAGATTGTCCACGCTCTTGTCCTTTAGGATGTGCTCTCTGGACGCTTTGATGTTCGAGATGAGCGCATCCGTTTCGGAATATTCAATATTTTTATCACGAATACCGCTCGAGGCGACCACCCTATAAACTTTTTTTTCCTTATCAAGTAAAAGAATGCACGCCGATTCAAGTTTAATGATTTTGACAAGTCCGGCGATCGTCTGTTCCATTAATTTCTGTAGATCCAAAACCGTTAAAATTTCGTTGGTAAAAGTTCTCAAGAGTTCGCGGTAGTCGTATTTTTTCTGGAAGAGAAATTTCTCGGTCGCGTCCGTTAAAAAATTTTCCAGCGGCCTGAGCGCAAAGGTGATGACAAAAACTGCCGGCACCATGGCCATCCATTGGCTCCAATCCAAATAATCCCTAAGAAATTTCTGCCCAACAACCATGGCCAGAGAAAATGTGCCGTATACAAAAGCGAGCAAGCCGGCAAACACCGGCGCGCGGCGGATGATGACTTCAATATCCAGAAATTTATATCTAAGAATGGAGTAGGCTATCAGCCCGCTATAGAACACTACAATGACGCTGCCGTAAGGATATATGCGAACTGAAGAACCTGGATATGATGTAATCCCCAATATCGGTAAAAAATCGTTAAGGCCGCCTACCAGGGCTATAAACATCGCGGATATAACTATCTTTAATTGTGTTTTTTGAGATTGGCCTAGGTCTCTCATCTGGCTTAGAACTAAATAAATTGAGTAGCCAATAAAAACCGTAAGGTAGGCTGGGATAACTAGAAACAACGGGCCTCCCTTGCCGTAGTAGCTGTATCCCATATGCTGCAGGTGAACAAAGTCCTTATTTAATGCAACCAGAAGAATAAGGCAAAAAGCCATAACATCGGCTATCACCAACTGCTTGAACAACCGTTTTTTAAAACCTAAAATTTCGCAAACAAAGTGAAAATAACTTGGAGCAATAAGTATCACCACCACCTGGATCAGCCTAACAAGAAAAAGAGCGGCTGGTTCTCCTATGTCAAAAAAAAGTACGAAAGTGCTAAAATTCCAAAGTGACAACGTGCCACTGCAAAAGGCAAATATTTGATGGCTGCTTTTCTTTGGATCTCTGGACAAGACAAAACCGGCCAGCAGAATATTGGCTAAGCCGCTCAAAAAAGGAGGCAGTGAATATACCCAGCTTAAGTTCAATTAACGTTCTCCGGTGATTGTTTTAAATAAGGCCCGGCACAAAAGCTTTTGTCGTTTCCCTATATCTTTCATATTCCGCGCCGAATTTCTGTACCATCGCATGCTCTTCCAATCGAACTCTTAGCGCTAACAGGGGCACTAAAATAAGCAACCCCCCGATAAGCGTCCAATACGCATTGAATATAAAAGCTACCCCGACAGCCTCTATGACCACTGCCACATAATTCGGGTGTCTGCAGAACTTATAGGGGCCAGACCTAATCAATCGATGATCCTCTCGAATTTCGATATTCCAGCTCCAATAACTTCCCAACGAAACGCGGACAGCGCGCCTTAAAAAATAACTTATAAAATATAAAACAAAGCCGGCTATGCAACTTGCAATGAAGACTTCTTTCCTTAGCAAAACTTCCAGAACGCAAAAAACTAAAACAAAAAATAAGCAAAGCTTTAAACTCATAAGAGTCCAGCAGCTATGAATTTCTCCCTGTTTTTTAATTTTTTTCAATGAATGATATTCATAAAGCCTTACAAAAAGGATAAAAGCAACCACGGATATGATGTAAATATATTTACCATAAACCATTGCCTCAGCGGGCATCTGAATATTTCCTGAAAATTAACGCGGAGTTTTTGCCTCCAAAGCCATAGGTATAAGACAATGCCATATCTATTTGTTTTTGAATCGCTTTATTCGGCGCGTAGTTGAGATCACAATCGGGATCGGGACTCGAGTAGTTGATCGTGGGTGGAACGAAATTATGCTGAATCGCAAGGATACAGATCGCCGCTTCCAAAGCGCCGCACGCCCCCAGCAAATGGCCCGTAATCGGTTTTGTTGAGCTGATCGCTATCTGCGAAGCGCGCTCTCCAAATGTGCTTTTGATAGCCAAGGTCTCATATTTGTCATTCATCAAAGTGCCTGTGCCGTGCGCATTAATATAGTCAATGTCATCGATTGTGAGTCCGGCCATCGTTAAAGCCCTTCTTGTTGCGACACGGACTCCTTCTCCCTTCTCATGCGGCATCACCATGTGATAAGCATCGCAACTAGCCCCGTATCCCGCGATCTCGGCGTAAATAGAGGCGCCCCGCAAAACAGCGCTTTCCAAACTTTCCAAAACCAAAAAAGCCGACCCTTCGCCCAAAACAAAACCATCACGGTCAGATGAAAAAGGCCGAAAGGCCGCCTTGGGATCATCCCCTCTTACCGAAACAACGCCCATTCTGCAAAACGACGCAATAATCGCCGGAACGATCGGCGTTTCGGATCCACCGACAAGAGCAAAATCTATCATCCCGCTTTTAATCCGCTCGAGCCCCAAACCGATCGCATCGCTCGCCGACGAGCTGCCTGAGCAAATTGTCAAACTTTTTGAATTAATGCCCAACACGATTGCGATTTCCCCTGTCGTACTACCGACAAAAGCCCGAACCGGGGTAAAAGGGTGCAACTTCAAATAGCCCTTTGTTAAAAGAATTTGATGGTCATCGAAGATTTTCTCCATTCCGCCGATCGAGGTCCCTTCATAGATTTCCAAGCGATCCTGGTCGATTGCTGATAATTCAAGTTTTGCATCCTCGACGGCCATCTTTGCCGCCACAACCCCAAACTGGGAACATCTCTCCATATGCTTGGCCTGTTTCGGATTCAAAAAATCAGTCACGTTAAAATTTCTTACTTGGCACGCTGATTTGACGGGATAATCGGCAACATTCACATTCTCGATATGCGCAGAAGCTGATTCGCCGTCCTTTAAAGCGTTCAGAAGACTGTCAATGCCGATGCCGGTGGGTGCCACAATTCCCATGCCAGTCACGACGACCTTTTTGCCGGCTCGGGGAAAGGATTTATTTTCAAGTCTATTCAGCATAAAGAGAGTTGTCTTTTGTAAGTCTAAAACCTATAGGATAAACTTGTTGCCACTATTTGAGTAAAACTGGAGTAGTCTCCATCCACAGTAGCGCCGTTGGTAACCCCAACACTATTGTCTATACTTACTTCCGAGGAAAATATGGCAAGATAGGAAATGTCGATTGATAACTTTCCGAGATTGTATTGAAACCCCACGGAAATACCATGCCGGTCACCGTCAGGAATTACGTTGCTGTACGTTGATTTATTTGCTGCCATCTCGTAATACCAGTAACCTCCATGAACTGCCCACGTTTCATTCAAATCGTAAGAAGTTCCGACACTAACAGAAATGGTATCCCGAAAATTTTGCTCTAAGGGCTCTAAACTATCCAAAACAGCGTTTGATGTTCCAAAACCCACGTCAATACGATCAAAAACCGACCAATTTGTCCAGGCCACATCCACTTCGACATCCCATTTTTCATTGGGACTAAACCGGTAACCCACGGTCAAACTGTCGGGAAAAGTAACATCTGTATCTACGCTTGTATTAAACGAACTCCCGCCAAAAATGGCTGTCATAACGGGCCCTTGCAGATTATCGACGTCCAAAGTGCCGCGATATTCTGCACGCACCTGACTTCTATAGAAAACACCGATCTGATGCTGAGGGTGCGGCGTTAGCAAAATACCGACGTTCCAACCCACTCCGTGACCATCCGCATCAAGTTCGAAAGGAGCATTCTCCAGAGGGAAGGGGAAACCGGGGACGACACTGGCCGTAATCAAATTGCTGTTCAGCTTCGCCACTTGCTTTATATCGCAATCCATATAAGTCCATCCTCCCCCAACGGATATCCAAGGAGCAAACTCATAAGCCGCTGAGGCGTGGTAAGCAATAGTCTTGATCTCATTGAAATAACCCGTGTAGCGAAAATTGCCGTCGCTGTCATACTGGGTTTGTAAGCCAAAAGGAGAGTTGGCGCCCAATCCCACTTTGAATCCTCTGACCGGAGTCGAAAGCGCTACAAAGGTCGATGGGATAGCCACTATTGGCACGGAAGCGTCCTCACCTACTCCGCCATTGGCCCCTTCATATTTCATCATGGGGATAACGGCGGAGGTGCTTATACTAATTTGGTTTCCTTCAAGCTTGGTAAGGCCCGCCGGATTAAAAACAACCGTGGCCGCCTCTTCCGGGTCAGCGACAACGGAGTTCGCTTTACCCAAGGATCGCGCACTGTTTGTGGCGAGCTCAAATCCCGACGAGCCCACGGCAAAGGCGTTGGATGAGCAAAAAAGACCCAGCACAAGAAAAATAAAGATCGCGGGTCCTGACATTTTTTCCGAAGATTGAGTCTTCATAGCCTCCATCCTTCCAACCAAAAATACGAAAACCCAAGCTTTGGGCTTGGGTTAGGCATTTATTAAAGTTTTTTGGTTTGTGTTAGTCTGTTCTTGATCCGCGATCCAACGATCGATCGTGTTTTTCTTAAAACGCCAGTGCGATCCGACTTTGAATCCGGGGAGCTTCCCCGCCGACGCGTGCTTGTAAATAGTTAGCGGCTTCATTCGAAGGTATTCCGCCAGCTCATGCACGGTAAAAACTGAGTCACTATCAGTCAATAAAGCCTCCTTTTGTGGATAACCGGCTTTATCTTGCTTTCTACCTCTTTATCTAAATTCTCTTAAATTATCGCGAATGGCAATGAACAAGAAAATTAAAGTGTTGATATGATATACTACCGCTTATCATTTGTCAATAAATTCTTATTAAAAATTAGCATTTTTTAAAAGGTTAAACAAAGTCGTAGCTAAAACAACATCTTGGGCCCTCGGGAAGTAAGGCGCCTATAGATAGTGGAAATGCCTATATTTGAAGTAAAGTACCTCAAAAATTATTTTTATCCCGGTAAACTTTAAAACGCTTGAGATGCTCGGCCATGAGAGGCTTTTTACGCGGATCGCGAAGGATGTACGCTGGATGATAGAGTACCATGAGCTTTGCGGCGGGATATTTTGAATGCCCGAAGAAGATCCCCACCTGTTCTCCCATAGAAAAACCTTTCTTCTCGGGGATCACGTGCTTCAAGGCCGTGGCACCCAAAAGAAGGATGATCCTGGGATCCACCAAATGGATCTGCCTCTCAAGAAAAGGAAAACAGGCCTCAACTTCTTTCGGCAAAGGGGCGCGATTATCAGGCGGGCGGCATTTGATCACATTGATGATAAGGCTGTCCTGGTTTGTGTCAAAACTGACCTCTTTCATCATTTCATCTAAGAGCCGTCCCGCGCGACCGACGAATGCCACCCCTCGCAAATCTTCATTCGCTCCCGGCGCCTCGCCTATAATAAGAACCTTCGCTTCAGGATTGCCCCGGTCCACCACGATATGGGTACGTCCCTGTGAAAGCGGGCATTTTTGACAATTGGATTCGGAAAGTGTTTTCTTGAATTCAGCGTAAGTCAAACCCATTACCCTCGATTGGTCTTTGGAAGCCGTAAAACGTTTGCTAGAATAGCATAAAAAATGGACACCCTCAATCGTTCAGGCCGCTATTCTGATCTGCTCCTTTTTGCGGGAGCGCTGCTTGCGCTTTTTCTATTTTATTTAAAACAGTTCCACGCGGGCGCTTGCGCTCTATTGATCTTTTCGGTCTTGTCGGTCCTGGTTTCCCGATGGGACCCGTCAGTCCTTTTGGCAAATGCCGTCGCGACAACCCTCATCATCCCTTCCGGCGGCTATTTCTATGAAGGAAGAATGCTAAACGTCTTTGTGCTGCGCCTGACGGTCGACAAGATCCTCCTGATCGCGCTTCTGATCACGCTGCTTTTAAAAATCTTCAGCCGGAAGAAACCCGAGGCTTTCCGAATAAACAAAAACAGCATGCTCCCCGTTTTATTTTGCTTTATCGCGCTTCTCTCTTTCGCGGTGAGCCCTTATCACGAAGATAAATTCAGGATCCTTCTTCTGGTCTTGAACGCCGGCCTTTTTATTCTGTGGCTTCAAAGCGACATCCGTCCGAATCTCCGGAGCCTGCTCTTACCGGTCTTTTGCGTCTACTTTCTCTCGCTTTTACCGGCGCTTCATGAAGTTTTCACGCGGCAGAATATTTTTGCGCATTCGGTCAGGCGGTACGTCGAAAGCCTGGGACTCATTCACGTGCTTCGCGGAACGGAAGGTTTTCACCTCTACCTTGCCGTCCGGATGCTTGTATTTCTCCCGCTCACTTACCTTTTCTTTAAAAATCGCCGCGTTCTTGTCGTTTTCCTCATCGCGCTGCAAAGCTTCCTTATCCTGCATACCTTTTCCAGAGGCGCGCTTCTAGCGCTCGGAGCCGAGCTTCTTCTCATAGGATTGCTTGATCTACGCGAAAACGGGCTTCCTGATAAAAAAAGGATCGCGGCTTTTTTAGCGGCCCTCTGCTTTATGGTGGGCGGCTTTTATTATTCTAACTTTTTCAAATCGTTTTCCCTGAGAAACGACATCCGACTGCCGGTTTTTTTAGAAAATTTTTATTTTCAAAAACTTGACTATAAAAATACAGTCGTAGATCTTGACCCCTCTCACTTCATAAAGAATAATCCTGCGAATCTCTCCACATTGGTAAAAATGGAAAAGGGGGACGGACATAAATATAAAGTGAGTAGTGAGATCTCCTTTGTTTCGCGAAAAATAGCCGTCCGCTTTATGAGAGAGGTTCTTTTGGAAAGGCCTTTCCTAGGTGTAGGTTTCGGACAATTTCAAATAGCGGCATCCTATTCCAAAACCAAAGAGATCGTGGAATGGCTCGCAGTACGGAAAGCCGACTTGGCGCCGGACAATCTCTATGTACAGATTCTGGCTGAATCGGGGATCTGTGGGGGGATTGTCTTTTTTTTAGCGGCATTCGCGCCGTTTTTGCTGGTCCGTAAAACACGGCCGGAACTTTTGATCGCGCTTGCGGGAGTGCTGATCGCCGGTCTCTCCTGCGAAGTCCTCTCCAATTCGCACTCGAGCCTTCTTTTTTGGTTTTTGCTTTTATTGATCTATGTTACGCCGCCTGCTCAAGCATGCGAACGGCAAGACGGGCGCCCTGCAGCGCGTAATTGAGCGGAAGCCTCACAATCGGTGGAAGCGCATAATAATCACGCCGGGTGGGAGTCTTCCCTTGAATGACGCCAACGAATTCCTTGCCATCGCCGATGGAATAGCCGAGCAGAATTTTCATTATTTGTCTTATATCATCAAAATTTTTGTCCCCCGCGTACATTTCGCTTTCGCTAAGCCGCCCGATAGAAAGGGCCCCTTTTAAGCTTCCGTAAAAATTTGATACATCTCCTTCCCTCGGAGCCTGAATAAAGAAAAACCTCTGGCCATCTCCGGCTTTTATTTTAGTATTGGGCACGGTAATAAAAATACGGTTTGCTTTCGCGTATTCTTCGTCTTGGTCCAATTGCTTTTCATCGGTTATGATAAAATCAGGAATTGTGCCGGAATAAAACGCTTTCAGTTGAGGCATGATCCTGTCTATGAGAGCTTGGTCTCCTTTTAAAAGAAACTTGGCGTTTTTACCCCACTCCTCCTTACTGGCAAGATTTATCTCGCGGATAAGAATGGGCACGCTCACCTCGTCAAAACCTTTGATGTTTGGATTCAAGCCTTCAAGATCGATCACTCCCACCGCTTTTCTGCTATTCAACGCTTTATCAGTCGGAGCCTCCTTAATCCCTCTGCGCGCTTCTTCCCAGACCCGCTTAAAGTCAGACATCGAAAAAGTCACCTGCCATTCGCCTTTATTTTTTTGAGACTCTACCTCTACCGCCTTGTATTTTCCAGCGGGCACCGTGCCAAGCAGTTTCCCAAAACGAAAGACGGAAAGGTCGCCGTTTTCCCCGCCGATAATTCTAAATACCGAATCGCCCACCGCGATATCGCCGGCACGCTTGCCAGCGCCGTAAACACGGGCAAGGAAAGTGACAACCTCATCCGGGTTGATAGGACGGCCGTCGTAGAGCGCATTCACCAAGGCCTCGGGCTGTATCAAGCGAGCATTCTCTGCCAGGCGGGAACCCCTTGGCTCCCGAAGATCCAGTCCACGTATAAATTTATGAATGACCGCCGCAGGAAAGATCGGGCTTCTCTCGACTTCTTCGGAACGCACCGCACGCAGATAGCTTTGAAGATACCGCTTGGTCATCTTGAGGCCTTCTATTTTCCCATGCCTTTTTACCAATCCGCGCTTTAGGCCTTCAAGCACACCCTCGATCACAAATGGCGGAATAAGCTCATCTTTCAAAACCTCTCGCCTCACCCAGAAAAGATATTTGAGACCGAAAAGGTGCCTTACAAGTTCATAAGGCTCAACATTTTCCTGGTCACCCCGCCAAGCGATCAACTTTACTTTAAGCTCCTTTGGTTCACCAAACGGATAGCTTTCATCCCTGCCATTCCACGAGGGAACGATAGACTCGTAAATATTAAAATCCCCTCCACCCACCTGCATAAGATCGATCATAGTTTTTTTCTCTGGCTCATAAAGCCTGACAAAGATCTCTATGATCTTCTCCAGGATCTGGCGGCTTCGTGCATCGCTAAAAATCCCTGCGCGCGCGGGAAGGCTAGAATTAAGCCAAAAAGCGCCGCTTCGGCCAGCCTGCTCTAGAGAAAGACCCATGAGACGATTGTATTCCCCGAGATCCGTCTTCATAGAAAAGTAGAGCACTTCGGAGAAATTGTCATGAAATTCACTGCTATAGGCGGCGACGGAGCCTCTCTCGTAAGCGACGGAACCAAGCGTCGAGACCCTCGCAAATTCTTCCTCGCCGCGATGCGCGAAAAGATTTTTATACTCCCGTCTCACCACCTCCGATTTACCCCCGGCGTCTTTGGCCAGCAAAAGGGCAAACGCAATCGCTTCGCCGTTCTTTTTGAACGCAGACACAAAATAAACCCTTTGGTATTTTCCCTCCTGAAATTTCAAGACGCTGATCACCGGCGCTAAATTATTTTCTTTCAATCCCGCATCGCCGGAAATATCTCTGACCGTTGCCAGGAGAAAATCCTCTTTTCCCGTTTGCGAAAGAAGTTTTTCGACTAAATCACGGGATGTTTTGACATCAATATCCAACGGCCCCAAAGGAAGCCCATTCCTGTCCTTCATGAAAGTGTCGTCAAACAAAATCTGCCGCAGGCCTGTATTACGGATTTCAAAACGGGAAGCCGCTTTCGCATGCTCCAGCAAAGCTCGGTCTCCAAGGGGGTATTTGTTCATAAACCCGGTGAAAAAAAAGCGGCTGTCTTCACCGAGACTTTTCAGAAGAACGGACAGTTTTTCACTAAAGAAACGATGATATAAATTTTTATTCTGAATGACAAGGCGGTCGAAAGTCTGCCGGAAAAGCAGAAAATCCAGTTCGGACCGGCCGGCGTTCTTAACGATCTGAATGAGCGGCCCATTGTTGCTGCTTTGAATCGCATGTCGCAAACTTTCAAAACGCAGATCCTTAAAACCTGCGAGGCGAGCGCCGGAGGGTCGCGGCGCGACATCCCCTTTTTTCAAAAAGCGGTTCTTCGAGTAAAGCACAAACTCGACGCTTGCCTTCGTGCGCTCATTCACATACCGCACCCCCCGCACATTGTCTCCAAGCTCCGGAAAAGAGGTCCAGTAACGAACTGTCCTGCCTTTACGAAACTCCGCGCCCAGAACAAGTTGGATTCGCTGTCCGGAAAGATTATAAAGGTAAGGGTCTCTCCCTTTTTGCACACGAACAATGTCCGGAGCCGGCGCTTCACCGCCCCGGGCGAGCCAATAAACATTCCAATGGGCCTTCGCCTGATCACCGTAATGCTGGTGCTTTACGTTTGGAATGTCGCCGATAACATTTTGATATCCGACCATAAAGCGGGTCGGTTGGTACTTTTCGCTAAAACGCCCATTGGCATACAAGACAATGGATCCTACCGGAATCGAAGGCCTACGCGCGCTCTCCGGCGCATACAAGGTAGCCACCCAGGCGTCCGGCGCAACCCAAGGCGCAGGATCAAGCCCCACAAACGCGTCCCGAAGCCATGGTGTCATAAAAAATCCGACTCCTTTCCAGAAGAAGATTGTTTCCTCATAGAAAAAGCCGCTTTCTCTTCGGGCAACGTCCTCCCGCCGTATATTTCTCAAGCCATCCGGCATCTTATTATGAAGAATTCCATCCATGATTTCCCTCACAAGCGCAGATTTGGAATGTGTATAAAATCCCACCGGACTCGGTCTCCCGGCGAGAAAGCGTCCGCGATAAAGCGCGTAACGCGAAGCCACGAAAGAGCGGCCGGTAATACGACTCGTGAGCTCTATTAGAATGTCGTATTCACCGGGACCGACGCGCTCAATAACAGGCGTAGCCGTCTCGAAGCCCGGCATTGCGGTGAAAAGCATCGGCCGCGAAGTCTTCCATCCCTTGTCCTGGATCGACGCGATCGTCAAAACGCCGCGCTTGGTGAGTGTTCGCGGTGAAAGCTCGCGTTTTTCGGCGGGGATCGGTAAATCTTTCTCAATATAAGGCAAAAGCTCGAAAAAGCGTCTATCACGCGTCCCGATAGTCTGGTTTCCGATCGTATATCGCCCGGTAACACCCTTAAAACGTTGTTTGATTGGGTCGGTGAAATCAAGATCCGTGGATAAACCGGATGTTGCGGCGGTCATCCGGCCATACAATCCTTTGATTTGATCGCGCATAAAATTCCCGGAAGCGTGTTGCTCCGCCAGATCAAATGCGGCCTCTAAAAGGTCGATCACGTCCGCTTCTTTTTTGCGAAGCTCCTTGAGTTTGGACGAAGTCATCATCCGGTCGGTCACTGCAGCAGTCTCCAACTCTTTTAGTTTTTTTTCTGCCTTAAAAATAATCGTTTTGTAGGGTTCTTGAATTTTGCGATGCCTCGATACCACCCCCGTCACAGCGAGCCGGGCGCCAAGGGAAGGACCTGCTTGGTCGAGCGCTTTGTCAACGTAGGCTTGGATCAACTCCACAGAGCGCGAGAAAGTCTGAACGTTACCCGCGTCTTTTTCGGATTCCCTGTGGAATTCCAGAATCCCCCAAAGGGCCTGCAGTTCCGGATAAGGTTTTAACCCGCCAGACCGGTACCATAGTCCAATAAGCCGGTAAAATTCGTCGACGGATACTTCATAAAGAACGCTTACTCTCTCTTCCCGGTCATCCCCTACCGTATGAAAAGGCAGGAGGCCCGCGATAAGCGCCGCTTGGGTAAAAAGAAGGCGGGAGCGCCAATCGTCGTTATTTTTCTCGAACGGAAAAGGCTTTTTCTCCCGGTCCTGAATAAAACGACCGAAAGCCTCCGCGAAATCATCCATTAAATAAAGAAGCCTCTCGGTTTCCTCATCCTCGTCATTGTAATTTCGCAACAAAAGGGCGTGAGGCTGTGGAGCATTCTCAAAATGGATATCGAAGTGGTAGTCCTCCGAATGGTGAAGTGCCAAATCATACCCGCCATATAAATTGTGAGTCAGCTTGGCGAAATCATAAAGCGGGTCATTGCCCTCTGGGATGTATTTGGGATCAATTAGTTTGATCGTGGATAGATCGCCGTCTAAAAAGTAATAAAAGGGATCTATCAGAATGTTTCCGAGATGTAGATCCCCGTGTTGGTGCGAAAGATAAGGCGGAAGGAATAAGGAGGGGTAGGTCCGAGCCATAAGAAGGAGAATTTTCTTCATTAAAAACAGATTGGGATAAAATTCACCCCGGGAAAACGAATGACGCACTTCCACAAAAGGCGCTTCCAGAAGACGCCGGATAAGCGCTGACCGTTCGGCCGCTTCCTTCCAGCGCTGATCCAGCTTCGCGAAAACGGCCCGATCGGTGAAATCTGCGGGAACAGGAGTCTGTACTTTTGAATAAAAATGAGGCACGAGACTGGCATAAATCCGCTGAATAATCTCGAATAATTCCTGTCCTCCCGGTCGACGCCTAGCCGAAAACCCCATCCCCTCCCGGAGCGAACGAGAATCAAAGCCGGAGAACACGATATCACTGAACTCCACGTGATCCCTTAGGTCCTCCATCTCGACACGGGTTTCACTGTCCGTGTGGATAATCTCATGGATGCGGGGAAACTTCTTTGCCATTGCCGGCGGCGCGTTCTGCATGTAAACGGCCTCCTGATAGAGCTTTCCCCCGTCCTTTTTGGGGTCCACTTTCTTTACGACCGCGGATGTGCCGTCCGCATAATGCAGACGCGTGACATCGCTATAAGACCCGCCGCGGAGTTTTTCCTCCACAGGATAAGCTGGCTGTCCTCGGGAAGCTTGGGCGGGAATGAAATACTGGATAGTATCGCCAGCGTAACTGCCCGCATTCCAAAAACCGTAAGAAAGGGTATGCATAAGGTTTCTGGCCGTGTGGCCGTCCGGACTTACGGCTATCTCATAATAAGGCCCGTCATTTACCTCAAACTTGTTCATGAATAAAATGCCCACTTTATCATTCGGAACGGCTAGAATCAGCGAATCGATTGATCGTTTGATATGCTGTATTTCGAAGGGAGAAGTGAAAGATATTCCGCTTGTGAGGATCTGAAAGATTTCCTCACGACTCCTGTGGGAATAAATGCGGGGGCGCTTGGCACGCCGCCATTGCCTTTTTCCAAAGTCCATTTTGCCCACAAGAGCCCAGCGATATCCCCGCCCTTCGGCCTGACGGGCCAGGCTCCAAAAGCGCCGGGGGGCGTCCTTTTGCTTGAGTGCACCAAGCATATTTAAATACATACGGCGACGGTCCGCCTCGTCATCGTGAAGAGCGAGCCGCGCGCCGGTGTTTGCGCCGTTAGGATCGGCCAGATCAATCAACAAATCAATCTGGTCGATGATCTGATATAAAGTGCCGCCTTTCTCGGATAGAAACACCGCTTTTTCCCGAGGACTAAGAAAAACTTTATCCACATCGCCCACATCGCGCCAAAGGTCGATTACTCTCCCCTTCCAATCCTCGAGCTCGCCAAGGAGTTCTTTGGCTTGAAACTGGGGTGAAGAAATATCTGTCATCTGAAGTTCCTGCATTTCCTTGAGAATTTTTCTCAAACGGTCGGCAAATTGCATCGTGTCAAAATTGCCCGAGGCGGACAACACGCGCTCATCCGCAAACCGGTTGACGGCACGGGAAATATTGTGTCTCGCGACCCGCAAGTGAAGCTCAAAAGCCCACTTAAAAGCGGATTTCTGGCTCCATGGCATAAGGATTTTTTCTTTCAACCATCGGCCTTCGACTCCCATAAAAGCCTTGAGTTCACCCATTCTTTCAAAACGTGTCAAAATAACCCAAATACGAACGAGCAGGTCCTGCTTCATTTCCTGGGAAAGGCGCAAGTGCTTCTTCAGTGTTTTCAGGTCTCTTTCGAGCGCCTTAAAATCAGCTTCGATCTCGGGATGCTTTTTCAACAAATCGCCTGTTTGCCAGATAAGCCGCAGATGAGCCAGAAAGGACTTTATCTCTTGCCTGACACCCCAAAACGCAAAGTATTCATGGAAAGGCTTACGAACATAGTCAAAAACCCTTCGCAGAAAGCTCTGATCCTCACTTTGCCCTGCCATCCGGGCGCCGGACTCCTGGACAGTACCGCCTTCTTTAAGGGTAAGCAAAGCCTCGTTGATTTCCTTAGCCGCAAGCCCCGTATTCTTGAAAAGGTTCATATGCTCAAGCCCCGTGATACCGAAGGTCTTCTTCTCCCATGGCTTGAACGCGCGGCCTTTAAGGATCTGACCGAGCACGGCGGAAATTTTATTCCTTGCTTCCAAATCTCCCGGATCTGAAATGAGTTTCATCAATGATCCCTGCAAAAAAACAAGATCGAATATATGGCCTCCCAACTCAGCGACAAGCGCCGTACGGTCGTTGTCCTTATACAACTGCTCCAAGAGCTGGGGATCCTGGGCTGCCTGCGTGATGAGATGCTGCCAGCGAGAACTCTCCGTCCATGAGGGCTCGATCACGGCGATAGCCGCGGCGAAATATCTCTGGGCATCTTCCACATGTGACTTCAAGCGATCCGCCGCCAGGCGGGCGCCGGAAAAAGGGGCGGCGGGCGTCTCCGAACCGGTCACGAGAAAAGCATGGAGCTTGTCAATCGCATCCGAGGCCTTCGACAGATGCCGCATCACCCTCGATTTCTCGTCTTGAACATATTCAAGGCCGTTGGGGCTCAAGACAATCGCGGGAATATCCGTAAAAGATTTTATCTTGGAGAACAAAATCGCGCTCCTAACCTTGATTCCTTCAACTTTCTGCAGCACCTCCTCCGGAAAATACGTCGGGCTATCAAAGTTTTGGCCTTCCAAAATTTCCCTAACGCGCTTCAGGTCATTCACGTAACTGTCAATCGGATTTAACAAGCCTGCCAAAACTATGCGCTTATTCTGACCGCTCAACATGGGCTCCGGATAAGCCATGGTCGTGCCCAAAATCTGCGCGGCAAACTCAAAATGGTAAACTGCCTTCTCTACGTTTTGATCAAACGCCAACCGCGCGCCGGATCTAGGACCCACGACTATTTTTTCTGCCTTCACCCTGGTCCTCGCCCAAGCTTCCCTGCGCCCCAAAACCCTTTCCGCAGGGGCAAATCTCGGCACGCCGAGTTCCGCCGCTATTTGCGGCCCGAAGGGACTCCGCATAGGCATATTCGTACCGGTAAGAGGATTTATCCGCAAAACGGAATAAGGCTTTGCTGACCCGTGCTCGCCGGCAAATTGATTCAGAAGAATGCTCTCATAACGCTTTTGGTTCGTTTCGTGAAAAATCTGGGGGGTCAGAACGATGTAGGAAATATTTTTTTTCTTCAAAAGATATTTGAGATTGGGGGTGTGATAACCTCCAGTGATGAGGACTACTGTAGAGCTTCCTAATCCTGATCCTGGGGCGGGTCCTGCCGCCTGCGGGAACTCCGCCGTTCCTCGCCCGTAACTCTCGTTCGGGCTGCGGGCGGCGGAGGCCTCCCCTCCGGCGTCACCCGCCCCTAGAGTATTCTTTGAGGCTCTCCCTTCCATCTTGTCGAGCATATTTTTAACAAAAGCTCGGTCTCTTTGGTACGTGAGTTCATAAAATTCTTCGGCGCGCTTTATGACAGCTTCATAGCCGGATTCCAGGAAAACAGCTTTGTCATGATAATCTTTCAACTCCATCATTTTTTTATTCAAAAAACCCGTGAGGAGCGTGATATCAAAAGCCTTTTTATTTTGACGGTACTCTTCATATTCGTTGGGCGTGAGAGTTAGATTGAGAAGCTTCCTCAGACATTCGAGATCCTTTGAGATCATAATCAGGCTTTCCTCGTCGTGATTGGTGGAGAGGGCCCTGAAGACTTCTTTTTCAAGGAGGGTTTGCTCTTCAAGAATAGCTTTAGGGTCTATTTGTTTCGAGGCTTTGAGATAAGAAAGGTATTGGGAGAGGTTGGGGTATAAACTCCCTATGTCATTGCGAGCGATCGTAGTGAGCGAAGCAATCTTTGCGACAGAGATTGCTTCGTCGCCCTTCGGGCTCCTCGCAATGACAGAAGAGAGCTTCTCTTCTAACAGAGCAAAGAAAGCTTTTTGAGCTGGGTTATCTTTATTGCCTAGTTTAAAGGCAATCTGAGAAGAGGCCAGGAGCTCTTTTTGGTCTTCTGGGGAGAGGGACTGTATCGCTTTTTGTTGTTCTTGGTTTGCTTTCTTAAAGTCGATCTTGGATTCTAGTTCTTTTAGTTTATTAAGGGCTGTAAGAGATGGATAAGCGCTCAAAGGAATGCTATGTTTCTGTGCTTCGAAAGTCAAAGTGCTAAAATAATCTGTCAGAGACATCTCTCCTTTTCCGCCGAAGGACGGATCCGCCGACGCTTTAGTGGCGGATTGAAACTTTTGATATTTTTCATCGAAGGAAAAAAGAAAAGGATTGTAAATCTTGGGCTTTAAAACTTTGACGGCGGTTTCAATTTTTAAAAGGTACCCCTCAAATTTTTTCCTGTTTTTGACAACTTCCCCGTAAGCGGAGACAGATTTCCCGTAGAGTCCAAGGTCTTCGACGCCCCAAAGCGTAAATGAATGGTCCGATGTAAGATCGAGGTACTCCGTTCCCTGGAGTTTACCCTGTCTTAGAAAAGACTCCGCGACTTGCTTTCGTTTTTCAAGCGATGCATATTTTCTCAGAAAGGAAAGGGATTCGTTGCCGGAGCCGGCTTCAAGGAAAATGTATTTTAGTTCGGAGTTATGAAATAAATAGTCCAACGTCTTCGCGCTGTTGAGCTGCCCCGAAGTATTCGTGTGGGCGTCTTGGATGAGATAAACGAGTTTACCGGCGGAAACGGGCGCTTTCCACGCATCTTCAATCACAACGACAGATTCCGGAAGATTTGGAAGAAGGGATTTAGCCCATCGTTTTGAAGCGTGGGCTTCGTTGTTCCACTGCCATGAGATAGGCTTTAGATCAGGGTCGGCAAAGACTATATCCTGTAGCAAAAAAGATACGGCAAGCGCGAAAGAAATCGCCTTGAAAACAACCCTATCTTTTCTTTTAGATTTTCTTATTAAAAGACTGTGGTTTCTTTTCAAAAAACACCTTTCATGCCTTTTTTTAGGACAAGAATTTCTATTATTTGTTCAGGTTATACCGGGAAATAAAGCGACTCAACTGACCCAATAAATCAATGACGAAAGTGTACCTAACTAGATAAAAAAATACAAGATAACTTGAAAAATTGGATCCTAAAAATTATAACTAATCTTATCAATCTATTACTAATTGTATCAAAAAAGCATAGGGGTCAGATCCAGTCTGACCCCTTATAATCAATATTTTACTTTCACTAGGGTTAGGCCGTGGGCCTTAGCGGTTGGGCCGGCTCTGCGCCTATTTTTTGACTTGAGAATGTTCGGTATATCTTGAGGCGCCATTTTCTTCCTTCCTACTTCAATAAGCGTCCCCACAACAATGCGGATCATGTGACGTAAAAAACCATCACCTTCCGCTTCGATGCGAATAAGCGATTTTTTCTTCTTTACGCTAAGACGCTTCAGATGCCGGACAGTGCTTCTTCTTTCCTCGGTCCTGGCTTCAAAAGCGGCAAAATCGCGCTTTCCGATAAAATGAACGGCCGCTTTTTTCATTAAAAAAATATCAAGCAGCCGGGGATACCACAAAACATACGGGTCCTCTAAAAGAGGCCGGGTCGGACTATTCCAGATGTCGTAACGGTAAATCTTGGATTTGGCGTTAAAACGCGCGTGAAACTCCCCCGGAACAGTCTTTGCGGAGTAGACCACGATGTCACGCGGCAGGTAAAAATTAAGCGCGTCTTTTATTTTTTTATCGGGGAGGAAGCTTCGGGCCTTAAAATGCGCGGCAAATCCAAGCGCGTGAACACCGCTGTCGGTGCGGGAAGCCCCTGCCAAGTGTGTTTTTTGTGTCAGAATTTTTTCCAGGATCTTTTCAAAAACCTCCTGGATGGTTTTGCCTTTTCTCTGACTCTGCCAGCCCTCATAGCGGGTGCCGACAAATCCGATGACTAACTTGATCGTCCGCACAAAATTTCGGCTATTTGGACTGCGTTTAGAGCTGCCCCTTTTCTCAGCTGGTCTCCGGAGACAAAAAGACAAAGCCCCTTGGGAGAGGATAGGTCCTTGCGGATCCGCCCCACCAAAACGTCGTCTTGCCCCGAGGCATCGAGAGGCATCGGAAAATAGTTTTTCCGGGTGTCATCGACGATTTTCACGCCCGGAGCCCTCGAAAGCGTTTTTCTTATTCGATCAAGATCGGGCGATCTGGCAAGCTCCACGTAAATCGCCTCGGAATGGGCCCTAAAGACCGGCACTCTCACCGTGGTCGCGGCGATCTTGATCTTATCGTCGTGAAAAATCTTTTTTGTCTCCTTGATCATCTTGATCTCTTCTTCATTGTAACCATCGTCCTTGATCGCGCTGTTGTGAGAGAAGAGATTGAACGCGATCTGATGAGGAAACACCTCTTTTTTTACCGGGTAGCCGGCCAGCACATCGCGCGCCTGGTCTTCAAGCTCCTTCATCGCTTTGGCGCCCGCGCCTGAGGCTGCCTGGTAGGTCGAGACGAGAATTCTCTTGATGCGATTTACTTTATGGATCGGATAAAGCGGCACAAGCATGATGATCGTTGAGCAATTGGGGTTCGCGATAACTCCCTTGTGTTTTTTGATGTCCTCTGGGTTGATCTCGGGGATCACCAAAGGCACCGCAGGGTCCATGCGGAAAGCGCTTGTGTTGTCCACCACGACTGCGCCCGCTTTTACGGCAAACGGCGCGAATTTTTTTGAGATGGAGCCGCCGGCGCTCGCGAGCACAATGTCGATACCGCCGAAAGAGCTCTCTTTCAGTTCCTCTACCGGGACCTGACGCCCCTTGAAGGAATACGTTTTTCCAACCGAGCGGTGCGAAGCCAAAAGTACAAGTTTGTCGACAGGAAAGCGCCGCTGTTCGAGGATTTTCAGCATCTCCTCGCCCACGGCGCCTGTCGCGCCCATGATCGCTACGTTGTATCTGGATTTCCTCTTAAGCATCTTTTAAAGCGCCTCCACCACAAGGTCGCCTGTTTCCCGCGTGCCGTAGCCCATTTTGCCGGCCGCGAGTGATTTCAATTTATTTTTTGTGACGCGCATCACCGCATTTTCAACCTCGCGCGCGGCTGTATCTTCCCCGATATTTTCAAGAAGCATGCCGCCCGCGCAGATTGCGGCCAAAGGATTGATCACGTTTTTTCCCGTGTACTTCGGCGCCGAACCTCCGATCGGCTCAAACATAGAGACGCGCTCCGGATTTAAATTACCGCCGGCCGCGATGCCCATGCCGCCCTGGATCATGGCGCCCAGGTCCGTAATAATATCGCCGAACATATTGTCCGTCACGATCACATCAAACCACTCGGGGTTTTTCACCATCCACATGCAGGTCGCGTCGACGTGCGCATAGTCGGTCTGAATATCTTTATATTCCTGAGCCACTTCATTAAAAACACGCCACCAAAGGTCGTGCGCATAGGTCAAAACATTGGTTTTCCCGCAAAGTGTCAGTTTCTTTCTTTTATTTCTCTTACGCGTGAGCTCAAATGCAAAACGAACGCAGCGCTCGACGCCTTTTCGTGTATTGCGCGAAACCTGGAGCGCTACTTCATCTTTTTTTCCTTTGTTGATAAACTTTCCCTCGCCGACGTAAAGACCCTCATTATTTTCACGCACCACGACAAAATCAATGTCCTCGGGGCCTTTATCTCTTAAAGGGGTCCATACTCCCGGATAAAGTTTCACCGGACGAAGATTGATGTACTGCTCAAGATCAAACCGGATCTTAAGAAGCAGTCCTTTCTCTAAAATACCGGGCGCTACGTCCGGATGCCCGACCGCGCCTAGGAGGATCGCGTCAAATTTGCTCAAACCCTGCGCTTCCTTATCCGACAAAACCTTTTTTGTCTTAAGGTATCTCTCCCCGCCATAATCGAAACGGGTGAAAGCGAGCTTAAAATTGTTTTTCCTGGAAACCGCTTCCAGCACTTTTAAAGCCTCGTCAATGACCTCCGGGCCCGTACCGTCTCCCGGAATTACCGCTATTTTATAGTTTCTTTCTTTCGTCGCCATCGCGTTGTTTCCTGTTTATTCGATCGCGGCCACAACCCCCTCTTGGGGGCTTGATGCGTTCGCGTATCTTTTTTTCTGGATTCTTCCCGCCTCATACGCCAGGCGTCCCGCGCGGACCGCTAGCTTCATCGCCTCCGCCATCTTGACGGGATCTTTCGCGCCCGCGATCGCGGTATTCATGAGAACCCCGTCCGCGCCAAGCTCCATCGCGACCGCCGCGTCCGAAGCCGTTCCAACTCCGGCGTCCACGATCACGGGGATTTTGACCGACTCTATCAGAAGCTCAATATTCAGCCTGTTTAAAATCCCCTGCCCCGATCCGATTGGCGCCGCAAGCGGCATCACGCATGCCGCGCCCGCGTCCTCCAAACGTTTGGCCATGATCGGATCATCGTTGGTGTAAGGCATCACAATAAAGCCTTCCTTCACGAGCTCTTTGGTCGCCTCCAAAAGCACGACCGTGTCAGGCATGAGTGTTTTTTCGTCACCGATCACTTCAAGCTTCACAAGATTGGACAGCCCTGCGGCGCGCCCCAGACGCGCGACGCGTACCGCGTCCTCTTTCGTGTAGCAACCGGCCGTATTCGGCAGAAGAATGTATTTTTTGGGATCGATATAATCCAGAAGAGACTCTTTTGTACGGTCGAGACTCACGCGCCGCACCGCGACTGTCACCATTTCTGCGCCTGAAGCGGCCAGAGCCGCTTGCATTTGCTGAAAATCATGGTACTTTCCGGTTCCCACAATAAGGCGCGACTTAAGCTCGATGTTCCCCAGCTTCAACATTTCAAATCGCCTCGACCACCGCGCCTTTTTCCACCACCACCACGCCCTTCGGCGTGATCGTAAAGCGCCTCTTATCTTCCTCGAGGCTGTAGCCGATGCGCGCGCGCGGCATGACCTTTACATCTTTATCGATGATGGCGTTGCGGATCCTCGCGTAGCGGCCCACATCGACGTTTTCAAAAATAAGCGAATCCTCCACCTCCGCGTAGCTATTGACGCGCACGTTCGCGGAAAGGACCGAGCGCTGCACCAAGCCTCCGGAAATAATACACCCGTCCGCCACCAGAGAATCCAACGCCGTGCCGCGGCGGCCGCCGATGTCCTCCGCAAAAACAAACTTTGCCGGCGGATATTGAAGCTGATACGTCCGGATCGGCCATTCACGGTCGTAGAGATTGAACTGCGGTGACACTTGGATCAGGTCCATATTGGATTCGTAAAAAGCGTCGAGCGTTCCCACATCGCGCCAGTAAAGCGCTTCTTTTTTATTCATGTCCACAAAGTTAAAAGCAAAAATTTGCCGCCGGCCCTTTTTGATCATCTGCGGAATGATATTTTTTCCGAAATCATGGTCCGAATCCTTGTGTTTGGCGTCTTCTTCAAGCTCCTCTTCGAGGGCAGTACTTTCAAAAATATAGATACCCATCGAGCCGTACACGTGCTTGCGGTCTCCCGGCACCGTCTTTCCGACTTTTGGCTTTTCCTGAAAACTTACCACGCGGTTCTTTGGATCAACTTCTATCACGCCGACCTGCGAGCATTCCTCGGCCAGCACCGGTACCACGCCGATCGTGAGGTCGGCTTTGCTTTCGCGGTGGAAATCGATCATTTTTTTATAATCCATTTTATAGACATGATCGCCGGCGAGGATCAGGATTTGATCCGGGTTTTCAATTTTGATCGAATACATATTTTGGTAGATCGCGTCGGCGGTGCCCTGATACCAATGCTCGTCCACCCTTTGCTGGGCCGGAACAACGTCCAGATATTCCCCCACTTCGCCATTTAAAACATTCCAACCCATGCGGATATGCCGCGAGAGAGACATGGATTTATACTGGACCAAAACATGGATCTGACGAATGCCGGAATTAATACAGTTGGAAAGCGTGAAATCAATGATGCGGTATATCCCGCCAAACGGCACCGCGGGCTTCGCCCTATCCTTGGTCAAGGGATGAAGCCGCTCGCCCTTGCCGCCCGCCATTATGAAAGTCAGAAGTTTTTTCATCTAAGTCGTTGTTCTATCGTGGGTTAGACTGCAGTAAAGATTAGATTATAAAACGAGGGCTTCCCATTTGCAAGGAGTTTTGAACAAGTTCCTTTGTATACGGCTCTTTCGGGTTTTGGAAAATCTGATCACGCGGGCCCATCTCGCACACCTGCCCTTTCTTCAAGACCAAAACCTCATCACTCATGTGGCGCACGACACGCAGATCGTGCGAAATAAAAAGAAACGAGATGCTTCTGTCCTTCTGAAGTTTTAAAAGAAGATTTAAAACTTGAGCCTGCACGAGAAGGTCAAGTGATGAGACAGGCTCATCGCACACGAGAAAATCGGGATTCATACTGATCGCCCTTGCGATCGCGATTCGCTGGCATTCGCCGCCGGAGAGCTCGCGCGGATATCGGAAGAGAAAACGCGGGTCTAGCTCCACACAAGCCAGGAGCTCCTTTATTTTGGCATCCAAAGAAATTCCGTTCGCGTGACCGCCGACAAGAGTCGGCTCAGCGAGAATATCACGCACCTTCATTTTGGGATCCAGCGATAAAAAGGGGTCTTGAAAAATCATCTGCGTTTTTTTTCTGAAGACTGTGAGCCCGTTTTCTTTTAAGCGACTTATCTCCTTGCCCTCAAAATAAATGTCGCCCGCATCGCAAGGCAGGAGTCTCATCACAAGTTTCGCGATCGTTGACTTTCCCGATCCTGACTCGCCCACAATTCCCAGCGTCGAGCCTTTTTTTAAAGAGAAAGAGACGTCATCCACCGCACAGATTTTTTCCCGGCTAAAAGGTCGCTTGAAAGATTTCTTAAGATTTCTTACCTCTAAAATCATCTTTTAAGCCTCTGTTGATTAACGTGCAAATAATAGTTGGGTTTTTGGTTTCTGATCGTAAACGCCGGCATTAAAAAGCCTCTTTGTATATGCTTCACGTGCTTTAAAGGAACCGGCTTCCTTGACGAGCTCTTCTATGAGCCTACCCTTCTCCATCACATAAATATGGTCCGAAAAAGAAACCGCGAGTGACAGGTTGTGCGTGATAAATAGAACTGACAATCTCCTTTCCACCCGCAACGACGCAATAAGCTTCATGATCTCACTTTCCGTCAGCACATCAAGCGCCGTCGTAGGCTCATCGGCGACAAGAAGCCGGGGGGCCGAGATAAGCGCCATCGCGATCATGACTCTCTGCTTCATCCCGCCGGAAAGCTCATGCGGGAAGCTGCGGTAAGCGCGCTCAACGTCCGCGATTTTGACGACCTGAAGAAACTCCCTCGATCTTTTTTCGGCGTTTTTTTTTGTATCGTCAAAATGCGCCAAATAAGTTTCATCAAGCTGCTCCCCTATTTGAATCACCGGGTTAAGAGAAGATGCCGGGTCCTGAAAAATATAGGAAATCTCTTTTCCACGGACCTTAAGAAGTTCTTTTTCGGACATTTTGAGCAGATCAAGCTCCCTGTCTTTTAAAGTAAAAAATATTTTGCCCTCTGTCTTAAAAGAGTTTACGAGCCCGCAAACCGTAAGTGCGGTCACGCTTTTCCCGGACCCGGATTGCCCGACCAAAGAGACAAAATCTCCCTGCCGAACGGTCAAATTGACACCGTCCACCGCCGCGATTTCACGGCTGGGAAGACTTCCTTTATCGAGAAAAGACACTCTCAAGTTTTTGATTTCAAGCAACGCCTCACTCACCGCGCAGTCCCTCTCCTAAAATGTTCGCAGCCAGCACCGTCGTAAAAATCATAAACCCCGGAAAAAGGGTAAGCCACCAGGCGACGCCAAGCGCTGACTTTCCATCCGAAAGAATGTTCCCCCAGCTTGGGGTCGGCGGCTGAACCCCGATGCCTAAAAAACTTAAACCCGTCTCCATTAAGATCGCCGAAGAAATCCCCAGGACCGCGCTTACAAAAACAGGCTCCAGGGCATTGGGAATGAGATGTTTTGTGATGATCCAAAAATCATTCGCGCCGAGTAACCGACTCGCCACTACAAACTCCCTCTCCTTTAGGCTTAAAACTTCAGCGCGCACAAGCCGCGCGGTGCCCATCCAGCTTGTAAAGCCTATCACAAGCATGATATTTAAAATGTTGGGTCCCATGACCGCGATCACCGCCAAGATCAGAAAAAATGTCGGGAAGCAGAGCATGATATCGACAAAACCCATCACCACGCGATCACGCCAGCCTCCGTAGTATCCGGCAAATGCGCCCAAACACACACCCACCCATACGGAAATCCCCACCGCGGCCGTGCAGACCCCCAAAGATATGCCCGCGCCGCAAAGAACCCTCGCCAAAAGATCCCTGCCAAGCAAATCCGTGCCTAAAATGTGCTCTAGCGAAGGCGCCGTCAAAATATTTGAAAAATCCATGCGCTCGGCCGCCGCGGGCAAAAAAATGATCCAAAATAACGACGCTGTAATAAGCGCCGCGAACCAAATGAGCGCTAGCCAAATTCTTTTTTTTCTAAAAAACTTGTTGAGCATTATGCGCTCTCTTCGGAACTATAACGGATCCGCGGGTCAACAAAGCAATAAGCCAGGTCCGCCAAAAAATTACCCACGAGTGTCAGAAGCGCCCCCAGCACCAGGACCCCCATGATCACCGGGTAATCACGGCTGAAGACGGAGCTAAAAAAAAGCCTCCCCATCCCGGGGATCGAAAAAATAGATTCAAAAATGACGCTCCCGCCCAAAAGTCCCGGTACCGACAAACCAAGCAACGTTATCATCGGCAAAAGCGCGTTCTTTAGCCCGTGCTTATACAAGACCTCTTTTTCCGAAAGCCCTTTCGCCCGTGCGGTGCGAATATAGTTTTGCTTCAAGACCTCGCGCATGCTGCTTCTCATAAAACGCGCGATACCCGCCAAGCCCGTGATCGAGGCCACCAGAAGCGGCATCAGAAGATGTTTCAGAACGTCAAGCAACTTCCCCCAAAAACTCATCTCCTCGTGAAACAAAGAATAAAGTCCCGATACCGGCAAAAGCCCTAAACTCACGCCAAAAAAAGACATCAAGAGCAGTGAAAGCCAAAAAGTCGGCACCGAGAAGCCCGCCAGCGTAAAAAAAGTCAGGATTTTATCAAGTGGGCTGTCTTCATGGACCGCGCTGGCTACCCCGATCAAAACCCCGAAAATGAGAATAAGAAGAAGCGAGAGAAAACTAATCGAAAGCGTCACGGGAATGGCTTTTGCTATTTTTAAAGTGACTTTTTCCCCGTCTACGAACGAATTTCCAAAATCACACTTCAAAAGTCTTATGATCCAGCTGCCATACTGAACCAATAAAGGCTTATCGAGGCCGTACAGCCTTTCCAATTTCTCCTTGGCTTCGGCCGATACCTTTGGATTGAGCGCCGAGAGCGCGTCCAAAGGGCCTCCCGGCGCAAGATGGATCACCGTGAAGCTGATAAAAGTGATGCCAAAAAATAAGGGGACCAATTCCAAGAATCGTTTAATAAAAAATTGGCTCAAGCGGTCCTCATTTTATATTTGCGCTCATCCGCAGGCACAAACCATTTGATAAAATTATGCCCGATACCCGACGGAGACGGATCGATCCCCTTGAACCTTTTATGCACGATCGGAAGCGCGTCCGGCACATAGAGAAAAGTGTACGGCTCATCCTCCGCGAGAATTTCATGGATCCGGCGATATACACGCGCGCGTTCGGCTTCAGGGAAAAGTCTGCGCCCCTCCTCCAGGAGCCTGTCCGCCTCCTCATTTTTATAAAACACAAAGTTGAACTCTCCCGGCCTTGTCTTGGAAGAATGAAAAATATCATAGATGTCTGGGTCCGGAGACAGCTGCCACGCCAAAAGCGCCGCATCGAATCTTTTTTTATCGATGAATTCTTTCAAAAAGACGCCCCATTCAAGCACCTGTATCTTCATTTCAATGCCGATGTCTTTAAGTCTTTTTTGAATGATCTCACAGGCCATCTTCCTTGCTTCATTGCCCTGATTGGTGATCATCGTAAAAGAAAACTTTTTTCCGTCCTTCTCTAGGATGCCATTCTGATCGTCATCCCTCCATCCGGCCTGGCTTAAAAGTTTCTTGGCGCGCTGCGGGTCATAGCGGGATTCCTCTACTTTTTCATTGTAAGCCCATGTGCCTGGAAGAAATGGGCCCGTCGAAACTTTTCCCAGGCCTAGGAGCGTCACATCAATGATTTCCTTCTTATTAATCGCCATGCCGATGGCTTTACGCACATTTTTGTCCGAAAAAAGAGGGCTATTCAAGTTGTAGCCGATATAGGCATAGCTTAAGCTCGGGTATTCAAACTTTTGGTACCGCTGCCTAAAAAATGACGTGTCCGTCTGGCGCTTGTACTGCAGAGGTGTCAATCCTACAAGATCCAGATTTTCGGTCTGAAGCTCCAGGAACGTTGTCGCCTGATCCGGAATAATGCGGTAGACGTAGCGCTCTATAAACGGCGCGTGTTCGAAGTATTTCGGGTTTGCCGAAAGCTCGAGCTTCTCTCCCGTTTTCCAAAGCTTCAAAAGATACGGTCCGGTGCCTATCGGTTTTCTTGAAAAAGAAGAGGTCCGAAGATCCTCTTTTGAAAGAATGTGCTTGGGAATCATTCCCATGCCCCAGCTGGCAAGCCCGGGTGAAAACGGCTCTTTATAAATTACTTCCACCGTATAAAGGTCCATGACGCGCAGAGATTTCACTTTTTCAAAATCGCCCGAATAAGGGGTGGGCACCGTGGGGTCTAAAATTTTTTGAAATGTAAACTCGACGTCCTCGGCGGTGAACGGCTTTCCGTCCTGCCATAAAACATCTTTTCTTAGATGAAATATGATCTTAAGCCCGTTTTCCCGCACTTCCCAGGAGGAAGCCAGGTCCCCGGTGAGTTTTAAGTTCTTATCATATTTTAAAAGACCGTTAAAAATGAGCCGAGAAATATCGGCCGAAGCGGTGTCTGTCGCGAGAAACGGGATAAGATTGGAAGGCTCGCCTATCGAAGCCGTCACAAAAGCATCTCCACGCAGCGACGCTTGAAGCCCATCCTCTGAAAAGAGTGGGCTTAAAAAAAACACTCCCGCTGGCAAGAGAAGCGGGAGTATCTTTTGAAAAAAATGCCAGCTTAAAAGTTTCTTCGCGCGCATCACCCTTTATCGGCAGCGGCGGGAGATCCTTCTGCTTGAATAGGTTTAGCCGCAACCTCTTTGGCCTCTTTCGAAACTTCCGCGGATTTACCGGAAACCGGGGGCGCGTAAGTTTTAAGAGCATCTTTCATCATCTCTCTTTCGATCAGTGATTTCCCCCGTTGTGTGGATAAAATGCCCAGCGAAAGCGAAGTAATGATAAAAACAACCGCGCATACTTCGGTCGCGCGCGTCATAAATGCGTTGGTCTGAGTGCCGAATACGCTCTGGGTCTGATTGGCGCCAAACATATCGGAAATACCGCCGCCGCGGCCGGCCTGCAAAAGAATCACTGAGATCAAGACCAAACAAACAAACACATGGATCACGATCAAAAATGCGTACATCTTAAAGCCCTCTCTGTTCTAACGAACGCTTATCACGCTCGCGTTTTTGACAATTTGGGAAAAACCATCCGCCTCAAGGCTTGCGCCGCCGACCAAGGCTCCGTCAATGTCCACCTCATTCATGAGGCTGGCAATATTATCAGGCTTGACGCTGCCGCCATAAAGAATTCTTAAATTCCTCGCGATCTCTTCTCCCGATAGCTTTGAAATCTCTTTTCGTATAAACGCGTGCACGTCCTCCGCTTGGGCCGGCGTCGCCACCTTGCCGGTGCCGATCGCCCACACAGGTTCATACGCGATCACCGCCTTTCCCATTTCGTCCGTGGAAAAATGCGCGAAACAGCCTCCGAGCTGCTGTTCGATGACTTTGAAAGTTTTACCGTGTTCCCGCTCTTCCAGGGTCTCGCCCACGCAAACCACCGGTATGAGTCCCGCGTTTAAGGCGGACTTTGTCTTTTTATTTACCAACTCATTTGTCTCATGAAAAAACTGACGGCGCTCGGAATGGCCGATAATGACAAAATCCGCGCCTACGTCTTTTAACAGGCTTGCGGAGACCTCTCCAGTGAAAGCTCCCCTCTCCTCCCAAAAAAGATCCTGGGCTCCCAGACGGATATTGGAATCCACGAGAATTTCGGAAGCGTCACTCAAGGCCGTAAACGGCGGACAGACCGCGATCTCTACGCTTTGCACTTCGGACAGCTGCCGTTTCAAAAGCGTGATAAGACTCACGGTTTCCCTGATCGTCTTATTGAGCTTCCAGTTCCCAACAATCAGTGGTTTTCTTTGGCCGGGGGTCATCTATTTGTCCTGAAGCGCCGTAATGCCCGGAAGCGCCCTTCCCTCGAGATACTCAAGAGATGCGCCGCCGCCTGTTGAAATATGGGACATTTTATTATCCAGCCCAAAACCGATCACGCATGCGGCCGTATCTCCGCCGCCGATCACGGTCGTCGCGTTTTCAAGTTTGGAAAGTTTCTGCGCAATCTCATAAGAACCTCTCGCAAAAGACCTCATTTCAAAAATTCCCATCGGGCCGTTCCAGATAACGGTCTTCGCGGAATCAAGCGCTTTGGAGAAAAGATCGATGGTCTTCGGCCCGATATCGACGCCCAGCCAGCCCGGGGAAATGGAAGGGCCTTCCACTCTCGAAGGAGCGCTTTCCTCCACTTTTTGCACGATAACATGGTCGAGTGGAAGAAGTATCTCTACTTTATTGCGGTTTGCTTTTTCCAAAATGGTCTTTGCGAGATCGAGTTTTTCCTTTTCGTATTTTGAGCTCCCTATTTCGATGCCCTGCACTTTAAGGAAAGTGTAGGCCATGGCGCCACCAATGAGTATTTTGTCGACTTTCGAGATAAGATTTTCTACTACACCTATTTTGTCGGAGACTTTGGAACCGCCTAAGATCGCGACAAAAGGTTTAAGCGGCTTCTGCATGGCTTCGCCTAGATACTTGATTTCTTTTTCTATAAGAAATCCCGCGCCCGAAGGAAGATACTTTGTCACGCCGTCAATCGAAGCGTGCGCGCGATGGCTTGAACCAAATGCGTCATTGATGTAAATATCTCCGTTTTCGGCGAGCGCTTTCGCGAAAGCGGCGTCATTTTTTTCTTCGGCCGCGTGAAAACGAAGATTTTCCAAAAGCGCCACCGACACCGCGCCGTTCAGCTGCGAAAGCTCTTCTTTCGCGCGTGCGCCGACGCAATCCGAGCACTGGATGACTTCTTTTTTAAGCAACTCCGAAAGGCGCTTGGCGGCGGGACTTAAGCTCATTGAGGAAACGGGCTTCCCATCGGGACGCCCCAAATGGCTCATCAGGACCACTTTTGCGCCATGCTCGAGCGCATATTGGATCGTAGGAAGCGACGCGCGGATACGGTTGTCGTCGGTAATATTAAGATCTTTGTCCAGCGGCACGTTGAAATCCACGCGGATAAGGACTCTTTTACCGCGAAGATCAAAATCCCGGATGGTCTTCTTCACCGACGGGCTTCCACCAAAAGCGTTTTGCCGACAAACGCGCACAGATCTACCACACGGCTGGAATAACCCCACTCGTTGTCGTACCAGCTGAATACTTTCGCCAGACGCTTGTCGACGACATTCGTAAGCTCCGCATCCACGATCGAGGAGTGGGAATTGTTCGCAAAATCCTTCGAAACCAAAGGCTCGGTGCAGTATTGGAGGATGCCCTTCATCTTTCCTTCGGAATACTCCTTAAATACAGCATTGATCTCTTCCTTGGTCGTGTCCTTTTCGAGCTCGCAGGTCAGATCGACAAGCGATACGTTCGGAGTGGGAACACGGATCGCAACGCCATCCATCTTGCCTTTGAGCTCAGGGATCACAAGCCCGATGGCTTTCGCAGCGCCGGTAGAGGCAGGGATCATCGAAAGCGCCGCCGCACGCGAACGACGAAAATCCTTGTGGCCAAGATCAAGCAAGCGCTGGTCATTGGTATAAGAATGGATCGTTGTCATAAAACCGCGCTTTATGCCAAAACGGTCCAAAATCACCCTAGCGATCGGCGCGAGGCAATTCGTGGTACAGGAAGCATTGGAAATAATATTGTGCTTCGCGGGATCATACTTATCCTGGTTCACACCCAAAACAACCGTGATGTCCTCACCCTTGGCCGGAGCGGAAATAATGATTTTTTTCGTGCCGCCCTTCGTGATGTGGACTTCGGCCTTTTCCCTGTCGGTGAAAACGCCGGTTGATTCCACGACGATATCGACCCCGAGGTCCGCCCAGGGGATCTGGCCCGGATCCTTGTAGTTCAGCACTTTGAGGATTTTGCCGTTAACTTTAAGCGAATCGCCCTCAACTCGCACATCGCCGTCAAAAGGACCTAAAATAGAGTCATATTTAAGCAAATAAGCATGCGTCTCAAGCGGCACCGGCAAGTCATTGACCGCCACAAACTCAATATCTTTATTGTTCACGCCCGCGCGGAAAACATTGCGCCCGATACGCCCAAAACCGTTGATACCTACTCTGATTGCCATGGTCTAACCTCCGGTAAAGTAAACGTTTATGGAAAAGTCGATTCTAAAAAATTTAGCCTTTTATTATAGACTCGAAGCCCGAGACTGTCAAAAGAAACCTGGTCGATCAGGGGCCTGTTTTCTGCTTCAAAAGAAAGAGCGCTCGCTTGGCTTCTTCAAAATCAGGGTCGATCCCCAAAGCCCTCTCCCAGAGCCTTTTGGCCTCCTCGACCCTCCCGAAGCGGTAAAAAATGAGGCCGAGATTCGTATTGGTGCGGGCACTCTCAGGGTTGATCTTAAGAGAAAGAATAAATTCCTCTGACGCCTTTTCATTCTCGCCCATCTTTCCGTACACCATGCCGAGGTTATTATGGGCTTGCCAGGATTCTGGCCTTAGCTCGAGGGCCTTTAAAAAATAGCGCTTAGCCTCGCCCAGATTTCCTTCGCGGTCGTACGACATGCCAAGGCTGTTGTAGACTTGCGGATTATTCGGCTCGCGGTCAAGCGCTTTTAAATAAAATTCCTTCGCTTCGCCATACCTGGCCAGCTTCGTGAGCACAATTCCCATCGCGAGATTGGCTTTGGGGTTGGCAGGGTCCGCTTTAAGCGCTTTTTCATAAAAACCCGCCGCTTCATCATAAGCTTTCTTTTTTAGCAGAATGTCTCCGGCATTGACCCAATCGCGCGACCAATCAGTCCCGACAAGCCCCAGTTGCGTAATCCCCACCCCAGCCGCCAAGACCAAACCATAAATGGCAACGCCCCTCCATGCTTTTTGCCTTATCTCCTCATAAATTCCGAAGATTCCCGCCGCCGCGAGCGCGATAAAAATACTTAAAAGCGGCAGGCGATACCGCGCATTCACAAAAAAAGCAACGGTGCCGATAATATAACCGGCTGTCCAAAGAAGCGCCACAAAACGATCCCTTCGCGTCCGCCACAAGACAACAAGACCCACAAAAAAAAGCGGGCCGATCACCGCAAAATTAAGCCACGGGATCCGCAGCATCGGATTGAAGTTCCCCCCAAAGACGTAGTCCTCCACATCGGATATTTCACGAGCGCTGAGAAAAATCAGAATTTTCCTTAAAGAAAGGGACAAAAACCGCGCCGGATTCTGCTTAATAAAATCCCATGCTTTATCGGACCAGTATTTGGAGACTGCGGAGGGTTTCAACTTGCGGCCAAGTTCCTTTTCAGCGATCAGCCTTGAATCCTCAATCTGCGTTTCGACATTCGTACCGACCCCTTCGGGCGCGACAAATACCCCTTCCGCTTTCGGGTTATTGCCGACATAAAAATTAAGCCCTGAGTGAGACGTGAGAGGCACCCAGTCTTTACCGTGAAACCTATTGTGCAGTGTCACGGGTAAAAGCGTCAGCACAAAAAAAATCAAGCAGGCAAAATATGGCCAAATTTTTTTCTCCGCCGAACGAAGCTCCTTTATTAAGAGTACGGCTAGAAAAAGAAATACAAACAAAATAATTCCCGCCTTCGTGAGCGCCGAAAGGCCGAACAGAAGGCCCAAGGAGGCCGCCCTTTTAAAAGAGGGACTTTCGGCGAACAAAAGCGAAAAATAAAAACTCATCGCATAAAGCGGCAGACTTAACGCTTCGGGAATGAACATCGCTTCATGAAAAAACAGGGGCCCATAAAAAGCCGCCAAAAAAGCGGCCACGATGCCTGCTTTTTGCGAGTGGATCTTCCATCCTATTTTATAAATGAAGAAAATGGTAAAAAGGCCGAGGAATGCCTGCACAAGCTTGACGGCCATAAAAGAGAAATTAAAAATCTTGTAGCAAAGCGCCAGAAAGAAAGGATAGAGCGGCAGGCCGTAGAACACCCCCTGCCCTCCCGCAAAATCGCCTTTCAGGATCTTTTTTGCCCATTCGTCATAGTAGGCGGGGTCCAGGATCTGCGGCTCAAAAAAGGGGCTTTCACGGTAAAAAAATAAATAAGCCAGCTTCACGACGAGCCCCAGAAAAAACGCGACAAAGAGAAGGCGCGGCAGCCGTTCCTTCCCGGGCATCTCTAAAACAAGTTCTTTTTTAGGCGTCCGGACGCCTTTTTTCTTTTTTGCCATGTGGAAAGCGGGTTAAAATAAGTTGTTTAGCTTGAAAGCTATTTTATCCGAGCCAAGCTCTTTAGGGAAGGACGTAAATGGGGCGGCGGCCCGGACGCAGGAGATCATAAAATCCTGTGTTTCCCGGGGGGCGTCTGTTTCCTCGCCCACCACAAAAACACGGTCAAGACTGCCGTCGGGACGCAGGATAAAATTAAGGGTCACCCTGCCACGTCCTTCAAAAAATCCGGCATATTTTCTTTCAAATGTTTTGTGAATTGTGCTCTTTACCTTCGCAAAATAATCGCAAAAAATCCTGCCTTTTTTGGGGTCAAACAAAAACTCCGCTCCCTGTCTCACGATGCCCTGCGAAGCAGTGCTTTCAACTTTGGCTATCATTTTATTTTTGGGTTTCGGGGCTGCGGTGTATTCAATGTATGAAATTGAAATTGGATTTAAGAAGTTTTGCTGTTTATTTTCGAGTCTAAAAAATATAATTGAAAACGCGACAATCGCATGAAGACCCAAAGAACCCGCCAGAAACAGATTGAAGGGTCTAAAAGGAGTAAAAATCTTTGCCTATTTCGACCGGCGCACGATCTTGTGATTTGCGCCAGAGATTTGTATCACGAAGCGAATAAACACAGCCACAATACTGCTGCTGGTAAAAATTTTCTTCTTTTGAAATCTCGATCATGCGCCCCGAGCCGCCGTCTTTTCTCCAATTAAACGCCCAGTACCGGACGCCGGGGAAAAGCGACGCCGCGCGCGTACCGGCCGCCGTCACCTGGTTAAAATCCTTCCAACGCGAAATACCCAGACAGCTCGTGATCACCTTAAATCCGTTTTGATGCGCATACTCCGCCGTTTTTACAAACCGCATCTCAAAGCACAGCGAGCAGCGCTCTCCCCTCTCCGGATCCGCTTCATGGCCTTCTGTGAGCTTAAACCACCGCTGGGTGTCATAATCCGCATCGACGAAGGAAATGCCGGTTTTTTCGGCGTACCGGATATTCTCTGCTTTCCTTATCTCATATTCCTTGCGAGGATGGATATTGGGATTATAGAAGTAGATCGTGAGATCGATTTCGGCGTCGTGGATCATTTCAATCACTGAGCCCGAACAGGGCGCGCAGCACGAGTGAAGTAAAACTTTTCTTTCGCTATCCGGTAGTGAGGCGAGTAAAGTTTCTTTCATAAATCTTCACCACTGTAGAGCGCCACCCGTTTGATACTCAGTAACCCTCGTCTCGAAGAAATTTTTCTCTTTCTTCAGGTCTATGATCTCGCTCATCCATGGAAACGGATTATCGGAGCCGTACTGCTTTGGAAGACGCAGTTTTTCAAGGCGCCTGTCTGCGATGTACTCAACGTACTCTTTGAACATCGAGGAATTCAAGCCCAGCACACCGTTCGGCAGGCAGTCTTTTGCGTAGTTATACTCAAGCGTCACGCCTGTCTTGATTTTTTCGACAACCGAATTGCGGAATTCAGGCGTCCAGATATCAGGATTTTCATCCACAATCGCGTTGATCATGTCGAGACCAAAGTTCATGTGCATGCTCTCATCACGCAGGATATACTGGATCTGCTCGCCGGAGCCTGGAAGGCGGTTTTGACGATTAAATGAAAGCAGCATGACAAAGCCGCTGTAGAAAAAGATACCCTCCATGATCGCATAATAGCCGATAAGATTGTCGAGAAGTCTCTGCCTTCCGTGGTAGGTCTTACTTTCAAAATCAGGTCTCAAAAGATCTTCCGTGAGCTTCATCTGAAATTCATCTTTGTCATAAATGCTGCTCACTTCACGGTACATATTGAATACCTCACCATCGTCCATGGAAAGCGACTCGATGATGTACTGATAAGCGTGAATGTGAATCGCCTCTTCGAACGCCTGGCGCAGCAGATACTGCCGACATTCGGGATTGTCTATAAAGCGGTAGACCGCAAGCACGACATTATTTGCGACGATCGTATCGGCCGTCGAGAAAAAACCAAGATTCCTTTTAATGATCCTACGCTCATCCTCGGTAAAAGCGTTTGGGTCCTTCCACTGCTCGATGTCCCGCTGCATCGAGACTTCCTGCGGCATCCAGTGGTTCGCACACGCGTCGAGATAATACTGCCAGGCCCATTTATACTTGATCGGTACGAGCTGGTTTACATCGACAACACGGTCATTGTTGATAATCCGCTTCTTGTCGAACGATACTCTTTCCTTGGTCATCCTGAGAGTTTCCATCAAAAATTCCTCCCTTTTCAAATTATGCGGATTTTTTATTAAAACTTACTGACAGGCCTCACAATTTTCACCGCTCTCGACACTGCACTGAAGCTTCGCCAAATCTTCAGGGCTAAGCGCGGGCGTTCCGGGCACGGGCGCCGCAATCGCCGCGGCAGGCGCTTCTTCTCTGCTTCTTTGTCCGACCGAATTTCCATACTTATTCACATCGAGCGTGCTTTTCTCGATGCGGGTGGCGCCCATGGACCTCAAATAATAAGTCGTCTTAAGTCCGTACTCCCATCCCATCATGTACATGTCGTTCAGCTTCTTGCCGCTGGGCTGCGCCTGATAAAGATTGAGCGACTGGCCCATGTCAATCCATTTTTGACGGCGGCTGGCGGCTTCGATGATCCATTCGTAGTCGATCTCAAACGTCGTGGGGTACTTCATCTTAAGATTCTGCGGAATGCGCCCGATCTCCTGGATGCTACCGTCAAAATACTTGAGATCATCGATCATTTCCTTATCCCAAAAACCTTTCTTTTTAAGGTCATCCACAAGATATTCGTTGCAAACGGTGAATTCACCGGAAAGATTGCTCTTCACGTAAATATTCTTGTAAGTCGGGTCGATACTGGAGCTCACGCCCACAATGTTCGCGATCGTCGCAGTCGGCGCGATGGCCATGACATTGCTGTTGCGCATGCCATGTTTTTTGATGGCCTCGCGCACGGGCGTCCAATCAAGCCGGCATTGCCGGTCCATCTTAAGGAAACCACCTCGCTCTTTTTCGAGAAGCTCCACCGTGTCGATCGGCAAGAGCCCGCGATCCCATTTGGATCCGGGATAACTTAAATATTTTCCCCTCTCGGCGGCAAGCTCGGTGGAAGCAAGAATCGCGGAGTAAGAAATGAACTCCATGCTCTCGTCCGCGAACTCCACCGCCTCTTTCGAAGCGTAGCTGGTATTCCGGACGTAAAGCGCGTCCTGAAAGCCCATGATGCCAAGCCCCACCGGCCGGTGCTTCAGGTTCGAACTTTTGGCTTCGGCGGTCGGATAAAAATTAATGTCTATGACATTATCAAGCATGCGCACCGCCGTGACGACTGTTTTCTTTAAAAGGTCATAATCCAACCCCCTCGGCGTCATATGCGCCACGAGATTCACCGAACCAAGATTGCAAACCGCCGTCTCATCCTTTGAGGTATTCAAAAGAATTTCGGTGCAAAGATTGGAGCTGTGGACAACACCTGAATGATCCTGCGGCGAACGCACGTTTGAAGGATCCTTCCATGTGATCCAGGGGTGGCCCGTCTCAAAAAGCATGCTCAGCATCTTTCTCCAAAGCTGGACCGCGGAGACCACTTTAAATTTCCGTATCTTGCCTTCCTTCGCGAGCCGCTCGTATTCTTCGTAGCGCTTCTCAAACGCCTGGCCGCAAAGATCGTGCAGGTCAGACGCATCGCTGGGTGAAAAAAGCGTCCACTCCTTATCGGCTTTCACGCGTTTCATGAAAAGATCAGGGATCCAATTGGCCGTGTGCATGTCATGCGTGCGGCGCCTGTCGTCACCCGTATTTTTGCGAAGCTCTAGGAATTCCTCGATGTCCATATGCCACGTTTCAAGGTAAGCGCAGGTTGCTCCCTGCCTTTTACCGCCCTGATTTACCGCGACCGCCGTGTCGTTGGCGACCTTTAAGAACGGGATTACGCCCTGACTTTTACCGTTCGTGCCCTTGATCCTCGCGCCCATCGCGCGAACACTCGTCCAGTCATTTCCAAGACCCCCGCTCCATTTGGAAAGCATCGCGTTATCCTGGATGCACTTAAAAATATGGTGAAGGTCATCGCCGACGGTCGTCAGAAAGCAGGACGAAAGCTGGGAATGAAGCGTACCGGAATTAAAAAGCGTCGGTGTCGAAGAAATGAAGCGAAAAGTTGAAAGCAGCCCATAAAATTCAATCGCGCGCTCGTTTTTATTACCGCCCTCGACTTTCGCAAGCCCCATCGCGACCCTCATCCAGAAAATCTGGGGGATCTCAAGCCGTCTGTCCTCCCAATGAATAAAATACCTGTCATAGAGCGTCTGAAGACCCATGTATTTAAAGAGAAGGTCTCGCTCGGGCTTCAAGCTGCGGCCGAGAAGCTCAAGGTCAAATTCCATAAGACCCGGACTCAAAAGTTCCAGCTCCACGCCCTTTTTTATGAAGCGCGTCAAATAACCCGGATACTCCGCTTTGATCGCCGCAAAACTCGTCGACACACCCAGCGCCTCGCGATACGCTTCCAAAAGCAGGAGTCTTGCCGCCACGTAGCTATAGTTGGGTTCGGATTCGATAAACGAGCGCGTCGCCATCATATCGGAGAGGGCCATCTGCTTCTCGGTGATACCGTTATAATAGTTTTTCAGGCTTTCTTTTAAAATGCTATCGGCGGAAACATTTTCAAGGCCGCTGCAACAGCTCTGGATTTGAAAACGGAGCTCCTCGAGATTGAGGCGCTCGGCTTGACCCTGGTCATTTTTGATCTGAATAGCTTTCGCCCATTCAAGCGAAGGCTCCTGCGGCACCACGCTGGCTTGCCTGGCCCTTCTTCTTCCTTCGCGGTAAACGATAAAACGCTTCGCTACTTCATGAAAGCCGGAAGCCATCAAAGCTTTCTCAACAATGTCTTGGATCTCTTCGATGTGAACATTAGAGCCCTGAGGCCAAAGACCCTTTATTTCGAAAACGACTTTATTCGAAAGTTTACGCGCCTCGGCAATATCCGCTTCGGTTAATTGCTGGTGATGATCAGCGGCGCGGAAAGACTTTGCAATAGCAAGCGTGATTTTCTCAGGTTTAAATGAAACAAGCTTGCCATCACGCTTGATCGTCTTATAAAGATCGAATACGGAGCGGCTCGTCGCGTGCTGACGGCGGTAATTTGCGTAGCTTTCGGCCGCTTCTTTAAACCCATTCTCATAAAGCTGGCGGATGACTTCATCCTGAATCTCTTCAACGGTGAGATAAGCTCTTTTATGATACCTTTCTTCCAAAACTGTCAAAACAGACGCTGTTACTTTTTCGGCTTGATGGCCATTGTAAAGCGGCAGGTCCGCTTCGCGGGGAATATGAAGAATCTCTTTAAATGAATTCTGTATCGCATGCGCGATACGCGCAAAATTAAACGCTACGAGCTGCCCATTCCTTTTCTGAACCAACATTTCTTTTGTACCCTTGGCGGCTTCCGGCATTATCAAACTCCCTCCCCTTTATTTTCTTCAATCGCTCGCATTCAAAGCTTCGCGCCGCTCCAGCCCCTCACACTATATATCGTTGCAGACCAACAGCGACCTACAACAGATAGTATAATACCTTCCAAAAACTTGTCAAGCGTCCGGTAAAATTTAATTAAATTTTTTCTTAAAAATATAGGCAAAAATGAATTTAAAAAAACGAATAGTGTCTCTTAGGGGGTGTATTTTGCTCTTTTCGAGGCCATAATGCGAGCTTACCTCAACGGAACTGATCTTGAACCCAAGCCTTGCGGCTTCGAGGAGCATTTCAGACTCAATTTCGAAGCGATTTGTTTTTAAAGAGCTTTTTTCAAGCACCTGGCGCTTCACGCCGCGGTAGCCGCATTGACTGTCCGGGATCTTCTGTCCGGCCACAAAAGAAATAACTGATGATAAAAAACGGTTGGTTAAGACCCGCTCCCATGGCATGCCTTTTGGATTCCTCATGCGGTTTCCGACGACAAAATCCACGCGCTCTTTATTCAGCGCCTGCAAAATGATCGGAAGCTCTTCCGGATGGTGCTGACCGTCGGCATCCATCATGATAAGCGCTTTCTGTTTTGTGCCGAGAAAAAACTCGAAACCGCGGCGGAGCGCGGCGCCCTTTCCATCGTTTTTATCCGACATCAGGACCTCGACACCGGAAACTTTTTTAGCAAGAAGCACCGTATCGTCGGTCGAACCATCGTCCGCGATCAAAACACAAAACCCAAGCGACTTTACTTCTTCCGCGAGGCGGGAAATATTTTTCCCTTCATTATACGCGGGAATAAGCACACAGGTTTCCCGGGGTGCGATCAAGGCCATCGAGGCTTCTCCCAAAACGGCTGGAAAATAAACCACTGCGTCGGATATTTTTTTATCTTCTCCTCCAAAATGGCTGCGAAACGCTGGACAATCCCGGCCTCGTTATCCGCTTCTATCGGATTCTCCAATTCCATCTTATAGCGCTCATTGGCTGTTTTTATAAAAAACACGGGGACCACCGGGGCTCCGGTTGAAAGACTGAGGCGCGCGATTCCATCGGGAAAGTGTACTCTCCTTCCCATAAATTCCACTTCAATGCCTTTGCCGGAGCCAAATAATCTATCTGCGACTATACCAAGAATCTTGTTTTCTCTGAGGACCCGATAACACTCTCGTGGAGTTTGACCCAGCAAGACCACATTGACGCCGCCCCTCTTTCTAAGCCGTCCAAACACCGTCTCGATCTTTGGATCCGTGTGTTTCAGGGCCATGCCGTAAAGCGGGTAACCCAATCGCGCAAGAACCATTCCACCAAGCTCCCAATGGCCCAGATGCGCCGAGGCAAGGATCACGCCCCTCTTTTTCTTAAGCGTATCGTCCAAAATCGCTAAACTTGCGGTTTCAACCGATTTGCGGATGGAGTCTTCCGTAAGCCTTTTGCTGTAAAAAAGCTCAACAAAGGATACGGAAAAATTTGAGACCATTTCCGCGATCTTCCCGCGCAATGCTTTTTGTGAAAGCGTACCGCCAAAAGCAGCCTGAAGATTTAGCGCCGCGGATTCGAACTCCTTGATAAAAATAGCCGTATAAATACGGGAAAAAATCCGCGCGGCGGCGGAAAGCGCTTCTTTAGGCAAAAATCCGCTCAGCGCGTCGGCAAGCTGATAACAAAAAAACGGGGCCGTCAATTCTGCGCGTTTCCGTATAAAACGTGTTTTGCAATTTTAACCGCCGCGTCGGGATGCGCGATCAACGCCATATTTTTTTTCATAAGCTCCATTTTTGCCGGCGCCCCCAAAAGCTGCGAGACAAAAAGCGCGGCTTCCTCGCCCGATTTTGCCTCGATCGCGGCGCGGTGTTTTAAAAGTAGTGACGCATTTTTAGATTCCTGACCAGGAACCGGATCAATAAAAATAATGGGAAGCCGCAGCGCCAATGCCTGCGCAACGGTAAGACCGCCGGGTTTTGAAATAAGCAAAAAAGCGTTTTGCATCGATTCGGCTACGTCTTCGAGATAAGCATGGACAGTCAGCTTCTTCCTCAAAAGCTTTTTGAGACGCCCAAGCCTCTTAAAAAGCCCTTTATTCTGTCCGACAGCAACGACCATTTCAAAATGTTCCGACACCTTGTCGAGCGCGCGTACAATCTCCTCGATCGGCCCAAGCCCCTGACTTCCGCCCATGACAAGCACTACCGGCGCTTTTGCGTTCTGGCCGGACGTTGTTTTTTTTTCACAAAAAGACGGGTCAATCGGAATGCCGCTCACGGTAATTCTGTCTTCAAAAATACCATTCTCCGTGAGAATCCGCTTGGCCTCCTCAGTCGCGACAAAATAACGGTCTACCTCTCCCAATAGCCAGTAGGAATGCGTCAGGAAATCCGTTAAAACCCCGTACAGCGGCGCCGGATAACCAAAACTTGTTTTGTGTTCCGCCGCGATGCCGCACGGGAATGCCTGGGTGCACACGATCGCGTCCGGCTTAAAATTATCCAGAAGTTTTTTAAATTTCACGGAGTGAGAGCGCCGGATCGCCTGCCGAAGCCGGATTGTATTTTTTAAAACCTTCGGATTGTCATAGAGATACTCCCAAACCTCGGGCGTTTTGCGGATAATCTCAAGGTAGGTATTGTGGATCAGTTTGTCCAGAATAGGGTGAATGTAACGCGGCTCGTTGACAAGCAGGCATTTGACGGAAGGGTCTTCCCTGTGGAAGGCTTTCTCGAGGGCCAGGGCTGCTTTGTGGTGTCCCGAGCGCTCATGGATATACATGAGAAGGACACGCTTACAACGCATAGGCTTTTCCGAAGAAGGCAAAATTTCAGGCTTGTACGTCCAAAAGACCCTTGATTTTTCCGAGCGCCAGCTTTATTCTTTCAACGTCTTCCACCAGCGCAAACCGCACATACCCTTCACCGTATTCACCAAACCCTGTTCCGGGCGCAACCGCGACACCGATCTCGTCAACCATGAGTGTCGCAAATTCAAGCGCGGTCAACGCCGAGTATTTGTGCGGGATCCTTGTCCAAACATAAAAGGTCGCTTTCGGTTTTTCCGTTTTCCAACCGATCGCGTTCAGACCGTCTACCAAGACATCGCGCCTTTCCTTATAAAGCTTTACCATGTCATGCACGATATCCTGGGGACCTTCGAGCGCCGCGATCGCAGCTTCCTGCACCGCCCGAAAGATACCAAAATCAAGATAGCTTTTGGTTTTAGCCAACGTCTTAAGAATGGTCGAGTTGCCGACCACAAAACCAAGGCGCCATCCGGCCATATTGTAGGACTTGGAAACCGTATGGAATTCGATACCAATTTCCCTGGCTCCCTTCACCTGCAGAAAACTCGGCGCCTTGTAGTCGTCAAACACAATGTCCGAATAGGTCAGGTCGTGAGCCACGATCATGTTTTTGCCTTGGGCCCATTTCACGACGTCCTCAAAAAATTTGATGTCACAAACCGCGCCTGTAGGATTGTGCGGGTAGCTGATGAACATCAACTTTGCCATCCTCCAGATCTCTTTGGGAATGGAACCGAGATCGGGAATAAAACCCTTCTCCTGAACGATAGGAACATTATAGAGAATGCCACCCGCCACAATCACGCCGTTGAAATGAACCGGATAAGCAGGACTGGGCACAATGGCGATATCGTCGTTATTCAAATAAGCAAGGCAGAGATGCGCAATCCCTTCTTTTGATCCAATAAGCGGCAAAACCTCGGTATCAGGATCGAGGTCAATATTAAATCTGCCTTTATACCACTTCGCGATCGCGCGCCGGAGCCTGCGTTCGACATCCCCGTCGGGTCTTGAGTAGCGGTGGTTTTCTGTGATCTTTGCGGCCTCACAAAGCTTGTCGACCACATGCTTGGGGGCGGGCTTGTCGGGACTGCCCATTCCGAAATCAATCACATCCACACCGCGTTCACGGGCTCTTTTCTTCAGCTCATCGATAATCGTAAATAAATAAAGCGGTAATCTTTTAAGACGATTTGCTTCCTGCATTTTTTAATTCCTTTCCATTGAACTGCTACAGGCGGAAACCTTTCGCGCCTCCAAAAAAGCCTTTAAGGATTCAAACGACTCCTTTGCGTGAAACGAACTTCGCACAGTTGGCGCGCTCTCAACCCACTTAAAACCCATCGCCAACGCTTCATGCTTATAAGCAATGAAAACATCAGGATGAATATACTCCGCGACCGGCATCCCCACACCGCTCGATTGAAGGTACTGGCCCAATGTCAAAATATCACAACCGGCATCACCCAAATCATTCAAAACCTGCAAAACTTCCTGCCTTGTCTCGCCCAAGCCCAGCATCAAGCCACTTTTTGCGAGAACGTGTTTCGAGCCTTTTTTTATTTCTCTGAAAATCCGAAGGCTCTTCGCGTAATCAGCCTGCGGCCGCACGCGCTTATGAAGCCGCGGCACTGTCTCGACATTGTGATTAAATATATCGGGCGCCGCTTCAAGCAGCCTCTCGACTGCCCTGCTTTGAGTTCTTTTGAAATCCGGCGTCAGGATCTCAATGATGATTTCTTCTGAAATCCCTTTAAGCTCCCTTATCACATTCACGAAATGGCTCACGCCCTCATCGGGCAAATCATCGCGGTTGACCGACGTCACAACCACATGCTGAAGTCCGAGGGTCCGGGCGGCTTCCCCAACACGGCGCGGCTCATCCAGCTCCAGGCTCTCCGGCCGGCCCGTGCTGACAGAGCAGAAGCTGCAGCTACGCGTGCAAATATCACCCATGATCATGAACGTGGCTGTTTTCTGCGAATAGCATTCGTTCCGGTTGGGACAGCGCCCGCTCTCACAGATCGTATGAAGTCCCAGATCTTTTAAAAGAGCATCCGTCCGGGCGGCTTCCAGTCCCGGCGATAAGCTCCGGCGCAGCCAATCAGGGAGCCTTCGCTCAAAAACCCCTTCGGCTTTAAAATCAGGGATTGCTCGAGACAAGGCTCTGCTTCATTTCTTTGATGATCGCGTCCGCCATTTGGCTCGTCCCGACCGCCGTGGGGTCGTTTCTGTCTTCTTTCAGGTCATATGTCACAAAACGGCCCTCACGGATGACTTTTGCCACCGCGTTTTCAAGACGGTCCGCCGCCTGTTTCTCCCCCAGATAGCGGAGCATCAAAACACCGGACAAAATCATCGCCATGGGATTGGCCTTGTTGAGCCCTTTGTATTTCGGCGCGCTGCCGTGCGTCGCCTCAAACAAAGCGATGTTGTCGCCGATATTCGCGCCGGGCGCGATCCCCAGGCCGCCCGTCAGTCCCGCGCATAGATCGGAGATAATGTCACCGTAAAGATTCGGCAGCACGATCACGTCATAGTCGTTCGGGCGCTGCACAAGCTGCATACACATATTATCAACGATACGGTCCTCAAAAATAACTTTTCCCTCGTACTCTTTAGCGACTTCCTGCGCGGTCCTTAAAAAAAGGCCGTCCGTGCATTTCATGATATTGGCTTTATGAACCGCTGTCACTTTCCTGCGGTTATTTTTGACCGCGGTCTCAAAAGCAAACCTCACGATTCTCTCGCTTCCGGTTTTTGAAATGGGCTTTATGCTGATCGCAGATCCGGGATTGAATTTTGCCTTGGGATTCAGCCTCTTGATCGTCTCAATAAGTTCCAAGACTTCTTTTGTGTTTGCGTCAAACTCAACGCCGGCGTACAGATCTTCGGTGTTCTCACGCACGATGATGAGATCTATTTTTTCAAAAGGGCTTTTGATGCCGGCATATAATTTACACGGGCGAACACAGGCATAAAGATCCAGTTCTTTGCGAAGCGCGACATTCACTGACCGGAATCCCGAACCTATCGGAGTTGTGACAGGCCCCTTGATCGCGACTTTATTTCTGCGGATGGACTCCAACACTTCGTTCGGAAGCGGAGTCCCTTTTTTCTCCATCACGTCACTGCCCGCGTGTACGGTCTCCCATTCGATCAAAACTCCGGTCGCGTCGACACAGCGCTGTGTCGCAAGCGACACCTCGGGCCCGATGCCGTCCCCCGGGATCAAAGTCACCTTTTGCTTTGCCATCTCAACTGCCTTCCCTGGATGTAATGATGCGTTTTACGCCTTCCTCAATGTCCTTCTCGCTGCACGCAAAGCTAAGCCGCACATGCTTGTCCGACCCGAAACTCTTGCCCGGGATCAGCGCTACATACTCTTTTTCCAAAAGCGCTTCAGAGAGGGCCTCCGAAGAAAAACCGGTCTTTGTGATATCACAAAAAACATAAAAAGCGCCTTGAGGCGCGTAGGGTGCAAAACCCTTTGCCTTTGAAAGAAGGCTCACCATGAGATCTTTTCTCTTTTCAAACATTTTTCTCACGTCTTCGCGGTAAGACTTCGGAAGCGCCAGAGCCGCCACCGCCATTTTTTGGCTGATTGAGGTGGGGTTCGACGTGGAATGGTCTTGCAAGATCCCTATTTTCTTCACCACCTCGGAGTCCCCGGCCAGATAGCCGATCCGAAGCCCCGTCATCGAATAGCTCTTGGAGGTGCCATTGACAATAAAAATCCTTTTTTTAATCTCTTCCCCGAGGGCCGCGATCGAAACGTGTTTATGCTTCCCGTAAAGGTAGTATTCGTAGATCTCATCGCTGATGCAAATGAGGTTTTTTTCGACGATGATCTCAGCGAGAGCCCTCAAATCCTTTTCTTCCAAAATACCCCCGGTCGGGTTGGAAGGACTGTTTAAAATAAGGATCTTGGCTTTAGGCGTGATCGCCGCTTTAAGCTTTTGGGCGTTTAGACGAAATCCCTCTTCCTGAGTGGTCTCGATAAAAACGGGTTTCCCGTCCGCCAGATACACCATCTCAGGGTAGCTGACCCAATAAGGTGATGGAATGAGGACCTCATCGCCGGGATTGCACAGGACCTGGATCAAGTTGTACAAAGAGTGCTTGGCGCCGCAGGAGATCACTACATTTTCAGAGGTATACTTAAGGCCCTGATCTTCCTCAAATTTGCGGCAGACGGCCTGCCTTAATTCCGGAATTCCTGAAGTAGGCGTATACTTGGTGAAGCCTGCATTGAGACACTTCACCGCCTCATCTTTGACAGCCTGAGGCGTGTCAAAATCAGGCTCTCCCGCCCCGAAGTTAATGACCGGCAGACCCTTGCTTTTCATCTCCTTGGCTTTTGAGGTAAGCCTTAGAGTCGCAGAGGGCGAAACTTTGGATAATCGATTGGCTATGATTGTCATGGTCACCGGATTATAACAAAAAAATCGCCCCTTTTGTACCTTCAAAAGAGGCGAAATTTTTTAAAACAAAAGCAAACAGCGTCAGGACTTAAAAGCCGTTATTAACCACCGCCGCCTTTATTTTTAAAAAACTTTCCGATATTCTTAAAAAAACTTGTCTTTGGTTTTTCTTGTTTATGCGGAGCCTCTTTCTGAAAGTGGGTTTCCTTGCCCGCCTCGGGATGCCCTTTCGTTTCTTGCGTCTCTTTTGAAGACTGCTCCTGGGCCTGGCTCTTCTTTTTTGACTTCTTGGTTTCTTTTACCTTGATCTCTTTTTCCGTAAGCTCCAAGAGCGCAAGCTGCGCGCCATCGCCCTTTCGCCTCGACAAATGCAAAATCCGCGTATAGCCGCCGTTGCGGCTTTTGAAACGCGGCGCGACCTCCTTAAACAATTTGGAAGTCAACGAATGGTTTTGAAGATATGAAAAAACCTGGCGGCGCGCGCTCAAACTGTCCTCTTTACCGAGCGTGATTATGCGGTCCGCAAGACGCTTGGCTTCTTTGGCCTTCGGCAACGTTGTTTTTATCTCCTGATATGTCAGCAGGCTGGAAACAAGACTCTCCAAAAGCGCTTTGCGTTTGCTCCAGTTTCTGCCAAGCCTGTTCGTTTGGCGATTGTGTCTCATGCCGAATCTCCGTCATATTTCTTCAATTTCTCGAAATCAATCTCCATGCCGAACGAAAGGCCCATCTCTTTTAAGATGTTGGTGATTTCGGTCAGCGATTTCTTGCCGAAATTGCGGTATTTTAACATTTCCATTTCGCTCTTTTTCACCAGATCACCGATCGTTTTGATGTGCGCTTCGCGCAGACAATTGGCGCTTCTCACCGAAAGTTCAAGCTCCGACACCGGTTGAGCGAGCCGCTTATAAAGCTCTCTCTCCTTTTCATCGGAGGAGTCCATAACCAGATCTTCTTCCGGAAGCTTCCCAAAATTTACAAAAACGTCCAGATGTCTCTGTAGAATATTTGATGCGTAAAGAACCGCGTCTTTGGGATTAATGCTGCCGTTGGTCCAGATCTCAAGAATAAGCTTGTCGTAATCCGTCATCTGCCCGACACGGGTCTCCTCCACATGAAAATCAACTCTTTTCACCGGTGCGAAAATGGAGTCAATCGCGATAACGCCGATCGGTTGGCCTTCTTTTTTATTACGGTCGGACGGCACATAGCCACGCCCTTTCTGCACTTCAAGCTCCATGCGAAACGAGGTCTTCTTAGTAAGCGTCGCAATATGCAAATCCGGATTGATAACTTCGATCGAATCATCCGCCACGACATCTTTTGCGGTGACTTCGCCCTTTTCGTCCTTTTCGATTGTCAGGGTCTTTGGGCTGCGGGTATGCGAACGCAACACCAGGTTTTTTACGTTCAACACTATCTCCGTTACGTCCTCCACCACGCCGGGAATGGCCCCAAATTCATGGGATACGCCATCTATTTTAATGGAAGTGATGGCCGCCCCCTCCAAAGAAGACAGAAGAACCCTTCTTAAAGAATTTCCGATCGTGACGCCATAGCCTCTTTCAAAAGGCTCCGCGACAAAACGGCCATATGTTTCCGTCAACGACTCGTCATCACACTCCAGTTTTTTTGGTATTTCAAACGACCTTAAGGCAATACCCATTGTTTATTTCTCCTCTCAATAAAAATCTTATTTTGAATAAAGTTCGACGATCAGTTGCTCCTGAATCGGTATCTGAATATCGGAGCGCTGGGGAAGCCTGGAGACTTTTGCCTTAAAATTGGCGACATCGATCTCCAACCACTGCGCTTTATCAATATCTTGTGCTTGTTGATATACCGCCTTGAAATTTTCCTTCATCTTATCGGACCCGCTTACAACGATCACGTCGCTCGCATTCACCTGATACGACGGAACACTCACCTTGCGGTCATTCACAAGAACGTGCCCGTGGCTCACGGCTTGACGGGCCTGGCGTCTGGAATTTACAAAACCCATGCGGTAAATCACATTGTCAAGACGCCTCTCAAGAAAGGAGAGAAGCGCTAGACCGGTGACTCCTTTTGAATGACAGGCCTTGGCATAGTAATTTCTAAATTGCTTTTCAAGTACGCCATAAATGCGCTTAACTTTTTGCTTCTCGCGCAGCTGGACCCCGTAATCCGACAGCTTCTGACGCGTTTGGCCGTGCATGCCGGGCGGCGTTTCACTTCTCTCGGCAAACTTAGACTTTCGCCCAAGCGAACTCCTGGGAAAAAGATCTATTTTTTCTCGACGGCTTAAGCGCCAAGCCGGACCTGTATATCGCGCCATGTTTTAAACTCTCCTTCTCTTGGGAGGACGGCAGCCATTGTGAGGAATGGGTGTGACGTCCCTGATAACACTGATGCCAAGCCCAGCCGCCTGGATCGCGCGAATCGCAGATTCTCTTCCAGACCCCGGACCTTTCACATAAACTTCCACAGTTTTCATGCCGTGCTCAATAGCTTTTTTCGCTGCGCCTTCCGCAGTCATCTGCGCCGCAAAAGGAGTGGATTTCTTGGAGCCCGAAAAACCGGCGGAGCCGCAACTGGCCCAAGATATCACATTGCCCGACCTATCAGTAATGGTCACGATCGTGTTGTTGAAAGTCGCAAGCACATGCGCGACGCCCTCCGTCACATGACGGATTACTTTTTTTCTGGATTTAAACTTCTTTGTTTTTGCCACTTGTTTGTTAGCCTCCCTTTAAAAACACTGGGCCGAGTTGTTTAATATTTTAGCCTTTTTTTGCCGGAGCGGCGCCAGGTCTTGCGGACGGCGCTACCGTCTTCTTAATCTGGGCTCCGATCGTCTTTCTCGGACCTTTCCGTGTTCTGGAGTTGGTTCTCGTCCTCTGGCCCCGCACAGGAAGACCTTTTTTATGCCTCGAACCGCGGTAAGACTGAATGTCCATCAATCTCTTTATATTGGATGAAACTTCACGGCGCAGAATACCCTCTGTCCGGTAATCTTTTTGAATGATCGTCGCCAGGCGAGAGACCTCATCCTCAGTAAGATTTTTTGCCCTCACATCAGGATTGATGCTGGCCTGCTTCAAAATCTTATGCGCGGAAGGCCGTCCGATCCCGTAGATATAGCCGAGCGCCACGTAAATCTTTTTTTCTTTAGGAATATCAATTCCGACAATTCTTGGCATGTCTCTCCTTTTCTAATTCCTTCTAGTGATTACTCAGCAGCCCTGTCTTTGCTTATGCTTCGGATTTGAGCAAATCACGCGTACTACTCTTTTTCTTCTTACGATCTTACAGTGTTCGCAGATCTTTTTTACACTTGCACGGACTTTCATTGCTTCGCTCCTCTAAATTTACTTCACCCGGTAAATGATCCGGCCGCGCGTTAAATCGTAAGGCGAGAGCTCGAGCATCACCTTATCGCCGGGCAAAATGCGGATAAAATTCATTCTCATTTTCCCCGACACGTGCGCGAGCACAAGGTGCTGGTTTTGAAGCTCCACGCGAAACATCGCGTTTGGCAGCGACTCCACCACAGTTCCTTCGACTTGTACGGCCTCTTCTTTCGGCATCTATTATTCCGTTATTATTTCTGCTTTTTCTTTTCCCACTAAGACCGTTTGCTCAAAATGTCCGGACCGCTTGCGGTCCTTCGTGACGACTGTCCAGCCGTCGGACAGCACCTCGACTTCGTGAGTGCCGACATTCAGCATCGGCTCAATTGCAAGGGCCATTCCCTGGACGAGCCGAAGCCCCTCGTTTGGCTTGCCAAAATTAGGGACTTGAGGCTCCTCATGCAAACTCCGTCCGATGCCATGCCCGACATATTCCCTCACCACGGAGAATCCCAGTTTTTCGGCGTAGCTTTGAACCGCCCAGGAAATATCGCCAAGCCTGTTGCCTTCAACGGCTTTCTGTATTCCCTGCATCATGGCTTCTTTGGTCGTTTCAATGAGCCTGCGGCTTTTTTCATCCACATTTCCGATTGAAAATGTGCGTGCCGCATCCGAAAAAAAACCATCAAGCCTCACCCCTACATCAACCCCGACAATGTCCCCCTGCTCCAGTACTCGGGGTCCAGGAATCCCGTGCACGACTTCTTCGTTCACCGATGCGCAAATTGTCGCGGGATAACCGTAATACCCTTTAAATGCCGGTAAAGCGCCCTTCGCTCTGATAAAATCTTCGGCAGCCATGTCGAGAGCTTTCGTCGTAACACCTGGCCTTGCCTCTCGTTCCATTAATTTCAGAAGTTCGGCGACAATGCGTCCGGCACGGCGCATGATTTCAAGCTCTTCTTTTGTCTTAAGAAAGATCTCTGGCACTATTTCTTGACAGCGTGAGGTTTAAAAAGACCCCTGGCCTTAAATAAGGCCATCAGTTCGTCATTCAGATCCTGCACCTCGAGGTCGCCCGATGATTCCGCTAAAGTATTTTTTTTGCGGTAATAATCTATCAGGGGTTCTGTCTGTTCCTCGTACACTTTGAGACGCTTCTCTATCGTGTCTTCTCTGTCATCCGGTCTTTGAACAAGTTTTCCGCCGCAGGCATCACAAATCCCCTCTACCTTGGGACGAAAATTCTTGACGTGAAAATTTTTTCCGCACTGTCCGCAAACCCGGCGTCCTGAAAGTCTTCTGATAATTACCGCGAGCGTCGTCTTAAAATACAAAACAAGCTCAAGCGTCATTTTCATTTCCGAAAGAGTCATATCCAGGCTCTTGGCCTGCTCGACGGTTCTCGGAAAACCATCCAAAATAAATCCTGCGCGCGCATCGCTTTTGGAAAGACGTTCTTTCACTAGAGCGATCACAATCTGATCAGGCACAAGCCCGCCCTTTTCCATGTACTCCTTGGCCTTCAGTCCAAGAGGCGTGGCAGCCTTCAGAGCTTCCCTCAGCATATCTCCGGTAGAAATATGGGGCACATTCAAATCTTTAGAAAGAACCTGCGCTTGCGTTCCCTTGCCGGCGCCTGGAGGACCCAGTAAAACCAGTCTCAATTTAACCCCTCTAATTACGCGGTACGAGTCTGCCTTCCGCGAATACGGCCGCGCTTCATAAAGCCCTCATAATGGCGCATGAGAAGCTGCGATTCTATCTGCTTGATCGTATCCAGGCTCACGCCGACCACGATCAAAAGAGCGGTGCCACCAAAAAAATCAGCCACTTGATACGGCACTTTAAGCCATTTGCCGATCACGTCGGGCGCCACCGCGATAATGGCCAAAAAAATACCTCCGGGAAGCGTGATCCGGTTAATGATAAAATCAAAAAAATCAGCTGTCGGCTGGCCCGGACGAACGCCCGGAATGAACCCGCCATATTTTTTCATGTTTTCCGCCACGTCGATCGGATTAAATGCTATGGCCGTATAAAAATAGCTGAAGAAAATGATCAAAAACATCATGATCAGCGTATACCCCAACGTGCCCGCCGTCAGTGCCTGGGAGACTTGCTGGATAAAACTGTTCGGTACAAATACGCCGATCGTAGCCGGAAAAAGAATGATCGACTGCGCAAAAATAATGGGCATCACGCCGCCATTATTAACTTTGAAAGGAATAAATACAGACTGGCCCCCCATCACTTTCCTGCCAACAATCCTTTTTGGGTACTGCACCGGAATTTTTCGCTCGCCCTGCGTCAAAAGCACCACGGCCACGATCCCGGCGACCATGATCAAAAGCATCAAAATAACCGTCAAGGGGTCCATCTGCCCTTTACCGGCGCCGCCGCCGCTTACCAGCGAAAATATTTGGGAGACCGCGGTCGGCACGCGTGACAAAATACCCGCCGCCACGATCAGCGACATTCCGTTGCCGATCCCCTTCTCCTGGATCTGCTCGCCAAGCCACATAATAAACGCAGAGCCTGTCGTCAGCGTGATCACCGTCAAGATCCTGAATCCCCACCCCGGAAAAGCCACGATCTCAAGACCGCCAAAGTGGGCCGGGTTCTCAAGCCAAAGAGAAATAAAAAAAGACTGCACTATGGATAAAAAGATCGTGCCATAGCGCGTGTATTGATTAATCTTGCGCCGCCCCACCTCCCCTTCCTTAGCGAGCTTCTCAAGAGCCGGAATGACGACCGTGAGAAGCTGCATGATAATGGAGCTTGAGATGTAGGGCATGATCCCCAAAGCGAAAATTGTCAGCCTGTGGATGGCGCCGCCCGAAAAGAGATTCATAACACCAAAGAGTGTCCCTCCCTGGGTCCTGGTCAAACTATCAAAGAACACTGCCAGTTTAGCGCCATCGATTCCCGGGGTGGGAATAAATGTCCCTAAGCGGTAAACGGCGATTATGCCAAACGTGATCAGAATCTTTTTTCTGAGATCGGGTATTTTGAATGAATTAAGAAACGCCTGAAGCATCAGGATTCTTGTGGTTTTACCGGCGGGACCATTTGAATCTGATGGGCCTGTCCCCCCGCTTTTTTAATTTTCTCTAGCGCCGACTTGGAAAAAGCGTGCGCGTTCACTTTTAGAGGATGTTTTAATTGGCCATCCCCCAAAATCTTAACCGGGAGCCTGCCTTTATTCAGGACACGCGCCTGCCTTAAAACTTCAGGCGTCACTTCAGTCCCGGCGCTAAAACGGTTCAAGCGCTCTAAGGAAACGATTTCGTACTTCGCCTTTGGGGTAAAAGTAAAGCCTCTTTTTGGGACCCTGCGGATAAGCGGCATCTGCCCGCCTTCAAAACCGGGGCGCACGCCGCCTGAGGCCCTGGCATTCTGCCCTTTATTTCCGCGTCCGGACGTCCCGCCATGGCCCGACCCGCGGCCGCGGCCCACGACCTTGCGCTTCTTTCTTAAACCGTGAGGTCTCTTTAACTGACTAAGAAGCATTGGAGGAGTTCCCCATAAGTTGTCTTAAACCATCCACGGTAGCCCGCACGACGTTGATCGCGTTATCCGAGCCCAGCGATTTTGTTAAAATATCTTTTATCCCGGCTGATTCACAAATAGCGCGAACGGCGCCGCCCGAGATAACACCCGTCCCCTGCATAGCGGGCTTCATTAAAACCCTCGACGCGCCAAAACGGCCGATCACCTCATGCGGAATCGTCGTCCCCTTCAAAGGAACGGTAAGCAGGTTTTTTTTGGCCTGAAAAATGCCCTTTCGAATCGCATCTTGAACTTCATTGGCTTTGCCGATCGCAAAACCAACGCGGCCTTTAAAATCACCGATAACGACAAGCGCGCTGAATGAAAATCTTTTGCCGCCTTTTACGACCTTCGCCACGCGGTTGACCGCCACAACCTTCTCGGTAAACTCCTGCTGACTTTTATCCTGCTGTTTAAAAAACCGCTTCGGTCCGCGCTTAGGTTTGCGGTTTTCCGTCGATTCCACCACCTCTTCGGTGACGGAGGCGACTTCCGCCTGGTTCAAAGGCGCTTCGGGCGTACCGCTCTTCTCGATCACCTTGCCCTTGGGTTTTAGCTTGAAATCCTTATTATCTGCCATAGATTTACCTTAGAATACGAGTCCGTTTTCCCTAGCCGCATCCGCAAATGCCTTGATCCGGCCGTGATATAAAAATCCGCCCCTATCAAACACCACTTTCGTGATCCCTTTTTCTTTCGCTTTTTCGGCGAAAAACTTTCCGAATTTCACGGCCGCCTCGACATTGCCGCCCGTTTTTAAGCCGCTGACTTTCTTGAATTCCTCGGACTTTGTCGTCGTGCCAAAAATAGTCCGCTGGTCAAGATCATTCACCAGCTGCGCTTCAAGATGATTGAGGCTTCGGTAAATCGACAAACGCAGCTTTTCAGAACTGCCGATCACCTTTTTTCTGATTCTAAAATGCCTGATAATCCGATTGGAATTAAGCTTGCTTTTGGTTCTCATGTTACTTTGTCACCGTCTTTCCTGCTTTTCTCCTCACTACTTCGCCCGCATAACGCACACCTTTTCCCTTATACGGTTCGGCTTCATAAACTTTCCTTATCTTTGCGGCAAGCTGGCCGACCCTCGCCTTATCAGTTCCTTTTATAAAAAGCTGCGTCGGCTTCGGCGCCTCGACCGTCAGGCCCTCCGGCACTTCAAAAATAACCGGATGCGTAAAGCCCAGTGAAAGATTGAGGGCCTTTCCCTGAATCTGCGCCTTAAAACCCACTCCCTCGATCAGAAGTTCTTTTGAAAAACCTTCGGTCACGCCCTTGATCATATTGAAGATAATGCTGCGCGTTGTTCCATGAAGCGCCCTGTCAGGCCCCTGGTTCGTGGGCCGCTCGACCGTCAAAACGCCCTCCTTTAATACCACGCTGATGCGGGGACTTACCACAAAATCGAGCTTGCCTTTCGGGCCTTCGACATGAACTTTCCCGTGATCAAGCGCCAGCTTCACATTTTTTGGGATATCAATGGGTTTTTTACCGACACGTGACATAATTACCTCACCACACCTTCGCGAGCACTTCCCCGCCCACACCACGCCGTTTGGCCTCTTCGCCGGTAATAATACCCTGGGGGGTGGACAGAATGCACACGCCTAAGCCGTTCAAAACCTGGGGAATGGTGGCCTTCCCTTTATAGATCCGCAGCCCCGGCCTTGAAACCCTTTGGATCTTAACGATCCGCCTCAAAGGTTCGTTGGCTTTCTTAAGATACACCCTCAGGAGACCCTGCTTTTTATCCTCAATCAACCTGAAATCATGGATAAATTTCTCGCTTTTCAAAATCTTGAGGATTTGGGTCACCACGAAGGAAGACTTGATGTCCACTCTCTCTTTTTTTACGCGATTCGCGTTACGGATCATCGTAAGCGCGTCAGCGATCGGATCGGTCAATGCCATCTTTCCAATTTCCTTTCAGTTACCAGCTTGCTTTGATAATTCCCGGGATTTCGCCTTTGGACGCGAGTTCCCTGAAACAAATCCTGCATAATTTGAATTTTCTATAATAACCCCGTGTTTTACCGCATTGCAGGCAGCGATTATAAGCCCTCGTCTTAAATTTGGCCGGTCTCTGCTGCTTTAACATCAAAGATAATTTAGCCATAAAATTGCCCTACTCTCCTAAGTATTAGCCCTGCGCCGCGGCGGCCGTCGGCTGCGCCGCCTTTTCGCTCTTTACTCTAAAAGGAACTCCCAAAAGCGTCAGAAGCTCGTACGACTCTTCCCTGGACTTTGAATCGATCACGATGGTTACATTCATTCCCTGGATACGCGTGACCCTGTCGCTCTCAAGTTCTGGAAAAATATTCTGTTCAGTAATTCCAAAATTATAGTTTGCTGCATGGTCAAAACCACGGGGACTAAGGCCCCGGAAATCCCTTACGCGCGGCAGCGCCACATTCAAAAGCCTTTCGAGAAACTCATACATCCTCTTTCCCCTCAGCGTCACGCGGCACCCCACCGGGGAATTCTCTCTTATTTTAAAATTTGAAATAGCTTTTTTGGCGCGCGTGATGACCGCATGCTGGCCCGTAATGAGTGACAGCTCAGCTTGCGCGGCTTCCACAATCTTAATGTCTTCCGCGCCTTTACCGACGCCCATGTTGAGCACAACTTTTTTAAGCCGGGGCACACGCATTTTGTTCTTATACCCGAACTTTTTGCTCATCTGGGGTATGATTTGTTTCTTGTAATGTTCCTGCAAGAAAGATCTGTCAGACATTTTAGGAAATCGCTGCCTTATTTTTTGAAGATACTCGTTGTTTTGAGCCGTCGCCCGCGATCAACGTCTTGATACGCGTCGGCTTGCTTGACACTGGACAAAGAAGGCACAGATTAGACAAGTGAACCGTTTTTTCCTGCTGGATGATCCCGCCTTGCGGATACTTCGGGTTGCGGCGCATGTGCTTTTTTACCATGTTGATACCTTCTACAAGCGCGCGGCCTTTCTTAGGATACACATGAACCACGCGGCCGGTTTTCCCCTTGTCTTTGCCGGTCAAAACGTAAACTTTATCGCCTTTTCGAATGCCAAGTCCCATCCTAAATGACTTCCGGCGCCAATGAAATAATTTTCATAAAACCTCTATCGCGAAGCTCGCGCGGGACGGGCCCAAAGATGCGAGTGCCTCTGGGATTTTTCTGCGCATCAATGATCACAAGCGCATTCGAATCAAAGCGAATTGACGTGCCGTCGGGACGCCGAATCTTATTTTTTGTGCGCACCACCACCGCCTTTACCACTTCACCTTTTTTCACCGTCGCATCCGGCGTAGATTCTTTCACATTGGCGCTCACAATGTCACCTACTTCCGCTGTAAGACGGCCTGAACGGCCGATCACGCCGATCATTGATGCTTTTTTCGCGCCCGTATTGTCCGCTACCTCTAAAACAGATCTCATTCTGATCATAAATCAAGCCTCTTTGATCTCAATTTTTTCGGACTGGCTTTGAGGCGCCCGTTCCAGTATCTCAAGAAGTCTCCAGCACTTCTCCTTCGAGAGAGGTCTTGTTTCCTGGATTCTCACCCTATCACCCGCACGCGCTTCGTTTTTTTCATCATGCACTTTAAACTTTGTGGCCTGCTGAAGCACTTTCCCGTAAAGCGGGTGGCGTACTTTTTTCTTAATTTGCACGACGATTGTTTTCTGCATTTTACTGCTCAAAACAATCCCCGTCTTTTCTTTCCTTAAATTTTTACGTTCAACGGGCACGGTGTTAGACATTTTGTATTTCTCTCTGAATTGTATTGATCCGGGCAATCTGGCGGCGAACTTCTTTAAACTGATGCGGCTTGTCCAATTGCCCCGACACTTTCTTCTGCCTTAGTTCATAAAGCTCTTTTTCGAAAGTTTCTTTTTTATGCTCAAGCTCAAGCGGGCTTAAGCTCCTCAGATCTTTTACTTTTACCTTGCTCATAGCATGCTCTTTCTCGACACAAATTTTGTCGGGATCGGAAGCTTTGACGCGGCCAATCGCATCGATTCTTTTGCGAGCTCCTCGGGCAGGCCTTCCACTTCAAAAAGGATCCGGCCCCTTTTCACGACAGCCACCCAGCCCTCCACCATGCCCTTGCCTTTTCCCATACGGGTTTCGGCGGGTTTTTTCGTATACGGGCGGTCCGGAAAAACTCGGATATAAACTTTGCCCTGACTTACGTTTCTCGATATCGCAACACGGGCCGCCTCAATTTGAATATTGGTCACCCACGCATTCCCAAGCGCCTGCAAACCATATTCACCGAAACTTAAGCGGTTCCCGCTTTGTGCGCAGCCTTTGCGGCGGCCGCGCTGCAGCTTGCGGTATTTGACCCTCTTAGGCATCAACAGCATTTGATGCCTCCACAGAGCTTAGAGCCGGCTCTTCAGAGATTTCTCTCTTCTCAAGCCTCGGCTGCTCCTTCTTCAAAATCTCTCCTTTATAAATAAGCACTTTAACCCCTATCTTCCCATACGTCGTCATCGCTTCGGCGAAGCCATAGTCAATGTCAGCCCTCAACGTATGAAGGGGCACTTTTCCTTCAAGGTATCCTTCGGTACGCGCGATCTCAGAACCCGCCAAACGCCCCTTGGTCTGTATCTTGATCCCCAGCGCGCCGCTGTCCATTGCCTGCTGGATCGCTTTTTTCATCGCGCGACGGAATGCGATTCTTTTCTCAAGCTGCAAGGCAACGTTTTCAGACACAAGCTGCGCGTTGGTTGCCGGACTCTTGATCTCTTTAATATTGATATGCACTTCCTTATTTCCCGTAACGCCCTGCAGCTCTTCACGCAAACGGTCAATATCAGAACCCTTGCGCCCGATGATGACGCCGGGACGCGCGGTGTGGATATTCACGCGAATTTTATCGCTGGCGCGCTCCACTTCCACCTTTGCGATGGCGGCTTGAGCAAACATCTTAAGCACACGCTTTCTTATTTTTAAATCCTCATGCAGGTACTTGGCAAAATTCTTTTTGTTGGCGTACCACAGAGAGCTCCACGTCTTGGTGTATCCCAGTCTGAAACCTATGGGGTGTACTTTTTGGCCCATTATTTTGCTCCTACAAGTTTTTTGGATGCCGTCTTTTTCGGCGAAGAAGAACCGAGTATTTTCTTGGCGAGCGGAAATTTCGACGCGGCTCTCTTGGGCTCGGCGCTCACCGGCAACGCTTTTAAAAGATCAAGCTCGAGATGAATATGGCTCGTGCGCTTATGGATAATAGACGCGCGCCCCATGCTGGCGGCCCTAAAGCGGCGCATGGAGGGACCGCCATCCGCCAAAACTTTTGAAACAAACAAGTTAATCCTTACCGCGCGAGAATTCTTCTCAGCCGCATCCACCGCCTGGTCTAAAAGTTTTTTAATAATTCCTCCGGCTCTTCGCGGGGAACCATTCAAGATCCCATAAGCCTGTAGCACGCTCTTACGCCGGATAAGATCAATGACGTAACGGACTTTTCGCGGTGAAATTCTTATAAACTTGGCGGTCGCTTTCGAAATCATTTCTGCCTCGTATTCCTTTAATCCTATGTCAGCTCGGTTGACGTCTTTGTAAGACCGCCGTGCTTTCTAAATGTGCGTGTCGGGGCCAACTCCCCCAGCTTATGACCTACCATGTTTTCGCTGATAAACATGGGCGCAAATGTTTTACCGTTGTGAATCATGATCGTAAGCCCCACAAAGTCCGGAGTCACCGTGGAGCGTCTGGACCATGTCTTGATGGGCTTGCGGTCCCGCGCCTTTTGCATAGCGGCGACCTTTTTCAGCAAGTGATCGTCCACAAACGGACCTTTTTGGATCGAGCGACTCATTGTCTGGGCCTCTCTGAAACAATATACTTCCAAGATTGTTTCTTTTTCTTGCGGGTCTTAAAACCTTTCGCGAGAATGCCGCTACGCGAGGTCGGTTGTCTTCCGCCCGAAGACTTGCCTTCGCCGCCACCCATCGGATGGTCCACGGGGTTTTTCGCGACCGCGCGCGAAGCGGGCCTGCGACCGAGCCAGCGGTTTCTTCCGGCCTTACCCAAAGAAATATTTTCATGGTCAAGATTGCCTACCTGGCCGATCGTCGCGCTATTTTCGGAGCGAATCAGTCTTACCTCGCCTGAAGGCAATTTCACATGCGCGAATTCGCCCTCTTTGGCCATCAAAATCGCGTAAGCGCCCGCGGACCTGACAATCTGACCACCGCGGCCTTTTGCGAGCTCAATATTGTGGATCTGAGTGCCGAGCGGGATTTCCCGGACCGGCAGCGCGTTTCCCGGCTGAATTTCAGAACCCGACCCATTATGAATGGAAGTCCCCACCGTCAATCCGACCGGCGCCAAAATATAGCGCTTCTCTTTGTCGGCATACTCGACCAATGCGATGCGGGCCGACCTATTCGGGTCATACTCGATGGAGACGACTTTGCCCTCGATACCCAGCTTATCGCGCTTAAAATCAATAATGCGATAATTCTTTTTGTGACCGCCGCCGCGACGGCGCGATGTCATGCGCCCTTGGGAATTCCTGCCGCCGGATCTTTTTATGTGCTCCATCAACGACTTTTCCGGCTTTTTGTTTTTAGGAAAAATCTCCGCAAAATCTGAAATGGATGTCCAGCGAAGCGATGGTGTTGTTGGTTTGAATGACTTATTTCCCATTTTAGTTATTTTTCCTTTAAGCTAAATCTATCTTCTGCCCGTCTTTTAAGGTAACAACGGCCTTCTTCCAATCCGGCGTGTGCCCCAGCTGCTGACGGACCCTCTTTTTCTTCCCCGGAACCAGCTGCGTATTGACACTCAGCACTTTGACCTTGTAAATTTCCTCGACGGCCTTTTTGACCTGAATTTTATTGGTATCCCGTCCCACTGAAAAAAGATACTTATTTTGGCCTGCCAAAACGACGCCTTTTTCCGTTCTTAAGATATTGTTAACAATGCTGTAGGACTGTTTCATGACTTAAGCCTTTTCAAAAGCCCCTGATACGCTGCCTTTGTCATCACACACTCTTTATGCAGCGCTAGATCCAGCGCGTTGACTTCCTCCGCCGTCCTTATGGAAATACTCTGGATATTCCTTGAAGCAAGCGTCACGTTCTGGGTCCTCTTTTCCACCAGAAAAAGCGGCTTCTCCAATTTTAAAGCGTCCAAAACATCCGCCATGAGCCTGGTCTTGGGCTTTTCCAGCTCCAGTTGATTCAAAAATAAAAGCTTTCCGTTCTGCACTCTGTCCTTCACGAGCTCCACCACCGCTTTTCTTTTTATCTCGCGGGGGATTGAATAAGAATAGTCTCTCGGCATCGGACCAAAGGTTGTGCCGCCCCCGCGCCATAGCGGAGAGCGCCGGGAGCCGTGCCTTGCCTGACCGGTGCCCTTCTGCTTCCAAGGTTTTTTGCCGCCGCCGCGGACATGGCCGCGATCTTTGGTGGAGGCCGTACCCTCTCTTTGGGCGGCCTGATACATCACCACGGCCTGATAAACCACATCGGAATTGATCTCGCTTCCATGAAACAGCGGATCCAAAGTGATGTTCTCATGTGCGCTGCCATTCATATCCAACACAGGCAATACATTGTTCTTGGGAGCGTGTGCCGGAGTTTTAGCCGCCACAGCTTTCTTGGTCGCCTTTTTCTCTTTTTTCACAACCTTCTTCTTCGCGGTCCTGCGGGTAAGTCTCGCGGCCTTGCTCTTTGCGGCTGGACGGGATTTCGTTGGTTTCTTTTTTTTCTCTATCATTTTAAGCTCAAATTTTTATTATTTTTTCTTACCGCCGCCCGCGGCCGCTTGTTTGCTGGCCTTCAAAGGATCTTTCTTCTCCGACTTTTTGGGCGCCTGCCTAGGCTTAACGCCGCCCGGCTTCTTGAGGGACCTTCTTATAAGAATCAGCTGATTGTCGGCTCCGGGAACCGCCCCTTTTACCACCATTAGATTTTTCTCAAGATCCACTTTTATGACTTCCAAATTCTGAACAGTTTTTGTGACGTCCCCCATGTGCCCCGCCATGCGGTGACCGGGCCACGTTCTGGAAGGAAATGAGCTTGCGCCTACAGAACCGATATGGCGATGAAACGTCGAGCCATGGCTGCCCGGACCGCCCCTCCAACCCCACCGCTTCACGCCGCCCGCGAAGCCCTTGCCAATAGAGGTGCCCTGTATGTCCACCAAGTCGCCCGCTTTAAAAATATCGACTTTGATCTCCTGCCCCACTTCGTAATTTTCCTGGGGCGTTAAGCGTATTTCCCTGAGCCAACGCTTCGCGACCAACTTCTTCTTCGCAAAAGACTCTTTAAGAGCTTTTGAAAGATGCTTCTCCTTTATTTCCCCAAAACCCAACTGAGCAGCCTTATAACCATGCTTATCCGGTGTTTTTAAATCCGTCACAAAACAGGGGCCCGCCTCCAAGGCCGTCACCGGCAGAAGACGGCCTTCTTTATTTATAAACTGTGTCATCCCTAATTTTTTACCTAAAAGCGCCTGCATTTTAGCCTCAAATTATTTTATTTCAACATCCACACCGGCTGGTAGATCAAGCTTACGCAGCGCGTCCACTGTTTTGGCCGTCGGATTCAGGATGTCCAGCAGCCGCTTGTGCGTCTTCATGAAAAATTGTTCTCTCGATTTTTTATCGATGACCGGAGAGCGGTTGACCACGATGAGCTCACAATCCGTCGGCAGAGGAATCGGGCCGGACACCTTCGCGCCCGTTCTTTTGGCCGTGTCCACAATTTCAAGCGCGGACTGATCTAAAACACGGTGATCGTATGCCTTAAGCCTGATCCTGATTTTCTGCTGCGTCGGGGTACTCATCGTTAAGCCAAAATCTCCGAGATAACACCGGCTCCGACCGTACGGCCGCCTTCGCGGATCGCGAAGCGAAGCTCTTTCTCCATCGCGATCGGAGTGATAAGCTCT